>Ga0272441_10001986_pt1 | contig 42701 bp, 35 predicted proteins | sample SSMProp6N_FD_193582 | JGI IMG/M metagenome (GOLD analysis project Ga0272441, IMG submission 193582) | Marine sediment archaeal communities from Little Sippewissett salt marsh, Falmouth, MA, United States - SSM-Prop-6N | ecosystem: Environmental > Aquatic > Marine > Wetlands > Sediment ...
CTCCGGGAGATTGTAATCGACCTGAATTGTTCCCAATTGCCAGTTTCTGCCAAGAGCATCTTTGACCATGAAATCTAGTTTAGGGCCGTAAAACGCTGCCTCACCTTTTTCAATAACATAATCCAGGTTTTTTTCCTCAGCAGCATTTATGATTGCTTTTTCCGCTTTTTCCCAATTTTCTATAGAACCAATATATTTTTCCGGATTTTCCGGATCTCTTAGCGATACCTGAGCGGTAAAATTCTCAAAGCCCAATGAGCCTAAAACGTAGAGTGAAAGGTCAATCACATCAATAAATTCCTGATGTAATTGATCTGGTGTGCAAAATATGTGAGCATCATCCTGTGTGAACCCCCTTACCCGGGTAAGCCCATGGAGTTCACCACTTTGTTCATAGCGATAAACTGTCCCAAATTCGGCAAAACGTTTTGGAAGTTCTCTATAACTCAACGGTTTGGAATTAAATATTTCACAGTGGTGGGGGCAATTCATTGGTTTTAATAAAAACTCCTCATCTTCCTTAGGGGTATGAATGGGCTGAAAACTGTCAGCCCCATATTTGTCATAGTGTCCGGAAGTAACATATAGCTCTTTTTGCCCAATATGCGGCGTAATAACCATTTCATAACCCGCCTTTTTCTGGGCTTTCTTTAAGAAATTTTCAAGACGTTCCCTCAGAGCAGCACCCTTTGGAAGCCACAGTGGTAATCCTTGTCCCACTTTTTTAGAAAAAGTAAATAATTCCAACTCTTTACCTAACTTCCTATGATCTCTTTTCTTAGCTTCTTCGAGTAATTCCAAATATTCTGTTAGTTCTTTTTGCTTTGGAAAAGAAATGCCGTAAACACGTGTAAGTTGCGTTTTATTCTCATCGCCCCGCCAGTAGGCTCCTGCTACATTCATTATTTTAATGGCCTTTACGATGCCCGTATTTGGGATATGACCGCCCCTGCATAAATCGGTAAAGGTATCATGATCACAAAAGGTAATGCTACCATCCTCAAGATTTTCAATAAGCTCTACCTTGTATTCATTGCTCTGGTCTTTATAAAATTGTAACGCATCCTTTTTGGACACTGATCGCATTTTAAAATCGTGTTTTCCCCTGGCAATTTCTAACGCTCTCTGTTCAATAGCCGGAAAATCTTTTTCAGAAATTGATTGCTCCCCAAAATCCACATCATAATAAAACCCGTTTTCAATAGCAGGACCAATAGTAAGTTTGATTCCCGGGTATAACTCCTCCAGGGCCTGGGCTATGATATGTGAGGAAGAGTGCCAAAATGCTTTTTTCCCTTCTGTGTTGCTCCAGGTATAAAGTACAAGTTTGCCATCCTCATTTAAGGCTGAAACCGTTTCCACCACAGTGTCATTGAATTTTGCGGAAATAACATTCCTGGCCAAACCTTCACTAATGCTTTTGGCAACATCTAAAGGAGTAATACCTTTTTCATACTCTTTAACTGACCCGTCCGGGAGTGTTATTTTAATCATATGCTGGTATGAGGATTTAAGTTTGCAAAGATAGCATCTTAAGAATATGAAGGCAAAATATCCCTAAATGATTTTCATTAGATTTAAAAACCCTAATATTTTGTCGATTAACTATTTATTACTGGTAAAAATACCTTCCATGAGTATCTTAATACTATAGAAACCCAAAGCTATGGCGCCAATGGCCAGAATGAAACCAACGACGAGTACAGGAAGGTAAAATGAATGTTCGGTATTTTTGAATGCCTGATACAATACCACAGGTGCAGTAAACATAAGTACAAGTGTATAGGCAAGGTATTTTATTCCTTTAATAATTAAATCTTTGTTCGTTTTCATATTCGGCCTATACCAGATTTATCTGGTTAAAAATAAGAATATTGCGCTATATTTATACAAAAGGGGTTAAATAAATTGACATGGACATTTCAGGAAGAAATCAAAATTATGATTAAATTTTCCGGTGGGATTATTTAAATCTTCATTAAATAAAACATATGAATTTTCTACTGGTTCCCGATAAATTTAAGGGATCTCTTAACGCGAAACAGGTGATAGCCGCAATTGAAAGGGGCGTTTCTTCTATTTTTTCGAAAGCGGGGATTTACAGCGTCACAGCTTCTGATGGGGGAGATGGTTTTCTTGATTCAGTAAAGCATTATAAGCAATTAGAAACCATTGAAGTTCATACGACAGACCCTTTAGGAAGAAAAATAAATACCGAATATTTATTAAACCGGCAAACAGGAGAGGCCTATATAGAACTTGCTAAGGCCTCCGGACTGGAATTATTGAGTAATGAGGAACGCGACCCTTTGCAAACCTCAACCATAGGGACAGGAATTCAAATTAAGGATGCAGTTTTAAAAGGGGCCAAAAAAATATATATTGGCCTGGGGGGTAGTGCAACTACCGATGCGGGTTTGGGAATAGCAACGGCGCTTGGATTTTCATTTCAGGATGAATTTGGAAATTTACTGAAACCGATAGGAGGAAATTTATCTAAGATTAATGCTATAATCCCTTCCAAATTCCTAAAAGATTATAAAAATTTGGAGGTTTATGCTATTAACGATGTAGACAATCCATTATTTGGACCAACTGGGGAAGCTTACGTTTATTCGGCTCAGAAAGGTGGGAATAAAGAGGATATAGAATTCCTGGATAATGGTTTGAAACACTTGCAAACCATTGTTAAAGGGGAAATGGGAAAGGACTATGCGGATATACCCGGATCCGGAGCGGCCGGTGGTGCGGCATATGGGTTAAAGACGTTTTTAAATGCGGAGTTTATAAGCGGTACTGATTTTATATTCAAACTGGCACGAATAGATAAACTTTTAGAATCCAATTCAATAGATTTCATTATTACAGGGGAAGGTAAAATTGACGAACAAACCTTAAGAGGGAAATTAATAAATGGAGTATGCCAATTGGGTAAAAATTACAATATTCCGGTCATAGTGGTTTGTGGAGTTTCAGAGGTAAATGCAAAACACTTAAATGAGATGGGTAATGTTGAAGTCATAGAAATACGAGATCCATCAATGTCACTTTCCTATAGTATGGAAAACGCGTCCAGTTTAATTGAACTGGCCATAGCAAAATTTTTTAAGAATTACATAAAAAGATAAGGGGTGATTGTACGTGGCAAAGCTCACTACCATGATAGGATTTAGGCATAATTCCCTTACTGGATAACCAGGGTGTCTTTATATTCCTGAACTATGGCGAAATACCCCAGCGGAAATATGTTAGGTTGACCCACGCTATCTGATACGTCAATATTGTCTATATCAGTAATATCAAACACATTCCCCCGAACGGTAGCCACCGGAGTGGAAAAAATACCAGCATCATTAGTGGTTTGCTCAATCAGGAGATCCATATAGTTAAAAAAAGTCTGATCCGCCCCCATTAGTCCAATCTCTATTTCCGTATTAGGTTCAAATATTTTGTCATAGAAGTACGAAAAACTAAATTGCTGTCCTTTGTAAAATTTATCTTCGGTAACCAGAAATTCGCTAAAACTGAAGTCGAAAAGATAAAAACTATCCCTTTCAGGATCATCCGTAAATGTTACAATTATTTCTGTTTCATCATCATTAAAAAGTGTGCCATCTCCTTGAACTACAGAATCTATTGGAACCGCTGGCACATATTTTGTAGTGGCAAGATAACGGCGGCCCTGGTGATTTATCAATAGGTTAAACACCCAATTCCTGTCTAATATATTGGTTGGTATTCTTTGATCACTATCAAAGTTGGGGTCTGGTGTGTAAATGCCTGATCCGGGCTCTAACTCGGCTAAATTTGAAAAGCGTGTATCAATTACCCTATCACCTTCATACTCTTCATATTGGATCACTACAGTCTCTGCCGACGTTGGCGTATTATTATTAAAAAAATCACTGCTTAATGATAATTTAACCTCCACAGGAATAAATTGTTCATCTATATCGACCCGTATCAGGGCATCTACTACCAGTCTTGGTTCCTCATTGGGGACTTCCACGTCTATGACATCTTCGCAGGCAACGTTTAGTACTAAAACCACTAAGAGGTAGATATATTTTTTCATAGTAGAGATTAAAATTTAAAATTATAGGTTACTGAGGGTACAATTCCAAAAATAGAAGTACGCACAGCTTCATTAACGCCGGTATCCTGATTTTCCCTGAAATTAATAGATGCTGCATTCATCCGATTATATACATTATAAAGGCTGAACACCCATTCGGACTTCCAGTTTCTCCCTTCATTTTTCTTTGGCGTAAGCGTAGCAGCTATATCAAGTCTGTGGTAGTCCGGCAAGCGTTCCAGGTTTCGAAATCCGTAATAGGGAACAACAATTCCCTGAAACTCAAACTGGCCTACGGGGTAATTGGTAGGCTGTCCGGTTTGATAAATAAAATTGCTATTGAAAGTCCATTTCTTATTGAGTGTGTAACTTCCGTACACCGAAATATCATGTGTTTTATCATATGGAGTGTTATACCATTCTCCCAGATTAATGCCTGTTTCCATATTAGATCTGCCATTGTCTTCAACAGGAGCTCTTCCCGGAGTCCTTTGTTCTGATCTGGATAATGTATATGCCAGCCATCCCTGAAACTTTCCCTGGTTTTTTCTAAACAACAATTCAAGACCATATGCCCGCGCAGTACCGTTTAAAATTACCTGCTCAATAGCATTATTGGCTATAAGGTTTGCTCCATCTATATAATCTATTCTGTTTTGTATGTCTTTATAGAAGACTTCCGTCTCAAAGGAATAATCCCCGTTTTTTATATTTCTGAAATACCCAAGAGCATATTGATCTAGCAGTTGGGGCTTAACAAAAGGACCACTGGGTGTCCAGACGTCCAGAGGAGTAGGTGAACTGGTATTAGATAATAGGTGAAGGTATTGAGCTAATCTTGTATAACTGGCTTTAAATGAATTATCCGGATTTAGGGTATATGCTAGTGAAATTCGCGGTTCCAAATTGGCGAATGAAGCTAAAGTTTCCCCTCTGCTTGGATTTATGGTCCCAATAGGCTCAGCTTCCTTATAAATAAGTAGGAAAGGGTCAAAAATTACCGGGTTATTGTTTTCATAAACGTTTAATTCATCTTGTCCCAGTCTCATAAAATAACTGAATCTTAGGCCATAATTCAAACTTAAGTCCTGAGTTACATTATGTTCTACATCCACATAGGCCGCAAATTCATTGGCATATTTTTCAATAAGTTGTTCTTCTACAATTCCAGATTCCGGACTGTTTGGAACTATTTTTCCCGGATTAAATTTATAGTAGATATTATTTAACCCGTAGTTAATTCGCAATTTTTCACTGAGATAATGTTTAAGGTCATACTTGACATTAAAATTCTTAATCCCGGAATTCCACTTAAATCCAACAAAGTCCAGCTCCAAACCATAGTAATAATCCGAGTAAATTAGAGAGAGGTTGGAGAATAATTTATTGGAGAAGAGATGATTCCAGCGAAAGTTAACTACGCTATTGCCATAAGTGTTTTCAAAACTGTCTGAAATGCTGAAAACATCCCGTCCAAAGTAACCTGAAAGGTAAATATTGTTCCTTTCATTTATTTTATAATTTAGTTTAGCATTAAGATCATAGAAATACGCTTTGTTGGGAATATCAAATAGGGGAAGAGCTAAATGTGCATAAGAGGCTCTCCCGCCAATTAAAAAGGCGGCCTTATCTTTTACAATTGGACCTTCTGCCAATAATCTGCTTGCTACGGCACCGATGCCTCCGGTCATATGGAATTTGTTACTATTCCCTTCTTTTTGAAATATTTCAAGGACAGAAGATACACGTCCTCCATATCTGGACGGAATACCCCCTTTAAATAGTTTTACGTCCTTTATGGCATCCGGATTAAATACGGAGAAAAAGCCAAACAAATGGGAAGAGTTAAAAATAGTTGCTTCGTCAAGCAGTATGAGGTTCTGATCTGCTGCACCGCCACGCACATTAAAACCCGAAGACGCCTCACCCGCACTGGTAACACCTGGTAGAAGAAGCAAAGATTTTATTACATCTGCCTCACCCAAAATCACGGGAATTTTTTTAATGGTTTGTACAGAAAGTGTATTCACACTCATTTGCGGTTTGCGAATATTAACTTTTTCCACATCTTCGGTTACCACAACTTCGTCTAATTGTTCAACCTCTTCAAACATTTCAAAATTTATTCTGAGGTCCTGGGTAAGTGATATGGTTTGCACGATGTCCTGATATCCTAAATAACTCAGTCTGATTTGATAATCTCCTTCAGGTAGGGTTAGGGAGTAAAAACCATAATCATTAGTGGTAACACCGGTATTTATTTCAGGGACCAGTAAAGTAACTCCAATTAATGTCTCATTGCTCGAGGCTTCTGTAATTGTTCCACTGAAGGTATACTTTTGCTGTGAAAAGAGGCAAAATGAGGAAATAAAAAAGAGGATAATTACGAATTGTCGTAAGGGTTGGTACATTAAGGCAATTTTCTTCAAAAATATGCATTAAGATTACAATCTATTCATTGTTAACAGTATTTTAAAATAAAGAGACCCCAACTGAATTCGTTGAGGTCTTTAATTTTATTACTGAATTAGTATCAAATTTGTTCTAATAAAGAATTTAAAGTTTTACTTGGTCTCATGGCGCTGCTCATAAGTACGGGATCCGGTTTATAATAACCGCCAATATCCTGCGGAGTACCTTGGGCATCAATCAATTCTTCCACAATTCTTTGGGAATTTTTTTCAAGTGAGTTGCCAAGTTTTGTAAAAGTATTTTTAAGTTCACTATCTTCTTCCTGATTGGCAAGAGCCCTGGCCCAATATAGGCCTAAATAAAAATGACTTCCTCTGGTATCCAATTCACCTACTTTTCTTGATGGCGATTTATCGTTATCCAAAAATTCTTCAGTGGCTTTATCCAGTGCTTTGGCCAAAACTAAAGCCTTGATATTGTTATTTTTATTTCCATAAAAGTCGAGCGATACACTAAGTGCTAAAAATTCACCTAATGAATCCCATCTCAGATGACCTTCTTCAAGGAATTGCTCAACATGTTTTGGAGCAGAACCCCCGGCTCCGGTTTCAAACAATCCGCCACCATTCATTAAGGGCACAATAGAAAGCATTTTAGCACTGGTTCCAACTTCTAGAATAGGAAACAGGTCAGTTAAATAATCTCTCAAAACATTCCCCGACACCGAGATGGTATCTTCGCCTCGGATAATCCGATTTAGTGTAAAATTTGTAGCTTCTACCGGAGACAATACTCTGATATCCAAGCCAGAAGTATCATTTTCCGGAAGATATTTGTTTACTTTTTTAATCAGTTCAGCATCATGAGCACGCTCCTTATCCAGCCAGAAAACAGCCGGAGTATTAGAAGTTCTTGCCCTGGATACAGCAAGTTTTACCCAATCCTGAATTGGGGCATCTTTAACCTGACACATCCTCCATATATCACCTGTTTCTACTTTATGTTTTAAAAGCTCTTCCCCCGTGTGATTATCAATAATACTTACAAAACCATCCTTTTTAATTTCGAAGGTTTTGTCGTGCGAGCCATATTCTTCTGCTTTCTGAGCCATAAGGCCAACATTAGGCACAGTTCCCATGGTGCGGGGATCAAAAGCTCCGTTCTTTTTGCAAAAATCAATGGTAGCTTTATAAACACCTGCGTAGCTGCTGTCAGGTATTATGGCTTTAGTGTCCTGGAGCTTTCCTTCCTTATTCCACATTTGACCCGAAGTACGGATCATTGCAGGCATAGACGCATCAATTATGATGTCGCTTGGTACATGGAGGTTAGTAATTCCTTTTTCGGAATTTACCATAGCAAGATCAGGACCATCTTGCAGGGCTTGCATTATTTCTTCCTCAATTTCTGTTCTTTTATTTTCGGGAAGGGTTTTTAATTTTTCGAATAACATTTCGAGGCCATCATTAGAACTGATGCCAATTTCCTCAAAAAGTGCAGCATACTTGTTAAATACTTCAGCAAAATAAACTTCCATTACATGACCAAAGATAATAGGGTCTGAGACTTTCATCATAGTTGCCTTCAGATGAACTGAGAATAGGACTCCTTTTTTCTTGGCATCTGCCAACTGTTCTTTTAAGAATTGGAGAAGTGCCGTTTTACTGAGGACGGTCGCATCAATTATCTCACCTTTCAACAAGGGTATTTTTTCTTTTAAAGTGTTTACTGAACCATCAGTACCCGATAAAACTATTTTAACATCAGTAGCTTTATCAATAGTTAGTGATTTTTCATTGGATTTAAAATCACCATGTGCCATTGTGGCAACATGTGTTTTTGAATTGGAATCCCAGGCACCCATTGAATGCGGATTTTTCTTGGCATAATTCTTTATGGGCACTGGAGCTCTTCTATCAGAATTACCTTCTCGCAATACAGGATTTACTGCACTTCCCTTAATACGGTCATATCTGGACTTAAGCTCAATATCCTTATCGTTTTTGGGTTCATCCGGGTAATCTGGTAATTTGTATCCTTTTTTTTGTAGCTCTGCAATTGCGTCTTTTAGTTGAGGAATTGACGCACTAATATTTGGCAGTTTAATGATATTTGCTTCTGGTGTTTTAGCCAAGTCACCCAATTCAGTCAGATCATCAGGGGTTCGTTGGTCCTCCTCCAAAAAATCTGGGAAAGTTGCTAAAATCCTACTGGCCAGGGAGATGTCCTTTACTTCAATGGCTACACCAGCTGTTTTAGTGAATGCCTTTACTATGGGTAAAAGTGATTGGGTTGCTAAAGCCGGTGCCTCGTCGGTTTTAGTGTATATTATTCTTGGCATAAATTAAAGAGAATTTGTTTTAAGCGCAGCAAATATACAATTTTAACAGATCATAAAACCACCGTTTTTTAAACTTTAATTTAAGTCAAGGGAGCTTGCCAAAAGAATGAAACTAATAGGGAAAAGTAACCAAAAACAAAAGCCATATCATTGTACAAGTACATTGACATGGCTTTCTAGAATTAGCTAGCAAACTTTTTGTTCTGTACCTAAGTACAGCACGGCAACCATTGATTGCATTTGACTAACTAAATCAACGTTTGAAACTTTCTTTGTTCTTAATTTTTCAACCAAGTAACAACTGAAGGCTTCTTCTCATCGTTTTAATTCATCTATCTTAAATCTAAAACCTAAGTTCTAAATTTAACGTAAATAAACCCACACACCTCAGGAAAACTACAGCTCTCCTTCGTTATGCTCATCTTTGTTAAAATCTGGTAATAAATTACCCTACTTTAATTTTAAGACTAAACAATAATATAAAGAACGTCAACTTTATAATGGTCTTATTGATTTACCCTAGACAGGTAACTCTCTTAAACCATAAAATAAATATACATCATTTTTGAGCATAAATCAAATTTTGCAAGAATTTAATAATCAACAGTTTATGAACTTGTTTTATGAACAATTGTTCATAACTAGGAAGTTTGCAATTATTTGTCAAAAGGGTTATTCAGCAGCATATATTAATACAAATCGGCCTCATCTGAGGCCGATTAAAAGAATATCTCTTAGACTGATACTACGGTATGGATTCCCCACCGTCTGTATTGGATTTTTTTAACTGTCTCTGTATTTTCTTGATAGCGGATTCAATAGATTTTTCAGGTTCTATGATGTTGTATTCTCCCCAGAAATCAGGATCTGAAAAACCAATGGCAGCCTCGCTAAGAATAATAGAGGATTTTAATCTATCCTTAACTTTCGGAACTTCGCCAGAAATATTTTTTTCCCAGTCCGTTACGGCCATTTCACAGCTCATACTATAAACAGAATTAAATAGCTTTTTATCCCAGTTGATTTTAAACTCTAAAAGCACATTACTATATCCGTAATACCATTTTCCATTTTTTTCCCTGTAATCCACCCTGTAGGCTATATCTGTTGGGTATACTCTAGCATTGCGAGGTTTTTTCCTAACAAACATTTTACTCGCTAATTCCTTATCTGTAATATTTAAAGAATATATAGCACTGGTAAGTATTTTGTTTTCTGCGTCAATAAATAATTGTCCTTTATAAAGAGGATCATAAATATTAGGGCGTTGTTTAAAACCTACTACATAAATCAATTTGTCATTAATCCTTGTAGATCTTTCAAAACTAAAATCATAATCCTCCATGGTAACATCATTAAAGATATATTCCGGGTATTTCATAATATCTACATAAAGCGCATTAAACGGACCTCCTTGCAGTTTTAATGCCAGAGTGTCTAGTTTGTTGTAGTCTGTACTCTTTCTGGCTTTATAGAGCTGCACGGCATCTTTTTTCTCAGAGGAATAAGGGGTTTTATATATGTTTACCACGGCTTCTGAAAGAGATACATTTTTCTTTCGTTTTTTAATAGTTTCCCTGTAAAATGCGGTCATAAGTGTAGGATCTCCAAAGTAATTCTCTCCTTTTCTTCGCAGCGTTTCCTTAACCAGGGTACGGGCACTTTTTGGAATAACAACATTTACCTCTTCCAATTTAGTTATTGAGACCATCAGGGCAATCTTATTTTTATTATCCTTTAATTGCTCTAAAGGAACTACGGAAGTTTTATAACCTAAAAAGGATACAATGATATTTCCTTGTTTAATACTTGTTGGAATTTTTAATAAAAATTTACCTTCTGTATTGGTTATAGTACTAATATTACTTCCTTCCAAAGTTAATGTAGCAAATACAAGCGGCTTGTTATTCTCACCGTCAACTACCTCTCCTTTGAATTGGTTGAATGATGTTACTTCCTGAGGATTATCCTGGAAGAAAGTTGATGCCTGGCTGGTTGCAGGTATTCCTATTAACAATATAATTCCTGCGAATGCTGATAATAGAACATTATTGGATTTGAGAAATATGATATGTTTCATGATCTAGATTTTTAAAAACTATAGTTGCAAAAGTACAACGCATTTCATTCTAATTTAATGATTTTGATCATCTTAAATTGTTAATATATCATAAATTTTCTTAAAGAATACTGAAGGATAAATATCCTTAAGACAAATGATGCCTGTGCAGAAATGTGTCTATTTCATGCTCTTTGTGTAGAATTATCTATGGTGCATTTACTACTAAAAATTCGCACTAAACTATAGTACGGCCTATTCCGTCTTAAACATAAATAGCAAAGTAAATTACTTTGCTATTTTGAGACGTCTTTTTTTGGTTTTCGCACTACCAATAGATTGGGCCAGTTCCGAGGTACTTTTCAGCTATGGGTAAATAATAATCCTTAATCTCTTCAAGATCATAGGTTTTATTACATTTTGTATAAAGATCATATTTATTGAAATCTCTTATCCAATTTAAATATTCTTCGTCTTTATCACAAAGCAGCGAAGTATAACTTCCTCCGCTATGCCAGGGGTAGAAGGAATGATATCTTATCATGGCCATACCAGCTTCAGGGATTAGGTTTCCCTTATGGTGCTGTAATACCTGAAATAGATATTCGTCATGTCCCCATGCAAGAGTAAGATTATCCAGACCACAGTGCTTTTCATATATTCCCAATTCAGAGCTATATCTTGAATCTCTCATATCCGGGTTAAGTTGATTAAATTCAGGGTAAACACAAGACTCCGGCAACGCACAACCAACCACAAAAACATCACCAACCATTCCCCATTGTTCGTTCTGGCTTGTTCCATCTTCATCGCTTCCCCAAAGAAACATCACTTTCCCTAAATCGTGTATCAGGCCAACTAATTGCATCCAGTCTGGTCGCTTATCCTCTCTGATTGCTTCAGCACTTTGAATAAGATGCTGTACGTTAGGCAAATCCAAATCCGGATCGCTCACGTCAATCAGGTCATTTAAATGTATCATTGCATCCCAGAGACCCATAGGCTTATTAAACATCAAATACTTCCTGTGCATCCGCTGGACATATTCAAAGGTTTGTCTTTCCCGCATTTTGCGATAATGGTCTCGCACTGCCGCATTTACATCTGTATCATTATAATTTCTAAATAATTTTTCCATACTAAACATTTCCTAGTAAAAGGTACAAAATAATGGTGAATACTACCAAAAACAGGCTAAACTGTCTCGCAAATTTCCACGGTTTAAGGTTTAATATTCCTGCGTCTTTAATGACAAAAGTTTCCTTATTTGGAAAAAACCTTGATATTAAAAGCATTACACCAATATTTAGTACAAATTCAATTCCCCATATATGCACAAAATGCAGATCAACTTCGAGAATAAAGTAGCTTACGATATAAAATAACAAGCCAAATAATAAACCGGTTTTCGCTCCTGCAGCCGAAACACTTGGCAGTAAAAAACCTGCGATTATAACACTAGCAATTGGTATGAAGAATATTCCATTAAGTTGTTGCAACAGTTGATAAAGACCTTCCGGTGCATTGGCTACAAAAGGTGCTATTCCAATAGCAAAAAGGGCAAGTATGGCTGAGGTCCATTTTCCTATATTTACAAGTCTTCTTTCCCCGGCATTTTTTTGGATATATCGTTTAAAAATGCCCAGGCTAAAAACTGTTGCAGCACTGTTCAAAGCACTATTGAAGGTAGTGAGTATTGCCCCCATCATAACAGCAACAAAGAATCCGGTTAACCAGGCCGGTAAAACCATTTTCACCAGATTGGGGTAAACACTGTCGGGATTATCATAAAATTCTTCTCCAAAATAATAAAACCCGATAAGACCAGGAAGGACTATTACCAGAGGAACCAGAATTTTTAATAGTCCGGTAAACAGCAAGCCTTTTTGGGCTTCCTTAAGACTTACGGCCCCGAGTACTCTTTGGATAATTGACTGATGCATGGTCCAGAAATAAATCTGATTTAACATTAATCCTGTAAAAAGTACTTCAAATGGCAATATTGCAGACCTTGATCCCGGTCCTATGCCCGCTTCTCTGCTAATAACATTAAATTTACCGGGGTTTTTTTCAAAGACCATACCTAAACCTTCCGCCAGATTTCCATCGCCTATACTCCAAAGCGCCAAAACGGGAACCAGCAAACCGGCTACAAGGAGACCAAAACCGTTTATTGTATCTGTGTAAGCTACCATCTTAAGACCGCCAAAAATAGCGTATAGAGCACCAATCCCTCCAACAATAACTATGGTAATCCAGATACCTTCTTTTTGACTCACACTTAAAAGTTCGGAGATTTCGAATATGGCTTCGATATTTAATGCCCCCGTATATAGTACTATGGGTAACAGAGTGGCTACAAAAGATATGATCAGCAAGAGCGCAACAAGGGTTCTAGTAAGGCCATCAAATCGTTTTTCCAAAAATTCCGGAATTGTTGTCAGACCCATTTTTAGGTATCGGGGTGCAAAATATAAAGCTGCAATTACGAGCGCTAATGCGGAAGTGACCTCCCAGGCTACTATAATGGCACCATTTTTATATGCAGAACCATTCATTCCCACAAGGTGCTCTGTAGAAATATTGGTTAATAGCAATGAGCCGGCAATAATTACACCTGTCAGTGACCTTCCTCCCAGAAAATAACCGTCTTTGGTATTTAATTTATCCCGGCGAAGTTTCCAGGTAGCATAAAGGGCGACAAAACCTGTAAAGAGTACAAAAGTGAAAAATGTCATCGCTCTAAAAATAAGCAATACCATTTAAAAGTAAATACCCTCAGCGAACAAAATAGCACGAGGGTATTACAATTATCTTTTCAAAACAAAGAAAATCAAATCATTTATTTGGAAAGTTTATATCTGCTTTGACTTCTTCCATTTGCTTTACATGCCTTTCAGTATGACCAGAAATGAACATGAGTATTTGATAGGCATCAATGGTGCCGAAAGGCATTTGCCCGTAATGATTTCTCAGATCATCTTCTGTAGTCTCCATATAGACTATGTGTTCTTTTCTTTTTGATTGAAAAGCTTTCAGGCTTTCCTCATAGGATCCAAACTTACCGGATGGCTCAAAAGGTTCTGAGGTTTTTACTTTTGTATCCCGGCTTCTAATCATAGCCATTAGTTCTTTATCGGTCATCTTTACGTCGGCACGCTTAGAGGGATCAGCAGGTGTTTTTAAGGATTCCTGAAGCATTTGGTCCAAAGCATTTTCGGAAATTGCCAGATGCTCAACACATTCGGCAATAGACCATGATTCAGGACTACTTTTGAAATTTAACTGTTCCTCACTTAGTCCGTTAAGGGTTTCCATCATATATGTATGTGTTTTAGTCAATTCAAGAGCTCCTATAACTCTTTCCTGATCCGTAAGTTTAGTACTTCTGGGACCAAAACCAAGCAAGAAAAGCGCAATTACTGGAAGAAGAATTTTTTTCATTTGTATGTTTTTAAGGTTGTTAATTAAATTATTAATCATGTGCCTGACAATTCCGAAATATTTTGAAAGATTTCTATAAACCCTGGAATATCCTATAATAGATATACGAAGAATTTAAGGATAAAAGTCCTTGTAATCAATAAATTAATGTCAAATAGTCTTTTTACTGATTAAATCCTTTCAGCGAATCAGGAAAAACCTTTAAATAGTTTATTATCCTTTGGTTTTTTCCAATTAATCGGAACTTCTTACACCCCTAAAAACATTAACTTTTGGATCTATTGGGTTACCCGATGCCCTTCGCAAAGCCACTATCTGTCCGCTATGCCAAATAGCATCCTCAATAGGCCCGTTTATCTGATTCCAGAATGGGTTTATTATTGTGCCAGATTTGGATTTGAAGATCACCAAATGTTCGTTTAGGTCCCCGGCATTAATAAAAATTTCACTGGCTTTTCTAAAATTTAATAAAGTGCGCTTTCTTTTTTCCTGAAATGAAAGTGCTTCTTCCCTGGGTTGTGTTCTATCATTAATTTCCTTTATTGCGCAGTTGTATACGACGCTTGATAAGTTATAAAGGTGATCTAAGGTTTCATCAATAGTTCTATTGCTTTCCGAAGGTTTATAGGCCAGGTCTTCGGTCCGTAATCCTTCAGTTGCCCAATAATACCTAAATCCCAAACCATCTATCATTCGGGCAACCACAGTACCTGCTGTATAGCTATCCGGATAGTCCGGAATCTGATAATAAGGTAGGTCCTGAGGGTACTTTTCCTGGGCATTCATAACTGTGATTAAAAATAAGGCCATAAGGGTAGTTTTTATTTTCATGTTCTTCCTGATTAATATTGATGAAATGTATCAGATACAAATTCTAATACTACTGGTAGTGACGCTCTCCAATAGGTCCAGCTATGCCTGCCATCTCGGACCCTGTATTCATGGGGGATATCTTTTTTCTTCATAGCAATATGTATTAGGCTGTTACCCTCGTATAAAAAATCATCATCTCCGCAATCAATAAACCACCGGACAGATTTAACGTCTTCAACCGGCATAGATTCAACCAAAGAAATAGCATTATGCCGTTTGAAATACGTTTTTATTTCTTCTTCTGAATAGGTTTCTCCTCTTTCTTTTAATCGTTCTTTTAATTTATCAATTGTAAGTGGGCCAACGGAAGCACTTAAAGGGCAGGCCGAAGAGAATAACTCCGGATGATGTAAGGCATACATAAAAGAACCACCTCCACCCATAGAGAGACCCGCCACTGCACGAAATCGCTTTTCCCTTTTAATTCGATACGTAGTTTCTACATAGGGCATAAATTCTTCAAAAAAGAAATCTTCATAGCGCCAGTCCCCTCGGTTAAAATAGCCTCGTTTTCCGGTATTTGCATCGGGCATTACAATGATCATTGGAGTAGCCTTACCTTCTCGAATAGCTTTGTCTGTAATGTGTAAAACTTCTCCAAATTGCACCCAACCGGTTTGGTCATCACCTCCACCGTGCAGTAAATAAAGTACCGGATAGCTTCGCTGGGAGGAATCATAATCCGGAGGTAAGTAAATTGCAAATTTTCGCTGACTCTTCAATATTTTACTGTTAAGAGTAAGTTCGTCCAGAACTTTTCCGTTTTGACCAAACGCAAATGAGCTAATTATGAGATGAAAAGCCAAAAAAAGGATAGTATTTTTCATTAGGATGTTTATTAAGTCAAGTTAAGAAATTCCTATTAGTCGATTTTTGCCCATTCGGGAAAAACACCTTCTATAATATCAAAAATAAAGGTACCGAAATAATAAGTTATCACAGATACCAGAATAATCCCTATAATATTTAAGAAAAAACCGGTTTTAGCCATCTGAATGACGGAAATACGTTTACTGCCAAAAACTATAGCATTGGGAGGAGTTGCAACCGGTAACATGAATGCGAGGGAACCCGCCACTGTGGCCGGAAGCATGAAGAGCAGGGGGTTGGTTTCTATGCTAACGGCCAGGCCGGCAAGAATTGGCAATAAGGTTTCTACTGTTGCTGTATTTGAAGTAATTTCGGTCAAAAAAGTTACAAGGAAACATATGCAAAGAATTAGAATTAGGGGGTGCAGGCCACTTAACCATTCCAATTGATGTCCAAACCACAAGGATAAACCAGATTCTTTAAATCCGCTTGCAAGGGCAAAACCACCACCAAACAATAAAATTATTTCCCAGGGAATCTCTTCTGCCGCTTTCCAATCCATGAGAAAAGTCCCTGGTTGCGTTTTAGATGGAATCATAAATAAGATCACAGCAACAAAAATGGCCACTGTCCCGTCATTAAAAAATTGTGGATAATTGAATAAGTTTGACCATCCGGGAATTTTAAATCCACCTAACATTATATCTGCCCGGAAAAACCAGAGCAATGCAAGGGACGCAAAAGCAATCATCAATACTTTCTCTTCAAAGTTTTTCCTGCCTAGTTTTGCATAATCCAGAAGAATCTCATTTTTACTCAAACTTTTCCAATTCTTTTTTCTCTTGACAAAAATGAGGTATAGGTACCCAAATAGAACCACAAATAAAACAAGTGATATTGGAAAGGCATAAAAAAACCAGGTTGCAAATGAAATCTCCGGGGCATTAGGAAAGTAAATATAAAAGATACGGGCGAACGAAAGGTTCGGGGGTGTACCCACAAGAGTTGCAATTCCTCCTATAGAAGCGCTGTAGGCAATACAAAGTAGAAGGCCTACAGCAAAGTGCTTTACCAATGCTTTACCATTTATCTCCTCCAACTTGGTAATTATTGATAAAAGTATAGGGACCATTAGCATTGCCGTAGCCGTATTTGATATCCACATGGAGAGGAAAGCAGTAGCAACCATAAACCCCAATAGTATTCTGCCCGGACTACTACCAATTATTCGAAGAATTTTTAATGCAATTCGCTTGTGTAGCGCCCATTTTTGAATGGCAAGAGCAACCAAAAAACCTCCAATAAATAAAAATATGACATGATTAAAATAAGTGGCTGAAACTTCCCGGCCATTCATGATTCCCAGTGCAGGAAAAAGGACAATGGGCAGGAGGGAGGTGATGGCGAGGGGAATTAGCTCGGTTATCCACCAAAGGGCCATTAATAATGCTACTGCAAGGGTATTAGTGATAGCCGGATTATCGGGGTCCAGTTCTACAAAGAATATCAAATAAGCTGATATAAAAGGGGCCAGTACAGACAAGGCATAGCGAGCCGATTTACTCGGATTTTCGAGGATAAATTTTCTGCCCGTTGGCATGGGTTAACCTTTTTAAACTAATTTACAATATTGATAAACCAATTATTAATTCCTATAGTAATTTTTAGCTTGCTTTTAAATAATCTGACAATCTTAAAGACAGGGCAACCAGTGTTAGCGTTGGATTTGGAGCACCGGCCGTACTAAAGCAACCGGAACCGGCAATAAAGAGGTTATCAATACCATGAACTTTACAATTTTCATCTACCACTCCTTTATTGCGATCTGCGCTCATTCGCGTAGTACCCATATGATGCCAACCTCCACCTAACTGATCTGGCATTGCGTTGTCGTTTTCATCCCATAGGAATTCCGCTAATTTTATTCTTCCAACGCTTGCCTTACCCATTTGTTCACCAAGGATGTGGTACATTTTTCTGATACTGTATTTATCCAGCTCGGTTAATTCCCAATGCAGTTGGGGTCTAGGCACACCCAGTGCATCCTTTTCATCGGAGAGCATTATTCTGGAATTACGGTTCGGGGCCTGTTCCATGCGCGTGAATAATTCAAAAGCCCTGTTTCCGTTATCATCCTTCCAGGCACGGTTTTTCTCTCTGGATTCCCTGAAATTTGCTACTAAATTATCGAAGGATTTCCTTGGATCTTCATTGCTCCAGACATCTATAAGTGGCGTCTGCTGTTTTGCTAAAACGAGCGGTGTTAGGGAAGCAGAACCGTTTAGAATCCCAGTTTCCTTTTGAATACCTTCGGTCAAAGCCAATTCTGCCCTTGGTTTACGCGTGCCGTAATCAAAAGTGTACAACTCGGTTGAAAATGGGTTTTTGAGCCATAATTGGGCTGACTTAATTTCCAGATGTTCCATAAAATAACGCCCGACAAGATCCCTGTCATTGCCTAAGCCTTTTTTGGCCACTCCCCTTGATGCCAGTAACATCCTTGCATTTTGTATAGCACCACATGCCAAGACAAAATTTTTAGCCCTTACTTTATGGGTTTTTCCCTCATGATTTTTTACTATTAGTTCCTGTATGCCGTTAACCTCACTGTTTGCCACAATATTCGTAAGATTGGCATAGGTGTACAGATGTATATTAGCTGATTTTACAATAGTTTCTTTATATGTTTTACCAAATCGGGTAGGGGGGCTGAATTGCCACATTTTAGACCAGATAATGTTATTATCCAGTGGAAAAGGGGTGAGTCCCGGGTACTTTTCTTGCCAGTATTGCAAGTCGTAATTATAAGCATCTAATTCAAATAAATCTTGGGCTTTAGTGTAAAAGGGCACAAGATCGTCCAGTGTAATAGGCCAGCCACTATCTGGCACCCAACTTCTTATTTTAAAATCTATGGGATCCAGGGGGGCGCACATACCTCCCCAATGACCTGTTGTTCCTCCAAACAAGTGAAGCCTGCATGAGCGCAAAGGATAATACCTTTGTCCCGTTGAGTTTCCGGAGTACAGATCCTGAATTTCACTGTCATATTCAAAACCTCCCCCTTCCAGAAGGATTACTTTTTTGCCACTTTTATTCCAGTCCAGTGCCATACTAATACCTGCCGCCCCGGCACCAACAATACAAAGATCTCCTTCAATTAAGGTGTTGTTATCAAGTTCTCTGGCGTCTACATGCATAAATTCTAATTTGCTTCGGAGATTGATAAAAGGGCACATTGTCTGGCTTCAGTTATAGAAAGTAACCAGCCATCAATAAGAATCGTATTGCCGGTGTTAAAGTCTTCCGTCACTTTAGTTTTCAAGCCTGTTTTTATTTCGGTATGGTGAACTTCTGCATCTTTGAGCAACAATTCTTCCAAAGATTTTTTATTATTCTCATCGGTTAACTTCCGATACGTCTTTCCAATAGTAATTAAAGTTTCTCGATCGCATATTTCTGTAAGGTCTGAAGGGTACATCAGATCTCCAATTGCTGCAGATTTAAATTTATAATACCAATAGGCAACTAAGCTTATAAATAAACCAAGAAGCGACAATAACAGGAACTTTCTTCTCTTCATTATGGCTACCTTATGAGGAATTATTTATAATTACCAATTTGAAATACTATTATTTATTGTATTTAAAACTCCTTTAAAAATCTTATGGAACTTAATATTAAAGGTAATAAAAATGGTGGGTTAACTGTTATTTTAAATAGATATACAACCTAATAAAAATCAGGTATTTAAGGCCTTCAACACTCTTTCCGGAGTAAAAGGTAAATGCCTGAGGTGTTTACCGGTTAATTTAAGGAAGGCGTTGGCAATGGCACAGGCAACTAAAGGTGTGCCAGATTCACCCACTCCCCGGGGTGTTTCACGAGATTCAATCATTTCAGTTTCTACGCTTTCAGGAATTTCTGACATTCTCAATATTTCATAATCATTGAAGTTGGACTGTTGTACCTTCCCGTTAACTACGGTCAGCTGCTCTTTAAGTACACTGCTAATACCCATTAATATGCCACCTTCCATTTGTGCCCTAACATTATCTGGCTGTATTACTATTCCCGCATCACTTGCAGTCCAAAAATGGTGTACATTTATTTTACCGGTTTTTCTATCCACGGAAATTTCACAAACACCTGTGCTTAATGTACCGCTTCGCTCTAAAAAAGCAATCCCTTTGGCACGGTTATCAGCAATAGCTGAATACCAATCAGACATGGCTATAGCCTTCTCTAATGTTGCAAGGCCCCTTGGTGATTTACTCAATAAAATCCTTCTAAAATCGGCAGGATCTTTCTTGAAATAAGCAGCTATTTCATCGACCATGCACTCTATCGCAAATTTGTTGGGGCCATGGCCCACCGAACGCCAGTGCTTTAGCCTTATACCTTCAGAAACTTCCCGCCATTCCGCATATTTATTGGGAATATCATAATAATCAATTCGAATACCGCTGGCAACCAAATTACCACCATCTCCTACTACACAATGAGAAAAACCTGTTATATTCCCGTGAGCATCTGCAGAGGCTTTTAATCGTTGCAGAGTTAAAGGCCTATAGGCACCATAACTAAGATCATCTTCACGTGTCCAAATTAATTTTACCGGTCTGGGAGCAACCTCTCTGGCTAAACCTGTTCCTTCCAAAACAAAATCTGTCATACTCCTTCTGCCGAAGCCACCCCCCAAATACTGCAGATTAATTTTCACATTTTCTGCCGGAATTCCGAGGTACTTGGGAACTCCAAGTTTAGAATCGAATCCTTGCTGACTTCCAACCCAAACCTCAGCTGAGTTTCCATCTGTCCCAACCTGAACTATGGCATTAAGAGGTTCCATTTGGGCGTGATAGACATAATCATTTTTAAAATCAACACTAAATGTTTTTGTCGCTGATTTAATGGCGCTATTAATATCTCCTTCATTTGTAATCACTTTACCTGCTGATTTCCCTGAGGCTATTTTTTCATATTTTTTATAACACTCCTGAGAATTGAAACCGCTTGCAGAAGATTCACTCCAGGTAATATTAAGCCGTTTTTTGGCAGCAAGAGCCTGATCTAAAGTTTCTGCAATTATGCCAATGGCATAATCAAAGGGTACTATTTTCAGCACTCCTCTTAAGGCCAGAATTTCAGATTCATTATTCAGGGTTGGTCGTGCTCCATGGAGATTACCGCGCTCCAGTACCCCATAGAGCATTTCAGGTAATTGAATATCAATGGCAAACTGGGTGGTTCCCTTTACCTTATCGGGAATATCTACGCGTGGCCGGTCTATCCCTATAAACCGATAGTTTTTAGGATCTTTGAACTCTGATTCCGAGAATTCGGGTAGCTTTTCGGGCATATTCAGAAAGGGAATCAAATTACCATATCCCATCCTTTTGTTATCCCGCCCGTTAATTACTTCACCATTGGAAGTGCTAAGCTCCTCCATAGGTACTTTCCAATGCTCGGCGGCACTATGCATTAAAATATAACGGGCCTGAGCACCGGCCTGCCTCATTATGGAGTAGTAACCATAGGTTATCATACTACCGGCTGAATGCATTACCTTATTATTTGGGCTCCATTTATCCGATCCGTATATATGGGATTCCTGTGGCGAGAACTCCACAGAGATCTTAGACCAATCTGCATCCATTTCTTCTGCAAAGATTGCAGGTAATGAGGTCATGGATCCCTGGCCCATTTCAGCCGCGGGATTATATATAGTAATCTGGCCGTCTTCAGCTAATTTCACCCAAGCTGTTAGCTGATGTTTTTTTATAAGTTTTTGTACCTCCTTGTTGTTTTTACAGGAAATCATTTGAGGCAGGAGACCGGAAACACCAATAAATAAGGCAACCTCACCTGAAGTTTTAAGAAATTCTCTTCTACTTACTGCTTTACTCATTAGTTCCGTAAAAAATTTATAGCTTGAAAACGATTTAAGTATTTACTGATGTTTTTTTGCTGCTATTTCAATAGCTTTTACAATGCGCAAATATGTGCCACAACGACATAAATTTCCATTCATATAAGCTTTTATCTCTTCCTTTGTTGGATTGGGATTTTCCGCAAGCAGGGCCACAGCCTGCATTATCTGACCTGATTGGCAATAGCCGCATTGCGGGGCTTGAGCCTCTATCCAGGCTTTCTGAACCGGATGACTACCATCATCTGACAAGCCTTCTATTGTAATAATTTTTTGATTTTTGTTTAAACCACTAATTGGAAGTGCACATGATCTCATTGGCTGGCCGTCCACATGTACGGTGCAAGATCCACATAAGGCGATGCCGCAGCCGTATTTTGTTCCCGTCAGTCCAAGATGTTCCCTTAATACCCACAGCAATGAAGTATCCTCATTAAGATCTACAACATACGTCTTATTGTTAATATTTAAAGATTGAGAAGCCATGCCAGCTTGTAATAGTGCAGGATTAAATTACTTAAAAAAATCTAAGAAATAGGTACTGAACTAATTTTATTTATAGGATTTGTATTTGTCTATAAAGCGATTCAGTATTTCTTTCGGCACCGGGGTATTCAATTGTCGAATTTCCCTGATAAGATCTTCAGCTTCTTCAGGCAGGAAATAACCGGCATGTTTATAAATTTTGACACGCAAAATAAATTCATCAGCATCGGCTTCCGGGTGAAATTGAGTAGCATATATATTTTTTTTTATTCGAAACATCTGGACCGGACAGGAAGCTGAAGATACCAGGAGAACAGCACCAGAAGGAATTGTATCGCAAGCTTCTTTATGGCCTACCATTGCGGTAAAATTCTTTGGCAGGCCTTTTAAAAGTGGATCTTTGGTGCCTTCGTCTGTTATCCATACATCAACACTTCCTATGGGTTCAGAAAATTTGTTAGATATTGTTGCACCGCAATATCTGCCCAAAAGTCCATTTCCTGAACAGGCACCAAGAAATGGGAAATCCTGAGGAATCAGTTTGTCAAAAAGAGCAGTAAAAAATAATTCAACCCTTCTTTGGACGACACTTTTTTTTGCTTCCGGGATGCTCACATCAAACGGGCTGCCCCCGGCAATTATGGCAGAGTAGTTATGAAGATTAATATCGGGTATGCTATTTTGTTCTACCCTTACCCGATGCACCTCATCTGCTGTTAAACCTCCGACCCTCAAAATAGCCTCAAACTCACTATCTGAAGTTTCGTTTTCTGGTCGCATTTGTAGAATAAGAAATTTTTTCACGAAATCTCTTTTTAAGAATCTGCAATATTCAGTTTACATTGATTTTCCAAGGCTAACTTTTATAATAACTACAGTAATAAATTATCAGCGCACCCCGTTCACATTCATTTCCAGGGTATAAACTGAATTCATTGCGGTAATAAAAAGTATATTTTGACTGGGCCCACCAAATGTAACGTTGGCTGTCCATTTTTGGGGTACCGGAATTTGAAGTATTTCTTCCCCTTTTTTATTAAATACTGTTACGCCATTACCGGTCAAATAAACATTACCCTGGTTGTCTATTGTCATCCCGTCTGAACCCATTTCCGTAAAGAGTGTCTTATTACTTAGATCACCATTTTCCGAAATAGTAAAACTATATGTTTTTTTATCGCCTATATCTGCGATATAAATCATTTTACCATCCGGAGTTCCTATTATTCCATTGGGTTGTACCAAGTCATCGGCTACAATGCGTAACTCATTCATGTCCGGGGTCAAATAATAAACACGTTCTTTTTCAATTTCTTTTTCCTTACGTTCCCAATACGGTCTTTGGTAATAAGGATCTGTAAAATAAATACCTCCCTTTGCATCCACCCAAAGGTCATTGGGGCCATTGAGTTTTTGTCCTTGAAATTCGTCTACCAGCACTGTTGGCTTTTTAGCCTTATCTATTCTCCAAAGTTCAAATTTTTCATCGGCGCAGGCCAAAAGACTACCATCGTGATCAATATAGAGGCCATTTGCTCTACCGGCATCTTCCATATAGACAGAGACAGAATTATCTGAGGCGGTCCATTTTATTATTCTGTTATTTGGCTGGTCTGTGAAGTATATATCACCATTTTTATCTACTGCCGGGCCTTCGGTAAATTTGTATTCTGCAGCAACCAGAGTAAGGTTGGCCTGATCAGCCACAAGTTCTTGTTTTTGGGCTTTACATCCTATAGCTAAAAGTAAGATCAGGATTGCATTTAAATGTTTCATTCTCTTGTTTTTAATAGAATAATAAGAGTTAATTTCCAGTCCATCCAGGTCCGCGAACTACCCTGCCGGGGAAAGCACCAGTATGTTCTCCGTCTTTGAGCACCTGGGTTCCATTTACAAAGACATGTTTCATTCCCGTTGCATATTGATGTGGCCTGGCAAAAGTAGCGTTGTCTTTAATTGTATTGGCATCAAAAACTACAATATCTGCATAATATCCTTCTTTTAGAGCGCCGCGATGCTTTAGTTTTAAATTGTTAGCAGGAAGAGAAGTAAGTTTATAGATAGCTTCCTCCAGTGGAATAACTTTTTCGTCACGCACAAAATGCCCTAATAAGCGTGCAAAGGATCCATAAGCTCTTGGATGTGTACTTTGTTCCAAAAACACGCCTTCAGTAGTATAGGATCCTGCATCAGAACAGATGGACATATAAGGTAGGGCCAGTTTCTTTTTAATATTCTCTTCAGACATTGAGAAGTAAACCACCTGAATTCTGCTATCGTCTTCCTGTATTAAGTCAACTACGGCCTCGGCAGCGGTAATATTTCTTTCCTTGGCTATTTCGGCAAGGGTTTTACCTATAAGGTGCCTCATTTGTTTATTTCTGAACCCAACTAAAAGGATCTTTTCCGGTGGTACATGAAATTTTATTTCCTGAATCATCTGCCTCCTTTTTGCCGATTGCGATATCAGTTCCATTGTTTTGCTATGCCCACCTTCTTTTGCCCATGACGGCAATAAAATATTTAGACCTGTGGAACTGGCATTGTACATATACATATCAGTAGTTATTGGCAGGCCTTGTTTACGGGCGTTATTCACCAGCTGTATTGCACTGTCCAGTAAATGCCAGTTAGCGGTGCCTGAGGCTTTAAAGTGATATATTTCCGAGCGTACACCGGCCTCCTTAGAAATAGTTATTAGTTCCTGAACGGCATCTAAAAGGTTTTCTTCTTCATCCCTGATATGTGAAACATACATTCCACCATAGTCTGCGGCAATTTTGGCTAATTCAATAATTTCTTCCGTTTTTGCATGTCCGCTAGGCACATAAATTAATGATGTTGATAGACCTACTGCACCTTCTTCCATAGCCTGTTTTGTCAGCTCTTTCATTTTTTCTAATTCAGCTGTGTCTGGAGGCCTGGTTTCGTAATTCATAACATATTCCCTTAAGGTTCCATTCCCAACAAAAGAAGCAATATTTGTAGATACACCTTTTTTTTCGAGATACTCCAGGTATTCTCCAAGGGTACTCCAATTAATTTCGTAATTGATATTTTGTTGTGTTTCTTTCATTTCCAGTTTCATAGCTTCGTTTAACGGGCCCATGGAATGCCCTTCACCCATAACTTCAAGGGTTACTCCTTGTCTGATATCCCCTTGTGATCTTCCATCTTCAATCAGAGAAACATTGGCCCAACTTAACATGTTAATAAACCCGGGAGCAACTGTGAGTCCGCTTACATCTATTTCCATTGAGCCGGCAGCATTTTTTAAATCGCCAACCGCAACTATGGTGTCCGCGTTAATTGCAATGTCTCCTTTAAATGACGGTTCACCTGATCCGTCCATTATTATACCATTTCTGATGACCAGATCATAAGATTTATGGTGCTCACAACTTATGAACAATCCCAGGGCCAGTAAAGCTAATACAATTGGTTTCAATTTCATTCTATACATTTAGTTTGCTATTATACTGTTTCATTTTTTCCGGTGCGTTTCAGCTATATAATTTAATAATACCCAAAATGCCAACACCCAGAATACTCAATATACTTATCCATAGCGCAAAATCATAAAAAAATCCGTGTTTGAAAAGCGGTTGTGTTCTAAAGTATCGAAAGTGGATTACTGCAAAAACTACCAGAAAAAGCAGGAATGAACCAACAATACCGCCTGTTAACACCATAAGAACAGGTAATTTAATGAATACAAAAAGTAAGGCCCACAATAAAGGGATTACCCATGCAAGGACTGCAATTGTTTTTTTGCGTTGCTTAAAGTTAGAAAAACTGATCCATCCTATTTGCCCAAATATATCGGTAATTTGTCTGGTCCATGCTGCCAAAGCAGCGAAAAGGGTAGAGAATAAGGTGATAAACGCTCCTATAAGAAACGCAGATTTTGCATAAGGTCCTAAAGATTCAGTATACATGGCAGACAGCGTCTCTACCATTGCATATCCTTCAGGCACAAAACCCTGAGCATGAAGCACAGCCGCTCCAAGTAAATAGAAAGCGGCAGTTACAGATGTATATATGCACATGGCAATAATCGCATCCAATTTCATAACTTTTAACCATCCCTCGGCCCTTGACTTCCATTCTTCAGAATTGTCATTCTTACCTGTAAACGCCGCGTAGCCTTTTTCAAGGCACCAATAGTTGTAATGTATTATCTCATCTCCACCAACACCTGTTATCCCAAAAGCCCCTATGGCAACCGCTACGGCTTCTTTCGGCAAATTAAATTGAAGCCCGCTCCAGATGCTTTCAAAAGATATCTGATAGGGTGTAAACTTTAGAAAATAAAGGGAAGCAAATGTGAAAATTGTAAAGAACCCGATCATGCTTAGGGAAAATTTTTCAATAAAAGAATAATACCCCCTGTAAATCATCAATGCAACGATTATTGCAATTCCAAAACAAAAGACCGGAACACCAATTCCCGGAATGGCTATGTTTAATATTATAGCCACACCCCCTACAATACCTCCGACTTGCAATAGTTTTATGATCATTACAGCCAATACCGTCCAGACTGTCCACCTGGCTTTGCCGTAAACAGGCCCCGGAAGCTTATTAAATGCCTGCATAGCGGTTTCCCCAGTCAGGATTGTATGTTTTCCAAATTCTAATTGGACCGCTACTTTCACTAAACAGCTAACAATGATCACCCAAAATGTAATAAATCCGGCTTCTGCCCCAAGAGTTGTTGTAGCTATTAATTCTCCAGAACCTACTATGGAAGCAGAAAGTATAAAGCTGGGTCCAAGAAATTTGAGACGTTCCCTGAAAGTGGAAGGAGGATGTTTTATTTTATCTTGGGATAGTAAATAGGGATCTAATGATTCGGACATCGCTATTTTATTGGCCTATTACATTAATTTCTATGAAAGGTTTTTTAAATAGGCCATATTATGCTTCATGCTTTCCATAGGATTGCTGGCATATTCTTCCTGTTCTATGAAGATATGTTTTACACCTGAAGCTTTTTTATGAGCCATCATAGACGGGATATCCAGGCCGCCTTTGCCAAATTCTGTGCTTTCTTTTTTATTCATGTCCATATCCTTAAGGTGCCATAAGGGAAATCTCCCCGGATATTTCTTAAAATAGTCCAATGGGTCCTTGCCGGCCACAACCACCCATCCGAGATCTAATTCCATATGAACAAGATCTGCTTCGGTATTTGAGAGGAGAACATCATAAAGAACCTGGTTATTTGCAGTTTCAAATTCATATTCATGATTGTGATAACCGAATTTAAGCCCCAATTTTTCACATGCTTCACCGGCCTTATTGAATTCTTCAGCCACTTTTTTATAATTATCTACATTCTGTCCTTCACTGGGCATTGAAGAGCAGATAAGATACTCTTGTCCGGATTCTACTGCTTCTTCCATGGTTTGCTGCCACTTATCATCTAAATGTACGTGTCCGCTCTTTAGATTCATATCCAGGTCATTACAAACAGATTTCATCTCCGCGGGGCCGAGACCGTAGTAGTGGCCTTTCTGACTTCTGGCTGTTTCAATCTCTTTGAAACCTATAGAGGCAATTTGTTTTAATGTAGCAATAGCATCCTTAGCCATTTCATTGCGAAAAGAATACAATTGAACTCCAAAATTTTGCGATTTATTTGGCGCATAGGTAAAGGAAGGTAGAAGTAATGATCCGGCAGTAAAAGCCGTGGATCGCAGTAAAAAATCTCTTCTGGATTGCATGATGTTCTTGTTTTTTAAGGTAGTTGTATTCCTCTAAATTAGTCTAAATTTTCCATACATCTTTATCATTGGTATTTGTACTTTTACCCCAAATGCTCGTTCTATGAATAAAAGAGAATTACAACTTAAGGCTTTTGATCGCTTACTTACTATAATGGATGAGCTCCGGGAGCAATGTCCATGGGATAAAAAACAGACACTTCAAACACTGCGGCATCTTACCATTGAAGAGACTTATGAATTGGGTGATGCAATCCTGGAAAATGATCTTAAGGAAGTGAAAAATGAGCTTGGAGATCTTTTGTTACACATTGTTTTTTATGCAAGAATAGGATCCGAAACCAATAGTTTTGATATTGCCGACGTTGCTAATTCTATTTGTGATAAACTAATTAACCGACACCCACATATCTACGGAGATGTGTCTGTTACCAGCGAAGAGGATGTTAAAAGGAATTGGGAAAATATTAAACTTAAGGAAGGTAAAAAAAGTGTTCTTGAAGGGGTTCCAAATAGTCTTCCGGCATTGGTTAAAGCCAATAGAATTCAGGAAAAAGTAGCCGGCGTTGGATTTGATTGGGAAAGACCAGAGCAAGTTTTTGAAAAGGTTAAAGAAGAATTATCAGAATTGCAGGAAGAAGTGAATGCAGGGAACAGAGATAAATTGGAAGCTGAATTTGGAGATGTACTTTTCTCTATAGTGAATTATGCCAGATTCCTGGATGTTAACCCGGAAAATGCCCTGGAAAGAACCAATAAGAAATTTATTAAACGTTTTCAATATCTGGAGAGCAAGGCTAAAGAACAGAAAAGAACACTAAAGGATATGTCACTGGCCGAGATGGATGTCTTTTGGGAGGAGGCTAAGAAAATATAGGCCTTACCGGGAGCAACATTTTATAAATTTCTACTTGTCATGATATTGTGTCACTTACTCTTGAAACGGGGCGATAGGAGGTTCTGCAATACTCTAATTAAACCAATCCTAAATCCTATCTTTGCTGCTTTAAAAAACAGCCAGTTTTGTTGCAACAGTATACCAAGGAATTCAGATATAATATAAGGCTAGCCGTACCTGTTATACTAGGAATGCTTGGGCATACTTTTGTTGCCTTCGCAGATAATATTATGGTAGGGCAATTGGGTACTGCAGAATTGGCCGCTGTTTCTTTGGGAAATAGTTTTGTCTTTATAGCCATGTCTTTGGGAATAGGATTTTCAACGGCAATTACCCCGTTGGTTGCTGAGGCTGATGGCGCTGGCAATAAGGCTGAGGGGAAAAGTGCTTTAAAGCACGGATTGATACTTTGTACAATACTTGGATTAGTTCTTTTTGGCCTTATTCAATTGGGAAAACCTTTACTTTATTTAATGGACCAACCACCTGAGGTAGTGGAGTTGTCTATCCCTTATTTAGATCTGGTGGCTTTTTCATTGGTTCCGTTGGTTATGTTTCAGGCTTATAAACAATTTTCAGAAGGATTGTCTCAAACCAAATATCCAATGTATGCAACTATTGCAGCTAATGTGGTTAATATCGTCCTTAATTACCTGCTGATTTTTGGTGCATTAGGTTTTCCAAAACTCGGAATTATAGGTGCTGCCATTGGTACTTTAGCTGCACGAATAATTATGTTGATAATGCTTTGGTATTTATTGGATAAGAAGAAAAAATTTCACGATTACGTTACAGGTTTTAACTTCAAAAAGATTGAAAATAAGGTAATTCACAAGATCATTAATCTTGGATTTCCATCGGCTTTACAAATGTTTTTCGAAGTAGCCATATTCACAGCGGCCATTTGGTTGAGTGGCGTTTTAGGCAAAAATCCACAAGCCGCTAATCAGATAGCATTAAATCTGAGCAGCATGACATTCATGTTTGGCATGGGATTAGGAGTTGCGGCAATGATTCGTGTTGGAAATCAGAAAGGGCTTAAAAATTTTACAGATTTAAGACGAATTGCTCAGTCTATTTTTCTCCTTACGTTTATAATTGAGATTGTCTTTGCCATACTTTTCCTTTTAGGACGCCATTGGTTTCCTACCATTTACCTGGATGTTAACGACCCAATAAACCAGGCAGATAATTTGGAAGTAATTCTTCTGGCCTCACAATTACTTCTAGTAGCGGCATTTTTCCAGATTTCAGATGGTTTTCAGGTGGTTATTCTTGGTGCTTTAAGGGGTTTACAGGATGTAAAAGTCCCAACTTTTATTACTCTTATTGCTTATTGGTTGATAGGCTTTCCTATATGCTATTACCTGGGTTTACATACAGAATTGAAGAGTACAGGCATATGGATAGGGTTGCTGGCGGGCTTGACGGCATCGGCAATTATGTTGTATATTCGATTTAACAAAATGACCAAAAAACTTATAAATTCTTAGGACCTTTACTTATTTCTATATTTATGCAAATCATTGGTAAATTTTGTTACCAGATAAATTAAAAAACAAATTGATCTATGCAATTTCCAAAATTTTTACTTGGCGATAATACAGATTACCCTACGGCGATATTTGTTGTACACACCGAATATCCAAGGTTTATTTTAAACCTTGAAAATGACGAGGTGGAATGGCTTGAGGATTTCACTGCTGAAGATGAAAAAGAGTTGTCTGATGAAGCAGAAAAATTAATTGAAGCGGCTACGGCATTTTATGATAGGGAAATAGCGAGATACGAAGATTAAGATGTTAGAAGAATTAGTACATCTCGACAAGGAAGTATTCCTTTTTCTCAATAACCTGGGAACTTCTGAATGGGATGGTTTTTGGATGTTTCTTACCAATAAGTGGAGCGCCATTCCTTTATATTTTTTATTGCTAATACTTTCATTTAAGCAATATGGAGCTAAAAAGATGATTTTTCTTGTTATCAGCGTGGTTTTATTGATTACCGCTACGGATCAATTATCCAATTTTTTTAAATATGGTGTTCAACGATTACGTCCCTGCTATGACCCGGACGTAAACCAATTGATGCGTCTGGTAAAAGACTATTGCGGAGGAAAATTCGGCTATTTTTCTGCTCACGCTGCCAATACTTCTGCACTGGCTTTATTCTTTACTTTTCTTTTTAATGCTACCTACAAATATGTTGGTGTCTTTTTAATTGTTTGGGCCGCTTTTGTTTCTTATAGTAGAATATATATCGGAGTTCATTTTCCATTAGATATTATTACAGGAATGGTTGTAGGAGCACTCTTTGGTTGGCTATTTGCTAAGTTATATATCTTTTCAATTCACAAATATCGTATATGATCTCAAATACGAAGTATTGGTTTTTTCTCTTGCTTACTATCCTGGTATATCTGGCGGGAATGTTCGTAACACTTTTTGAATATGATTCCGCTCAGTTTGCTGTTATGGCAATGCGAATGGTACAGGAAAATGACTTTATAAATTTGTTTAAAGGTCCGGAGGAGTATTTAGATAAACCTCATATGCACTATTGGCTGGCAGCCATTGCTTTTAAAATTTTCGGTCTTTATGATTGGGCCTATAGAATCCCCGGCATTTTAGCAACTTTGTTAGGTGCATATAGCTGCTATGGATTAGGTAAGGTGTTGTATAACAAGGAAGTAGGTAAAATGGCCTCACTTATTTTTATGACAGCACAAACCATCATGCTGTCTAATATTGATGTACGAACTGATGCTGTTCTTACCGGATTTACCGCTTTTGCCATTTGGCAACTGGCAGCTTATATAGAAAAAAATTCCCTGAAGCATTTACTTCTGGGTGCGTTTGGTGCCGGAATTGCTTTTTCAACGAAAGGGCAAATTGCACTATTAGTTATAGGTCTTCCAATACTTTGCCATTTAGGTTATAGCAATAAATGGAAATTGCTGTTCAGTTGGAAGGTATTAGTTGCATTGGCCGTTTTTGGATTAACTATTTCACCTATACTTTATGCCTATTACATGCAATTTGATCTGCATCCGGAGAAAATAATCCGAGGCAAAGATCACAGAAGTGGTATACTCTTTATTCTGTGGGAGCAAAGTTTTGAACGATTAAGCGGAGAAGGGGTAGGAAAGAACAGCAGTGATTATTTTTTCTTTTTCCATACTTTTTTATGGGTATTTCTTCCCTGGACTCTTATTGGTCTTGCAGCGTATTGGACAAAGGTCAAGGTATTTTTTAATACTAGATTCAGGAGAGATTCGGACCTGGAGTTTCTTACAATAGGGGGTATTACATTAATTTTTTTAATAATAAGTTTTGCGCAATTTAAATTACCGCATTACTTAAATATAATGATTCCTCTGTTCGCGGTACTTTCAGCTTCCTTTATGCAAGACTTAATCAATTCTTCAAAAGTAAAAAAGATGAAAGTATTTCTTGGACTTCAATATTTTATTCTAGGTCTGGTGGTAACTACAACGGTTCTGATATGTTTTTTTGTTTTTAAAATTTCAAGCTGGTATGCCTATGTTTTATTAGTATCAACTGTTGTACTCATAGGATATTTCTGTTTGAAGCAGCAGGAAAATGGACTTCGATTAATAACTATAGCTCTATACAGCTCTCTTCTTCTAAATGCCGTTTTGAATTTACATTTTTATCCATCTTTGTTAAAGTATCAGGCAGGCTCTACTATGTCGGGTATAGTTGCTGAAAATGACATTCCGCCTGATCAGATATACAAAATTACCGCCGGGCCTTCATGGGCCCTGGATTTTTACAACCAACATCCTGTTAAAATTACTGAGGTCGCAAATTTACCTGATATTGGTGCTATTTGGGTTTATGGCACAGATGACGATCTTAAAAAACTAAAAGAAACCGGTATACATTGGGACAGACATTTTACTGCAGATCAATTCAGGATAACACGTTTACAACCAAAATTTTTAAATCCTGCCACTAGGCAAAAAGTGCTAAACAAAATGCACTTGGTTCGCCTAAACTAAAAAGGACTTTAAGCTATAGTCTCTTTTAATTCGGGTTTTCTGAAATGGTAGGCGATTCCGAATAGGGAAACTACGGCGGTTATTAGAAAAAACAGCATGCTAATACTTACTGAGGTATTTTCACCTAATCCCAACCAAAGTGCTCCGTAGTAGAAAACAACTTCCCTGCTACCTATTCCGCCTATTGTCAGTGGTAAAACAGAAACAATAGACGATATTAGGAAAATAAATAAATAGGCAATGTTATCGCCTTGAACATCTAAAGCCTGTAAAATAAACAAAACACTTACCAATTGAGCTAGTTGGACCAAAGCCGAATACCCCAAAGATTTCCAGAAAACAGGATATACGAATGAAAAAAACCTTTTATTAAAAAGCCAAAAAATAAGAATACTAAGCCCAATAGCAATTCCAAAAAGGAGTTTATAAGGCTGTAAACGGCCTTCATCTAAAAAAAGTGCGAGCATACAGCTGATCACAAAGATTAGCAAAAGTCCATTAAGCCGATCTAAAACAAGAATAGATACAACGCTCTTAGTCTTTACCTCATATTTTCTCTTTAATACATACCCTTTATAGGCGTCTCCGCCAATTCCACCTGGTAAAAACAAGTTATAAAACATGCCAAGGAGGTATAGTTTTAAATTGCTTAATTGAGTAAGAAATATATTGATTTGATGAATATACAAGTTTAGGCGAAAGGCTGATAAAACCTTGGATAGGATAAAAAATAAGAGCGCTATAAACAGGTATCCTAAATTACTTCCCTTAAGAATATCCCAAACCTCTTTGAATTGAATTTTGGTAAAAACAAAATACAGCAGAACAAAGCTAAAAAGGATTTTAAGGAGGGTAATCCCTTTTTTACGATTATTGGCCACCTATGGATATACTTTTAATTCTGTAGGGCCTTTTATTTTGCGATTCGTAATACGTTCGAATGAGGAGTTCCATAACTATGCCTATGGTAAATAGCTGAATCCCGGCTAATATGAACATCATTCCAAAAATGAGCAGGGGCCTGGTTCCTATATCCTGTCCGAAACCTACTTTTATGATAAGCAAATAGATATTAATGAAGATTCCCAATATAATTAGCAATACTCCAAGAATACCAAATAAATGAATGGGTCGTTGGAAATATTTTCTTATAAAAAGAAGTAACATCATATCGGCAACTACTTTAAAAACACGTTCCAATCCATACTTGGATACGCCGGCATTTCTCGCATGGTGTTGCACAGGCACCTGTTTTATCTGAGCACCTTCTAAATGTGCTAGTAAGGTGATAAAGCGATGCATTTCACCATAAAGGTTCAAATCTTTGGCAATATCCCTGGTAAATACCTTTAGAGCGCATCCGTTGTCTTTGATGTCTAACTTTGTGACGCGTCTAACCATGAAATTAGCGATCTTGGATGGAATTTTCTTAACCAATGAATCCTTTCTTTTTTGCCGGATTCCTGTAACAACATCATATTCCCCGCTCACTGCATATTCCAACATTTTAGGTATATCCTGAGGGTCATTTTGCAGGTCACCGTCCATGGTAATAATATATTCCCCTTTGGCATAATCAATGCCTGCAGCCAAAGCCAAACTTTGGCCATAGTTCTTTTTTAAAGCTATGAGATGAACGTTAGGATCTTTCATCTCTTTTACCTTTTTGCGGCTAAGGTCTGTAGAAAAATCATCCACATATATAATCTGATAGAAATAACCCTGCAGACTCTCATTAATTTTAGATGTAAGAAGTTCTACATTTTCTTCTTCATTATAGATTGGAATAACAATAGATAAAAGAGAGAGAGTAACGGGCTTCATTGTGGTGGATAAATGTTGGGACAAATTTATACTTTTTATTTAAGTTCTTTCCTATACCCGGCCATTAGTACTTCGGCAGCCCTAAAAGGGGAGATTTTATCTTTTGAAACCTTCAATATCATAGTTTCCAGATTCTCTTTAACAGTAGACGTTTGGAAGAAGTGTTGCTTTAAAAGTTCGTCTATAGCTTGCAATAGCCAGTATTTATTTTGTTTTTGCCTGTTCTTTTCAAAATAACTATTGTCTTTTGTGGTATTCAAAAATTGCACAATCATCTCCCATATTTCAATTATCCCTTTATTCTCAACAGCTGAACAAGTGCTTACTTGCGGGGTCCATCCATTTTCTTTGGGAGGATAGAGCTGTAATGCTCTTTCAAATTGAACTTTCGCCAGTTGCGCTCTTTTTAGATTATCGCCTTCCGCTTTGTTTATGACAATCGCATCTGCCATTTCCATGATGCCTCTTTTTATTCCCTGAAGTTCGTCTCCTGCACCGGCTAATTTCAAGAGCAGGAAGAAATCAACCATACTGTGTACTGCAGTTTCACTTTGTCCAACCCCAACAGTTTCTATTAAAACCACATCAAAACCGGCGGCTTCGCATAAGATAACTGATTCTCGGGTCTTGCGGGCCACTCCTCCTAGAGATTCACCCGAAGGTGAAGGTCGTATAAAAGCGTTAGGATCTTTAACCAGCTCCTGCATACGCGTTTTATCACCAAGGATACTTCCTTTACTAAGAGTACTAGTCGGATCTACAGCTAATACGGCAACTTTCTTGCCAAGGCTTGTTAGGGTTTTGCCGAAGATTTCAATAAAGGTGCTCTTACCAACCCCAGGTACACCAGTTATACCAATTCTAATACTATTGGATTTCTTTAAAAGGCAATTCTCAATTAAAGCATAAGCCTTCTTTAAGTCTTCATTTCTGGTGCTTTCAACTAAAGTTATAGCCCTTGCCAAAATGGCTTTGTCTCCATTTAAGACCCCACGGGTAAGATCCTCAATAGAGAGTTTCTTTTTGCGGTGTTTTTTTACCTGGCGTACTCCTTTTGTACCTTTATTTTTTTCCGTACTCAATGTTAGTTGTTAATTGGTACCCGGATTTTGGTTTTGTCCCAATCGAGACTTAGGTATAATTGCCCGGTTTCTTCAAAATTTATACTCAAACTTTCCACTGTTTCCAACAAATTAATAACGGGTACCTCAACGTTAACAATGTCTTCTTCAGGGATACGTGTTGTTTCTTTACCACCGCTACTAAGAGTAACTCCCCAATCCGGGACATTCTTATTAAAAATTACCTGCCAGCTGTCTTTACCCGGGATTGTCCAAAGCGAATAGGTACCTGCAGGAAGTTCTTTATCGATGATATAAATTTTGGAGTTAGTGGTAAAGGTTGTAGGCTCATTAGCACCAGTGCGCCATACGGTATCATAAGGCACAAGTTCACCAAAAATTACCCTTCCCTTTTTGAATGGACTGCTGTATTTAAGTGTAATGTCCATGCCATTTTCAGTGTAAACAACGGTCTTTTGAGGACTGTTTTTCTTAGTTTGTTCTTTTAGATAGGGCATTCCCACGAAGTAAAAAAGTAGCGCTAATGCCGCCAATATGATCAATATCCATTTTAATACTTTCATATTATAGAAGTGTTGATTAGTTTGTCTAAGTTACTAAATCAAAAGTAAAAATTGCCTGGTTGTAATAGGTTTCTCCGGGATGAAGCACCGCCGGTGGAAATGATTGAATGTTAGGTGCATCAGGATAGTTTTGGGTTTCAAAACAAATAGCTCCAAACTCCGGGGGAGTATAAACCACAACAGCAGCTTGATTGCTTTCAACTTTCATCTGAATACCTGAAACCGGGGAATATAGTTCGGCCACTTTTTTAGCATCATCTGAAACCACATACGGAGTATCTAATCGTTTTCCTGCTATCTCTTTTCTAGTAAGGAAATCGTAATCTGTATCTGTCACGGAAATCAGTTTTCCTGTTGGCAGCAAATTATCTTGAGTTTCTAATATTTCAGGACATTCCAATTGCAGCTCATAGTGATCAATAGAATTAGTATTGTCCAGGCAAAAGTAAGAATGGTTTGTCATATTTATAACGGTAGTTCTATCTGTAACCGCTTCATGAACTATATGCAATGAATTTCCAACCAGTCTATAAGTCACGCTGGCTATTAGGTTTCCCGGATAACCCTCTTCCATATGAGGGCTTTTGTAACTCAATTTTACCCAGGGATGTTCACTGTTATCAATGGTTTCGAACTTCCAGTACTTTTTTCCGAAGCTTTCCTTTCCCCCATGCAGGTGTATGCCATCTTCACTTTTCAAATGATAAGAGTTTCCATCAAGTTCAAAGCCGCTGTTGGATATCCTGCCGGCAAAGCGACCAACACATGCACCTAAAAATTTATCATCTTCCAGATAATTTTCTGGATTCTCAAATCCAACCACTACATTCAGCACATTTCCTTCCTTGTCTTTAAGCAGAATTTTTTGAATAATAGCTCCGTAATCTAGGACGCTTAAGGATATAAAATCGTTTTTAATTGTAACTTGTTGCAAGGTGGGCTATTTAAAAATTTCTTAAAAATACTTGTTTTTTGCAACATGCAATATTTTCACTCGTCTTTAAATTAACAACAACTAATACCAAAAATTGGAAACCGGCCAAATGTTTCAAATAGATCTGGTAGAGCGTTGCAAAGCCAACGATCGAAAAGCACAAATAAAGCTTTACAGGCAGTATTGTGATGGTATGTATTTTGTGGCAAAACGATTTATAAATGATCCTGATGATGCCGAAGACGTTTTACAGGAATCCTTTATTAAGGCGTTTCAAAAGATAGATCAATTCAAAGGTGAAGTTACATTTGGCGCATGGTTAAAGAAAATTGTTATCAACAAGAGTATAGACTTTCTTAAATCTAAAAAGGAGCGCTTTCAGGAACTAAATGAAAATAGCGTACATATTGTTGAAGATGAGGACTGGTCTGTAGATGATGGAATATCAATTGATGAGGTAAAAGAAGCAATAAATCAATTATCAGAGAAATACCGACTTGTTGTACAACTTTATCTAATGGAGGGATATGATCATAGTGAGATCTCTGAAATATTGAATTTGACAGAAACCACAAGCAGGACCCGATTGTTAAGAGGTAAAGGGCATTTAAAGGAATTACTTAAAGAAAAACGTTATGGCACAGGATCTTAGAGAATTGTTCAAAAAAGAGAACGATAAAAAGCATCTGATGAAAAAAGGACACGAGGAGCGGTTTTTACAACGATTAGATAAAGAGTTACCTCAGGCAAGGAGATCGACTTTCTATTTTATAAAAATCGCGGCATCAATATTAGTGCTTTTTAGCCTGGGGATTTATTCCTATATAAATTATAAAAGTGACGTGCCACAACAGCCTGTTGTTGTTGATATAGGAACGGAGGATTCGAAACCTCAGGGGTATTCTCTAGGTGATCTTTCCCCGGATCTGAAGAAAGTAGAAAACTACTATGTAGCCAATATCAACCTTGAATTATCCCGTTTGGAAGTCTCAGGCGAAAATAAAGCCCTGGTAGATGATTATATGAAGCGTTTGTCTGAGTTGGATGAAGAGTACAAAATGCTCAATATAGAATTAAACGAAATTGGTCCAAATGATCAGACCATTTCGGCTCTTATTAGAAACCTGCAATTAAGGTTGCAGTTATTGCAGAAATTGAAACAAAAATTAAATCAATTAAAATCATCAGAAAATGAACAAGTTACATCAAATAGTGTTTAAAAGTTTTGCGCTTAGCGTTTGCCTCTTTACAATTGGCAGCTTCGGACAAATGCAGTCCAAAAAGTATAAAGAGACCTTTTCGGTAGGTGATAATGCCGTTGTTGATATTAATACAAGTCATGCCGATATTGAATTTGAAACCTGGAATAAAAATCAGGTAGTAGTTGAAGCCACAATTGAACTTGAGGGAGCTACTCCCGAAGAAGCTGAGGCCTATTTTAACAATGGTGGTATCAAAATCGTTGGCAATAGCCAGGAAATAACAATAGAAACAGGCGGGGGATATGCATGGGTTTTAAAAGGAGCACATGGTGATGCCAATAATATAATTGTGGAAATTCCTGAAATTCCTGAAATGCCGGATATGGAGCGCCTTTTTCTGGATTTACAAATCCCGGAAATTCCGGAGATTATCATGGAAATGCCTCCTATGCCCCCAATGCCTCCAATGAAATTCAAAAATTTTGATTATCAGGCCTATCAGAAAGATGGTGAAAAGTACCTAAAAGAGTGGTCAAAGGAGTTTGAAAAGAATTTTGATGAAGAATATCAAAAGGAAATGGAAGCCTGGGGTAAAGAAATGGAGTCCAGAGTTGAGAAACGCGAAGAAGCTCGGGAAGAAATGATGAGAGAAAGAGAAGAAATGAGTAAAGAAAGGGAAGAAATGAGAGGCGAAGCTCAAGAATTAAGGCGTGAAGCTCAGGAAATAAAGCGAGAGGTTATGGAGGAGCAGAGAAGAATTGCACATGAACAACGCGAGGTTCGCAGGAATGTTATTATTTCACGACAAGGGAAAGATGGACCTAATACTTTTTACCGATCTTCTGAAGGTGAAGAAAGGAATTATAAGGTAAAAAAGACCATCAGAATTAAAATGCCGAAATCTACTAAGCTCAAAATGAATGTCCGACATGGTGAGGTTAAGCTGGCAGAGAATACAAGAAACATGAATGCAACCTTGTCTTATGCAAGGTTGCTTGCCTACACTATAGATGGTGAAAAAACAAATATTGTGGCTTCCTATTCTCCGGTGTCCGTACAACGATGGAATTATGGGAACTTAAATATCAATTTCTCAGAAGATGTGGCTTTAAAGGACGTAAATATATTGACTTTAAATGCTACTTCTTCTGATATTACTATAGATCGTTTACTAAAAAGTGCCCAAATTAAAAATGACCTTGGTGCATTAAGGATCAATACAATTGCTAATGATTTTAAGGATTTGGATATATCTGTACAGAACGGGGAATTAGTTTGCCGTTTACCAGACACCCCATATAGTATTACTATAGATGGTACTTCTTCTGAATACTCCGGTCCGTCGGATTTAAAATTAGTATCGGAAAAAAATGGAAACAGTTTTGTTCACAGGGGGTATTATATGCAAAAGGATTCGGGGAAGTCAATAGTAATAGATTCCAGATACAGCGACATCCTGCTTCAACAATAACTACTCCTTTAACTTCATAGTCCCAAATTTATCTGCAACAACCCAACCTTGATTTTTATCTTCAACAGGAAAAAACAAATCCTGTAAATTTTTCCCTTCCATTACTTCCATCATTGTCGCAATAGGTTCGTATGAAACTATTTTTTATCAGAGCAAAGCTCTTTTGAGGCATTTGTTCCCTGATCTAAATAATCATTTATAGATAAAGAAATTGATATTTCCATATGCTTGTTTTGATTTCGGTAATTCAATCGGATGCCAAATTATTATTGCATAAATGCCATTCTCACGGGACCTTTATCGACTACCTTGAATTCATGGATAGTTGATATTTAAGTTTTAAGAGCCCTTTTTACATGATGGTCATTTTTTTTGGTTTGTGTCCTTTCACCATAGTATGTAGCGATGTGTTGAAGCAATCTGCCTACAAGTAAATATTTGATAAGCCAGAAGTATAGGGACTTACTTATTTATAAATTTAATTCATTATTCCATTGAACTATTTTGTTGTTATACATGGCATCTAAACCCATTTGAACACATGCAGCAGCTTTAGCGCCAGTAATAACATTTGATGTGGGAACTGTATTATTTAATATATTGTTCTTAAAGTCGATTAATGCCTGGGTACTAGGGTCTGCATGCTCTATATCAATTGGAATGCCTTTGCCTTCGTCCCATTTAATGGTAGCTCCCGAAACCCCGTCTACATCCTGAATTTCTTTTTTGTAATTCCCTTCCGGAAAGAACCATGCATTAACATAATCAAGGATCAATGTGCCTTTGTCTCCCATCACTTTTATTTGGTAATCATCTTTTGAATTGCTGGTTAAACATGTAAAAGTAGCTTTTACACCATTGGGGTAACTATAGATAAGGTGGACATTATCAAATGTTTCGCGGCCATCTTTCCAGTAGTCAATTCCACCAACACCTAATACTTGTTCAGGAATTGCGTTTAAAACCCAATTAGTAAAATCAATCTGATGTGAACATAGTTCGGCTACCAAACCGCCGGAGTATTCACGGTACATTCTCCAGTTGATTGCTCTTTCCTGTAAAGGGTCAGTTACTGGCCTTCTCCAGTTTCCATTTCGGTTCCATTGACATTCAATAGCGGTGACTTTACCAACTTTTCCATTCTGTATAAGGTCTACTACATGTCTATATAAACGTGAACTATGATATTGATGCCCGGTTTGGAAGATCTTATCAGAACTATTTACTTTGTCTCTTAAGCGGCTTATACCATCATATCCTTTGGCCATAGTTTTTTCACAAAAAACATGTTTACCGGCATCGATAGCTTCCGATGCTATTTGCGAATGGGTATTAAAAGGAGTTGCAACCAAGATAGCGTCTATATCTTTCTGTTCCAGAAGTTTACGGTAATCTGAATATCCTTTCGCTTTTCCTGACGTATTTGCAATGCCTTTCTGAAGTCTGAATGGCAAAATATCGCAACATGATATCACGTTTAACTCCGGAATATTATTCATGATATTTATTAGCCCACCGCCGCGATCTCCGGTACCTATGACGCCAAAGTTTATGCTATCTGTCGTATTCTTAGAATAGGCCATACCAGATTCCATAAAACTTGTAGTACCTATGGCAGCTGTTGCCAGACTGCTTTTGATCACAAATTCTCTCCGCTTCATACTTAAATTTACCTATAATTTTGGTTCCCATCCATTTTCATATTCCCTTTTCCAGGTGGCCATTGCCTGCTTATTTTTTAAAATCTTGCCTGTCTTAGTATCTACTTTAAGCGTTTCTCCCGCATCCTGAGCCATATTACCCAGATGACAAAGCATAGTAGTTATACTTGCATCTGCAATGGGAGAGTTTTGTTTTTCATCTAACCGTATGGCATTAAAGAAATTTGCAATATGCATCCCGTCCAGATCACCTGCACCCATAGTATCTATTGTAGCGCTACCTCCTGTTTCAAATTCAAATTTGATGGGTCGGCCATCCAGGTCATATAATTTATAACTTTCCCGACTTAATTCTATAGTACCCTTACTACCATAAATGGTTGCACCTCTTCCCGGTTGTTCCGGTTTCATTACCCCCCGGCTATGTCCGTTCCAGGTAATGAACTTATTATCACTGAACGTATAGGTCACCTGTTGGTTATCAGGAAACTGCCAATCGTCATTATAGGCATATTTGCCTCCAAAAGAAGTGACCGTTTCAGGGAAATCAACTCCCAATGCCCATCGGCAGATATCTATTTCGTGTGTGCCATTGTTGTGAATTTCACCTGTTCCCCAATTGCGGAACCAATGCCAATTATATGGATGAATATTGTCTTTATAAGCTTTCCTCGGCGCTGGTCCCTGCCAGAGATCCCAATTTAAGGTTGATGGTACGGCTGTATCTACTCCATTTCCAATAGATGAGCGGCTATTGGAATAATAGGCTTCTCCCTTATAAACATTTCCAATAATACCATTTCTAATATCCCTTACGGCGGTAATAGAAGTCCTTGCAGAACGTTGCTGGTTACCCATCTGTACTTTCTTGCCATATTTTT
>Ga0272441_10001987_pt1 | contig 42674 bp, 46 predicted proteins | sample SSMProp6N_FD_193582 | JGI IMG/M metagenome (GOLD analysis project Ga0272441, IMG submission 193582) | Marine sediment archaeal communities from Little Sippewissett salt marsh, Falmouth, MA, United States - SSM-Prop-6N | ecosystem: Environmental > Aquatic > Marine > Wetlands > Sediment ...
TTTACCTGTTTGTGATATTCGACTTCCTGCTGGAAATCAAGAACCAGTAGCAGGTACTTTATCGTTAAATAGTAATGCTCAGCATACTGATGATGAATGTGATGGTTGTGGTTGTTCAGATGATTCATATATTAAAGAAATCTGGTATGATCTATGGACAGATGAAAATGGGATTACAGTTGATGGAAAGGAATTATCATATGAAAGATATAATCTTTTAATAGATATGGGAGTCGATCCTGAAGATTATATAACAAATTGGTTTTATCTAAGCGATTTATATGATGATGTTCCACCAGAAGAAGATAAAATTGTTTATGGATATGGAATAGCTGATATGGAAAATCATAACATTGTAATAAATACGGAAGGCTTATGTGATGGTGAGCATTTTTTTACAATTTATTTTAAATGGATGTTTTTAGCACCACAAATTGAATATGTTGGAATAATTGTAAAATTCAATTATAAAGAAGGTGAGGGTTCTGATCGATCTGGTCAATCGGATCAATCTGATGAAGATAATATACCAAGACAACCTTCAGAACCAGAAGAACCAGCAGAAATTCCAGATGATCCAGGAGAACCAGATGAGCCACAAGAATCTGAGGAAATTGAGGAATCATATGATATTTCATATATAATCAGTCTTTTTTCAAAAAGAGAAATTACACTTATTGAAGCAATAACACAGATATTTAGATATATTCAAAGCATTTTTTAAAAAAATCTTTTTTATTTTTTTAATATTTTTTTTGCATTATTAATTATATGTTTTTTGTTTAGTTTATATTTCTCAAGAAGATCAGCAGGATCGCCACTTTCACAGAATATATCATTAATACCCATACGTATAAGATTACATGATAGTTTATTATCAGCTATTGTTTCAGCAACAGCTGCTCCAAGACCACCAATTATTGAGTGTTCTTCAGCAGTAATAATATTTCCTGTTTCTTTAATACATTTTAAAAGCAGTTTTTGATCAAAAGGTTTAAGCGTATGCATATCAATGATTCTTACACTGATTTTTTGTTTTTTTAGTTCGTTTCTTGCTTCAAGTGCTGGTTCAACCATGGTACCACATGCTATAATTGTAAGATCTTCTCCTTCTTCAACCACGAGTCCTTTTCCGATTTCAAGGGTTTTCATATATTCTTCTTCATAAATTACTGGTGCATCAGCTCTTCCAACCCTTGCATATATCGGACCTTTTTTTTCAGCCATGAGTTCTACTATTCGTTTTGTTTCAACTGCATCACTTGGTGCTAAAACAGTCATATTTGGAAGAACACGCATGAGAGCTAGGTCTTCAATCATTTGATGGCTTGCACCATCTTTTCCAACACTTATACCACCATGAGTAGCAAAGATCTTTACATTTGCTTTTGAGTAAGCTATATCCATACGGATTTGATCATAAACCCGGCCTGTTGCAAATACTGCAAAAGTACTTACAAAAGGTAGTTTACCACAGCTTGCAAGGCCTGCTGCTGTACTTATCATATTTGCCTCAGCTATACCCATTTCAAAGAAACGCTCAGGATATTCTTTTGCAAACATCATTGTTTTTGTTGACTTGGATAGATCAGCATCAAGAACTACAAGATTAGGGTTTTTTTTACCAATTTCAACAAGTGCTTCACCATAAGCCTTTCTTGGGTTAATCATAATTTTTTTGCTCATAGTGACGCCTCCAGTTTCTTTTCTATTCTTGTTAGTTCTTCAAGAGCAATATTTTTTTCCATTTCATTTGGTGCAACACCATGGAAGTCGACATTATTTTCCATAAATGATACACCTTTTCCTTTTGTAGTATTTAGAATTATCATGGTTGGTTGGTTCTTATGTTCATCAGCTATATCGAGTGTTTGTAGAATTTCTTTGATGTCATGACCATTGATTTCAATTACATTCCAACCAAAAGCTTGCCATCTGTCGTATACTGATTCTAGACGTAATACATCCTCTGTGTTTCCATCAATTTGTAAAAAGTTTCTATCAATCATCGCAACTATATTGTCTAGTTTATAATGAGATGCAACAGATGCAGCTTCCCATACTTGTCCTTCTGCTGTTTCACCATCTCCCATCATACAATATACATGATAATCTTTTTGATCAAGCTTACCAGCTAGTGCTACACCATTTGAGAAACTAAGGCCATGTCCAAGTGATCCTGTTGATGCTTCAATACCAGGTGTACAATAACAAACAGGATGTCCCTGAAGCATGCAGTTTACGGATCTTAAATTATATAATTCATCAACAGAGAAATATCCTGATTCAGCAAGCACGCTATAAAGAGCTGGTGCAGCATGACCTTTGCTTAATATGAACCTATCTCTATTGGGATCTTGTGGTTTTTTTGGATTATGCTTCATATGTTTAAAATAAAGAGCAACAATTGCATCAACAGCACTAAGTGAACCTCCAGGATGACCTGATTTAGCTCTATATAGCATTTCGATTATATGTTTCCTGATAATTGTTGCTTTTAATTCTAGTTTACGAATGGTTTTTCCATCGTAATTCTTCATATTTTTATGACTCCCCAATAATAAAAATTTTGAATATTTGTCCTGTATTAATTTACATTGTAAATACTTTTTGTAAAATTAAAAAAATACTCATTTTTTGGTATTATTTTTATGATATCGTGAGAAATGATAAAGATCATTATATATATCAGGTCTAATGTCTCTTAAAACAGATCTATTGGCTCTCGCTGTTTCAATAATATCGTTATTAATATCACATGTTACTATGCTTTCTTTGAAATATGGTGCTTTTATAATTTGTTTTCCAAGTGGATCATATGCTTGTGATCCGCCCCAGAATACTAGTTCTTCTTGTGATCCTACAATATTTGAATAAAGCATAAAAACTGTATTTTCAATGGCACGGGCTGGTAGTATTGTTTCAAAATAATATCTTGTAACTGATGGTGAAGCAGAAATACAAATAATCATATCAGCTCCTTGTAGAGCATAAGCTTTGCATAGTTCTGGAAAGTATAGATCATAACAAATAATGAGGCCTATTTTTCCAAATTTTGTATTAATAATTTTTAGTTTTTCACCCTCATCATAAAAAAATTTTTCTTCAAAAGGACCAAAGTTTACTAGAAACCATTTATCATAGGTATCTATTTTTCCATCTGGATGAATGAAAACTGATGAATTATGGATAAGACCTTTGATATCTGGATCTCTTGTTGGGGTCCCAAAAACAATATATGAGCCTGTTTTTTTAGCAATTCTTTGAATATATTTTACATTTTCACCATCGATTTTTTCTGCATAATCTCTAAGTTCATCTTTTAGCGGATAACCTGTAAGATTTGTTTCACCGAAAATATATATGTCAGCCTTTTTTTTGTTGATATATTTCTCCATTTTTTCTATATTTGATTTTACTTTTCCTATTTTAGGTCTCATTGATATAAGTCCAACTTTCATGAATGATAATCTCCTTTTTTTTTGATATGTTAAGTATTGATATAATGTTTATTATAAGATAATATTTTCTTTTATATTTTTCATATCTAGATTATTTGATATATTTTTTTTGTAATTTTTATCTAAAAAAAGATGATAGAAGAAGAGGAGGCGTCTCTCAAATTTGCCCGGTGGATGAGAGATGGGATGGATTTTATATTGGGGGAGACGCTCCTTGTCTTAATAGGAGGAAATTTAAATCTTTTTGGGGGAGGGATGTGTATTTTTTTTATAAAAATTGACATGCGTTCGAGTTTTTATCTGTGGATGGAATGGGATGCCAAGATGGACTCGAACGGCATGTTTTTATTCCCCCAATTTTTTTAGCAACTTTGGGATTATTTGCGTAATCTATTTTTATATTTTCTGAGGTTGAGATTTTGGTTGATTGATATATGTTATCTTTCATTTCTCTTCTCACCTCATTATGCAAGGCAATGGGACCTTACAAAATGGTAATATAAATAAATATATTTAAATCTTTCGCTCTTTGCATGGCATATTTGCTTTTCAATTGAGAAATGCATAAATATTCAACAAAGCATACTAAATATGATGGATGATTACCAGACAGAGATTACAAAGATACAAAAAATACTAAATGAAAACCCCAAAGGAATGACAGTAACAGATATCGCAAGAAAAATAAAAATTAATAGAAATAGTGTTGCAAAGTATCTTGATATAATGAGGATATCAGGACTTGTAGAAATGATTACTTTTGGACCTGCAAAAGTATTTTTCCCATCAAAGAGAGTTCCTATTAATCAAATGTTAAATTATGTATCAGATTTTGTAATAGTAATTGATCAAAAATTGAAAGTCACAATGATAAATAGATCTCTCCTAGGATTTATAGATATGAGAAGAGATGAAATAATTGGAAACTCAATAAACTATATACTATCAAATATTTTTGAAGAAGATGGAATAATTGATGATTTAAATGAAGCACTTGAAGGACAAAGAGTGAATAGAGAAATATCTTTTACAAAAAATGGAAAAGAATTCTATGTAAAAATAAGGGTTTTACCAACATCTTTTGAAGATGGAGATAATGGTGCGACACTCATAATAAATAATTTAACAGCCCAAAAAATTGTTGAAAATGCTTTAAGAGAAAGTGAAAAAAACTTTAAAAAATTAATAGATAAAATAAAATAATTTTTTTAGAAAATAGTTGTATTTGATGATAAAATAATACTTACGAGTACAACTAAGGTAAGTATAGCATTTGTTCTAAGATCAAATATTCTAAGCCATTGAAGAATAAACATCAATACATAGGCAAGAATCATCATAAGTACAAACTGAACAAGTATCCAGGGCAGAGCAGAAAATAAATTCTCATATTGTTTATTTATTACAACACCCCAAATTGTTGCAAAATAAGCAAGTAGGCCTACTGTTATTTGTGCTCTTGTCAGATCCTTCATATTATTTTTGAGAGTGTTTATCTATTTATAAAACTTTTTAGATTATCTTAATTACATCAATACTATCACTTATTTCAGTGCCACTTATTTTAACCTCTATTGTATGTTTTCCAAACGATAGATCCCACCATGGATATTCAAAAGGTTCAGATGGATCAGTAAATTCTAGTACTTCATCTATCCAAAATTCAACATCATATCCATTTCCATTTGAGACATCAGCTCTAACCGTAACTGGTCCTAAAAGAATTGTTAAACCAAATGGAAGGGAAAAAATTTGTGCGCCCATAACATAGAGATTGCCTTCTTCAGGTGTTACTATATTTATCTCCGGATCATCAAAAGAGGAATTATTATATATTCCTGCATATGCTGATAAAGGACTGATAATTGTAAAAACAAGCATTATCGATACAATTAACATTATTATTTTTTTGTTATCCATATATTTCACCTCCTTAAGATTATATATAGATTATAAGTATTTAAGAAAATATGTATGAGATATACATTTTTTTAGGGACAAATTTTAATAAAACATCTATCTATTTTATTTAAAGAGGAATAATTAGTTTGAAAAATAATGAAAATAATTTTTTAAAATATAATGATCTTAAAATAAAACTCCATCCTGAAGTATATGAACCAGCAGAAGATACATATCTTCTAGTAGATTCGTTTGATATAAAAAAAGATGAAAAAATACTTGAAATTGGTACTGGAACAGGCTTAATTGCATTAAATTGTGCAAAAAAAGGTGCAAATGTTATTTGTACAGATATAAACCCATATTCACTTGAAATAACAAATAAAAATATTGAAATTAATAAAAACATTATAAAAGGAAGTATTGAGGTTATATATAGTGATCTTTTTTCAAATATAAAAAATAAAGAAATTTTTGATATAATAATTTTTAATCCGCCGTATCTTCCAACATCAAAAGATGAAATCGTTGGTGGATCAGGTTGGTTTGACAAAGCTGTTGATGGTGGAAAAACAGGTTTGAATGTTACAAAAAGATTCATTGAAGAAATTAATGGTCATCTAAAAAAGGATGGAAGTGTGTTTTTGATATATAGTTCGTTATCTGATAGAAATAATCTTGAAAAAATTATTAGAGATAATGTTTTTTCATATGATATTGTAAATAAATGTTTTTTTGAAACTGAAAAAATATTTGTCTATAGACTTTATTATAACAATAAAGAAAAAATAAAAGACTGGTAGTTTTTTTTTATCTTGATTGAATAAGTTTTTTTAGATCTGAAAGATCGTTTTTTATTTCATTTATCTCTTTTGTTTTTTCTTCTTCGAAGTTTTTAACTATTTTTGTTATTGGTGAACTGAGTGAATAGAGATGTACTGGACGTCCTTTTCCTTTCTTTTTAAGGTCTCTTTTTTCTATCCATCCTTTATCCTGCAGGTGTTGCATTGCAACACTTACTTCAGGTTGCCTTAAATTTGCTCCTCTCTCTATTTCTGATGATCTGCATTCATCCACATTTGATATATATAATAAGGTCTTTGCAAAATTCTTTGGCATGCCAAGTTCTGTAAAAACATTAATAATTTTTTTATCTTGTGTATTAAATTTATAAGTTTTATTTTTCACCATATTTATCATCCAGAACATTATTATAATTATACATCTATAATATAGCAGTACTTTATAAGTTTTTTTGTTTAATTCATAGTAATATATAAATATAAGAGATTTTTATTATTAATCTAAGAAACCAAGAGCTTCTTCTATTCTACCCATTTCAATTCCAGTTGTTTGATTACCTATAATAGCTCCTTTTGTATTTGCAACTAATCCACTTCCTATCAGGGGTACACCATGATTTACAGTACCTATCATAGCATTTACATCAAATAATTTTTCAAGAGCATGAATTTCATCGTCACTTGATTTAGGATGACATAATAGACCTTTATTTGTAACATATGCAGCCATACCAACAGTTTTCAAACCACCTATTGTACCACGACTGATATCTACTTTTAAGATATCTTTAATCTTATTTAACGTTTCATCTGAGTAATCTGGATGAACAATTACTCCTTTGTCATTTGCAAGAATGTCATTTCCTGCAGCATTAATCTTTTCATCAATAACATATACTTTAAAACCACAATTTGAGATCTCATCTATTGTTTTTTCATCTGCAAAATCACATACAACACAACCATTTTTGTTAAAAACAAGCAATGAACCAATAATTGATGCGTCAGAAATACTTAAAAAAACAAGTTCGACATCTAAGGTATCAACAATTTTTTTAGTAATTTTTTTAGAAAGACCTTTTCTTATAAAACAAATATCATCATTTGCTCGGCAGAAAACACCAACATTTGGATTTTCCTGGAAATCCAGACGTGTCAGCATAAGTTTTCACTTTTTGCTTGTTTTTTTTGTGTCTTTTTTCTTTGAATCATCTGTTTTTTTACTTGTTTTAGTTGTTTCTTCTGTTTTCTTTTTTGATGTTGTCTCTTTTTCTTTTGTTTTTTTGTTTTCCTTCTCAGTTTTTTCTTCTTTTTTCTCTGTTTTTTCAACTTTTTCTTGTTTTTCCTTTGTTTCCTTTTTATCCTTTGTTGTTTCTTTTTTCTCTGTTTTATCTTTGGTTTCTTCTTTTGGTTTCTTTGATTTTTTCTTCTTGATTTTCACATCACCATCAGCAGTAGGTGCAATATCATAATCATCTGCACCTGTTCCCTCATCTCCTTCTGGCATTTCTTCTTCACGTCTAAGTATAGGTGTTTTTTTCTCACGTTCTTCTTTAAGTATTTCCCTTCTTGATTTTTTAAACTCAAGTTCAGGTAGATAAGCTTCAACAATACCATCTTCAAATTTTACAGCTTTAACACGAATTCTACTGGGCATATTATATTTACCTTTACTCCATAGTGCGTTATTAAGTGAATCATCAATCCAAATTTCCTCGGGTTTAACTTTCATATGATGAGTAAGAAAATCTTTTACTCTTCTAACAGCTGTTGGTGCTGCTTTTGATGATTTATATCCTTTTTTCTTTAGAGGTATAACATATAATCTTTCTATTTCTTCGGCCATAAAACTCAAATCCTAGTAAAATGTCTTTTTATTCTCCCAAATTTTTCTTTTATGATTTTTTAAGTTTATTTCTACGCCAGTTCCTAGTTTTTGGATGACGTGTGAAACGTCTGTTTGTCTTTATCATAATCCAGGCTGGAACACGCCTATTACTTCTAGTGGCTTTGTTTAATCTAATTTTCTTTGGTAATGGTTTATGAGTTGACATTTTTATATCAAACCTTTTCTCTTAATTTTAATATCTCTTTTTTTTGGCATCAGTTTTTTTAGCAGAGCCTGTAACTGCTCATCATTTATTTTATTTTTGAGTCTACCACTTTGTGCAAGCATTATTAACTGATTCTCAATTGATTCCGCGATTTGAGGTCTTGCAACCTTAATTCTTCCTAGTCGCTCTCTTGCTTCAGGTGTTAGTAATTTTATGAGTATATGTTTTTTTTGTTCCTTAAATTTTTTTTCTTGTTCTTCTTGTAATTCCTCTTGAGCTTGTTGATTTTGTAACTCCTGTAGTCTTTTTTTCTTTAATTCTTCTAGTTCTTCATCCATACTATCTTTTAAAGAAAGTTTATTTTATATAAGTCTTTTCAATATTTAGCAAGATCTGGATATTCAGATGAAATATTTTTTTTAACATCATTTGCTATATTATCAACAAAAGAACGGCCTTTAGCTGTAATCATTCTTCCCTTACCTTTGACTTTTGTAACAAAGCCAGCTTTTTCTAATTGCTGCACAGATTTTCTAATTATTGACCCCGAGCCAGCTAGAGCTTTATTGGGCTTTGAACCACGGTTTTTATTACCACTATATTCAAATCTAAGATGCTGAATACCTATTGTATCATTGATATATATCTTTCTTAAGATAGATGCACAACGAATATACCACCAATCTGGGTTCTCAGGTGGTTTTTCTTTATGTACAGCTGTTCTTAGGAAAGTGCTGCCTTCTGGTTTTTTAATTGCATCTTCTTTTTGAAGTTTTTTTGCAAGTTCATCTATTAGTTCTTTTGCAGGAACATCATATCCAGTTGTCATAATATTTTTACTCCCAAATTTTTTTTTATTGGAATGATTTTGAGTAGGGGTAATAAACCATAAGTTATTTAAGGATAACGGAAGACTTAAGTAAAAAAAAGTTATTTTATTGGAACTCGTGTATAATTATTACATTTTTTACAAAATATTACAATTTTACCCTTTTTAATTCGTTTTCTACATGTGATACCAGGTAGCAAAAAACTATAACATTTCTTACAGAAAAGATGTTTGTATTCACTTGGTATCTTTATTTGATATCTCATAGAGATTTTTCTTGCAATTTCAACATATCTATCTGCAAGATTAAGTTTACCTTCTAATGCATTTTCTTGGGATAGTAAAAAAAGTTTCTGAATTCTTTTTTTTGCAATTATTTTCTCTGTTTTTTTATCTCTTTTTCTCCTATTGGACATTAAAAATACCTTTTCTTTCTATAAAGATATGTGATTATCATTAAAATCAATATTAATATTAAAACAGATGGATAGGGTGTATTTTTATTATTTTCATCTATTACATTTATTTTTATCTCCGTAAAATTTTGATAACCTTGGTCATCCTCAACTGTTAGTTTTACTGTATATGTTCCAACTTTTGTATAGTTATATTCAATTGTTTTTCCATATTTGTATTGGTCATCTCCAAAATCCCAGGTATAATATTTAATTTCACCATCAGTATCATAGCTCTCTGATGCATTTAGTAAAAAATTCTCATTAATGTTTATAGATATTTCATCATATGTTTGAACAAAGGGCCTGATAGCATAATTTTTTGGTTTTTCTCCTTTATTAAAAGTATTAATGATGTCTTTAATTTTATCAATAGTTATTTCATCGTGGCGGATTGCAACAAAACCAGTATTTGAATTATTTTTAATGATAAGACCGGGTACATAATCAAAACCATAGCTTTTCCAATATGAATAATTAAAAGTAGATGGATCATCATGTATTAGAACCCATTTTATAGAGATTTGATCATTGTATTCCTCTTCTATCTGGTTAACTACAATTTTTTTACTATCGCATGTCTCACAACCTGTTGTATAAAAGAATTCCAAATTCACCTTGTTTTCTGTTGCAAGTGATGATATTACAAGTATATTATTAAGAAATATGATTAATACTAAAAAAATTATTAGAAATACTTTCTGTTTTTTCACAATTTTTATATTTTTCATATCAAATATCAAAATTCCTAAAGAAAAAAATATTATTTATTTATTTGTTTTTTTTTATTCTTTAGATTCCACCAACAATTATCTTTAATACAACCCAGTTAATAATGATCATTATAAATGAATGTTTGATCCCTGCAATAGCGTTTCCCTCTTCAAAGATACCTGCCACTAGACCCATGAAACCACTTTGAACAATACCAGCCCAGAAGAAAAGCATTGTTACTTCAGCTTGGGTGACAACACTAGTACTTAAAGCAGTACCGACGTTACCTGATACACCTTCACTAATCATATTTGGAATAAGAGTTTTTGAAACAACTATTATTATCACTAGAAATACAAACATAGAAACATAAATAACTGCAACATATGAAAGCATGTTAGCTCTTCGCTCTGATTCAATAAATTTTATCTCGCGGGCATCTTTACTTGCTGCATCAAGAACATCAGCAACATTACCTCCACTACGACTGGCTTCAATAATTAGCGATACAGTTCTTCGGATAAGTTTTGTGTTTACTCTTTTTGCAAAAGCAGAAAGCGCAGCATCTATACTACTACCCCATGATATCTGACGGGCTATTTTCTGAATTTCTGATGTTAATACTCCATAGTTACCTTTTGATGCGTTTAATATAGATTTAACAAAGGTCATACCAGCTCTACGTGATTCAGCTATATCTCTTACAAAATCCGGGAAACGATCATCAATTTTTCTTACACGGCGTAACCTGAGGAATTCATAAATACCAAATACCCCAGTTGAGATCACAAGCCCTATTATTATGTAATCATACCATGTTCCTATTAGAAAACCTGCGATATTGATTGGGTTTATAATTTCAAGCATTGAAAGTAAACTAAAAACAATTAAAACTGCTAATGGAACAACAGTTATAAGATATACAATAAATCTATATATTTCACCTGTCATTATTAGGTTATTTATAAAACCTGTTTTTCTATTTACATTTCCAATATTTTCTTCAACCATCTTTTTTTACACCTTCTCAGAGCTTGTTGATAAAAACAATGCAAAAGCAATATGAATCATAGGTATTACAAGGAAAACAAAAGCATACATAAATGGCATCTGATTCACATTTGACATCACCATGAGAAGTGGTAGAATAATAATTATTAATAAAACACCTGCAACAGCAGCAGTTACATAAGCTTCTGCCATAATCCCAAGACTCTCAATTAGCTGTTTTTGAACAATTCTATTCTCACGTGTATACTGATCTGCTTTTGACATAAAATATGCTTTTAGGCTTCCACCTGATTGAACTGTTACAACAGCACCTTGTAAAAACTCTTTGAATTTTTCAGATGGAGTTCTCTGAATATTAGATTTTATAGCAGAAATAATATCTCTTCCAAGTAGGCTAACATCTCTATATATCCATAGTGATTCCTGCTGAATTTCACCATATATATCTTGCTTGGATAGACTTTCAAAAATTGCTGTTGGAGTTATACCTGCAGAAGACATAGCAGAAATAAAATTAAGTGCATATGGTAAATGAGTATCAATTTTTTTAGCACGTGACTTAGCTTTACCTGATGGCATTGTCATAAAATATATATAAGATATAATTGTGCCAAGAACCGGTATCATAATTAATAGTAAAGTAAAAATTATATTTGGCTGGAAAAAAATAACAAGTGTAATATATACAAAAGATGTGATTAGTGCTGCTAGGATAGTGTTAAACCATACAACTGAGAGATACACACTAGCTCGCATTTCTATATGTGCTTTTTCAAGATCCATTTTTAGTTTATCACTTACTAGGTTTTCAGCGACTCTACCGAATTGTCGGTAACAAATTTTTTCATATTTATTTAAAGACATCCCATCTCTCCGAAACTGATAACTAAGTATCAATATTTTTTATTTCTTTATATATTTTTTTAACAATTTTCTTTGGAATCCCTATCTTGATTAAATCTTTCTTCTTTGAATTTTTTAGTTTATCAATATCATCTATTTCATTTTCAATTAATATCTTTTCATATTCATCATTTATGCATTCGATATTTTTGAAAATATGCTCTGGTTCTTCCTTTTTTATTGTTTTTTTATTTTCTTTTTCTTCTTCTTTTTTATCATTTATTTTTTCTTTTTTATTTTCCTTTTCCTTTTTTATGTCTTTTTTTATATCATTTTTCTTACTAGATATTTTCTCCCAGAACTCTATTGGGTTTTCTTGGTACATTGAAATTGCTTTAGATACCTCTTTGAAGGATCTAACATTTTTATCATGCATCCATTTTAAAATTTCTGATCTTCGTTTGAGTTCTTGAGTGATTTCTTCTTTACTTATATCAAGACGTGCTCTGATTCCCTCTAAAATATAACTCTTACCGGTATAAATAAAAATATCTTCTACTGGATCCCATCGGAATACTTCGTTTGTTAGTATTTCTTTTGTGGTTGGATCGATATCAATTATTTCTATAATTTGTTTACAACGCCTCACTCTTTTACCTTTAACCCGGGTTGTTATTTGAATGGATAATATATCAAGTGATTGAAGCATAATTCTAGGTATGTCAATAGGTTTACTTTCAAGTCTATGTATTAGACTTTTTGCACTATCTGCGTGTACTGTTGAGTATGTCGCGTGTCCTGTTGCCATTGCTTGGAATAGTACGTATGCTTCTTTTCCTCTTATTTCTCCGACTAGTATGTATTCTGGTCTTTGTCTTAGTGCTGCTTTCATTAGGTCGTAGAGGTCTATTTCTCCGACCATTTTATCAGCAACAATTTCGCCAAAACCGGATCTTGCTACTCCTGGTATCCAGTTTGGATGTGGTAGGTTTATTTCGCGAGTTTCTTCAATGCTAACAATTTTAGCTTCACGTGGGATGAAAAGAGATAGTGCATTAAGAATAGTGGTTTTTCCACTAGCGGTTCCACCAGCGACAAGGGCATTAACTCGGTTTTCAACTGCAAGCCAGAAATAAGCAAGAATATCACTACTCATCGTGTTAAGACCGATTAGATCAGGGGGTGTAAAAGGATCAGCCCGGAATTTTCTAATAGTAAAAGTTGAGCCTTTTGCTGTAACCTCTGTTGATAGTGTCATTTGTATTCTACTGCCATCTGGCATTGTTGCATCAAGCATTGGCTCTGCGATGCTGATATGTTTACCACATTTTTGTGCTAGACGGACTACAAAATAAGATAGTTCTTCTTCATCTTTAAATTTAACATTACTTCTAACAGAACCATATTTACGATGATAAAGAAAAATTGGAATATTTGCACCATCGCAACTAATATCTTCTATATGCGGATCTTTCATGAGGGGATCTATTTTTCCAAAACCTAGTGACTCACGTTTAACATAATAAAGAATCTTTTTCTTTGAAACATTATTGATATTTAGATCATATTCATCAATAATTTTTGAGACCTGCTCAGTTAGATAAGATTCAATTTTTTTATCCTCCAGCTCATCGAGACGAATATTTAGTGATTTCATTAAGGTCTCCCATATGAAATTTAAACTATTTTGTTCATCTTCGGTAAGTCTTGGCTCAATTACCTTATAAAATTTTTCAAGTGTATCAGTGTTTTTCAATATTTTTGCATATGCATATGGTTCATTGAGAGGATAAAAATCAAGTTCTTTCAGCTCTGATGAAAAAACAATCGTACCTTCACGTTTACATTTAGGACAGCTGACTTTTACTTTTTCACCTGGTTTACCCTCACATGTTATTTTTGTATGACAACCTGGACAAATAGCTATCTTTGTTACCATTCTTTTTTCAAATTCCTTATTTTATCTTTTTTATTACCTCACTTGGATTTTCAATATATTGAGATACGATAGTAGCAACTTTTCTAAACTCACGAATATTATTTTTATTCATCCAATCAACAATGTTTGTACGATTCTTGAGTTCAACAGTCATATCTTCACGTGACATATCTTTCTCAGCACGAATGCTTTCTAAAACATAGCTTTTACCTGAGTAAATAAAACCATCTTCTACGGGATCCCATCTGAATACTTCGTTTGTTAGTATTTCTTTTGTGGTTGGATCGATATCAATTATTTCTATAATTTGTTTACAACGCCGTGCTCTTTTATTTTTCACACGGGTTATAATATGAAGTGTTACAACATCAAGAGACTGAAGCATTACACGTGGAATATTAATTGGTTTACCTTCAAGTCTATGTATGAGACTCTGGGCACTATCTGCGTGTACTGTTGAGTATGTTGCGTGTCCTGTTGCCATTGCTTGGAATAGTACGTATGCTTCTTTTCCTCTTATTTCTCCGACTAGTATGTATTCTGGTCTTTGTCTTAGTGCTGCTTTCATTAGGTCGTAGAGGTCTATTTCTCCGACCATTTTATCAGCAACTACCTCGCCAAAACCAGATCTTGCTACTCCTGGTATCCAGTTTGGATGTGGTAGGTTTATTTCACGAGTTTCTTCTATTGTAACAATTTTACTTTCACGTGGGATGAAAAGAGATATAGCATTTAGAGCAGTGGTTTTTCCACTAGCTGTTCCACCTGCTATAAGAGTGTTTACTCCATGTTCCACTGCAAGCCAAAGATAAGCTACCATTTCAGCACTCATTGTATTAAACTCAATTAAATCAGGTGGTGAAAAAGGATCTTCACGGAATTTTCTAATAGTAAAAGTGGAACCTTTAGCTGAAACCTCTGTCGATAATGTCATCTGTATTCTACTACCATCAGGCATTGTAGCATCAAGCATTGGCTCTGCGATGCTGATATGTTTACCACATTTCTGAGCAAGTTTAAAAACAAAAGCAGATAGCTCATCTTCACTTTTAAACTCAATATTACTTTTTAATGAACCATATTTTCTATGGTATAAAAATAAAGGAGTGTTAGATCCATCGCAGGATATATCTTCGATATTTGGATCCATCATAACAGGATCAATTTTTTCAAGACCAAGAGCTTTATTTTTTAGATAATAAAGAATTTTTGATTTAGAATTATCAGGAATTTTGAGGTTGTAATCATCAACTATATCCTCAAAAATTTTTAAGAGATATTTATCTTCACCATCGTTATCAATCTTGTTAATATCTATATGCATTGTGTCAAGTGTTTCAAGTATAAAATTTAAAGAAACTTGTTCATCTTCATTAAGAGATGCTTCAACCAAGAAATATCTTTTATCAAGAGTTTCTTTCTCACGTAAAATCTCAACATAAGCAAAAGGTTCTTGAAGTGGATAAAAATCAAGTTCTTCCCATTCATTTTCGGAAAAACCGAGTTCTTTAAGTGTTATGGATTTTGTCTGCAATGCCTCACGTGGAAGTTCAATCTGAGGGCTTTCTATTTCTGCGCTTATATCTTCAGATAATCCAATCTTCTTTTTTTCGATATCAGTTACCTGCGGTGTCCAACCACCAGCTCCTTCTTCAAAATCCTCAATATCATCAAAAAATGAATGCTCATCAATATTTTCTGCTGAATTTTTTTCTATATCATCTTTTACTATCTCTTGGATTACAGTTGAATCAATTTTACTACTGTTATCTGATTTTATATGTTTTTCAGCTAGTTTAAAAGCTTTTTCTTTTGCAATATCTGGTGCGTTTTCTTTCTCTTTTTCTTTTGTTTCCTCTATGATTTTGTTATCAACAAGTTTTGACTCATCATCATCAATATTTTCTGCAACAGGTATATTTTCAACATGAAATTTTAAACCAGGATCATAAACAGATGAACTTGGGGGATTTTGTTTTACTTTGCCCTCACTTTTTTCTTTCTTTTTCTTCTTAAAAAAACTTTTCTTTTCTTTAGTTTTTTCCTGTTTTTGATCAAGATTATCAACGTTTGTTTTGTTAATTTTATCATCGAGGAATTTTTCATCATTTAAATCTTTGAAATCATCCTCTGTTGTTTTATCAAAACCAAATTTTTCGTCAATTTTTTTATTTTCGTCCAAATCATCATTTTTAAAAATATCATGTTCTTTTGCAAATTGAAAAGCTGTTTCTTCAACTTCATCATTTTCATCGTTTTTATTTTCATATTTATTATTTTTTATTTCTTCATCTATTAATTCAATTTCTTTTTCGTATGTAGTAAAATCAGTATGTTTATCATCATCTTCTTTATTTTTTGTTTTTTTATTTTTCTTAAACAAAGATTTTTTTTCTTTTTTTGTTTCAATTTTAATTTGGGATTCATTTAAAATTTCATCTAGAATTTTTTCCTCTTTAGTATCTTTCACTTCAATTTTTTTATCATTTTCTTTTTTGAAAAATGGTTTTATATTATGTGTTTTTTCTATCTTTTTTTCATTTATATTATTTGATTTTTTATCAATTTTTCTTTTAAATTTTTTATCGATTTCTGATGCTATTTCATCATGGCTTATATTTTTATTTTTAGGTTCTATATTCTCTTTTTTACTATCATCTGGTTTTTCACCTAGATTGAATTTCGCCTCGTGTATTATTTCATCACTTAATTTTTCCTCTTTTTCTTCTTTTTTACCTTTTTTTATAAAATATAAGGATTCACCTTTTTTATTTTTCATTGAAAAACGATCAAAATCAAAATTTTTAGATTTTCTTCTAGCGATAATTAAATCAATAACATCTTCAATTGATCTATTCTTGGATTTATCTTTATCAGAGATCTCTTTATTTTCCTGCATCCACATCCCTTCTTCATTCTAAACCAATTGGATTTTATTTATAAGTTACACTAAAGAAATATCAAACTTACAAATAATCATTTATTTATCCTTGACGCGCATCTCATCCAATTGAGTTTTGATATATTTTAATTGATATTTATAACTTTCTTTATTATTATTTATATTAATGATTTAGACAAATATATTAAGAGGATTTCATATTGGATAAAAAGTTGTTAAGACATATATTATAGGGCCCATAAGGTAGTCTGGATATCCTACTGGCCTTCGGAGCCAGTAACTGGGGTTCGAATCCCCATGGGTCCGTTTAAAAAGATTAATTTTTTTTTGATATTATGTTAAAAATGGAAAAATAACAAGAAAAGTTTATATATCTAAAACCACAGAGTATAACTTAGAAGGATTTGAGAGGATCTGGAAAGAAAAATAATTTTTTCTTCCTTTCATCTTTACCATCCACCCATCCAGATTCCTCATTCCTCTTATCAAATTTTTAAAAAAAAAAATTATGAGAAATAAAAAATTATTATTTATGCGAATTTTCCACGTAATTTACGTCTTTCGATTTTAACATCAGATGGTGAAATTATCATCATATTATTTCCAATGCCTGCAATATCACCATTGATCTCAGATGCAAGTTTCTTTAAATCATTTGTGATTCTTTTCAAAATTACTTCTTCATCTGCAATTGGTGTAAAATCTAAAAGAAGAACATTTCCACCATAAACATAATCTGTGAAATCTTTAAGATCCTCGTATCTTTGAATCTCACCTACTCTTACATGCATTTTTGCACCAGATGTTTCTTCTCCTTTTTGCTCAACGTATTTTTCTAAATCTACGTAACCATCTATTTCGCCTGTTTGCTTTTCACCAAAAATTTTATTGACTATTCCCATTAAATTCTCATCTCCTAAGAGCTCAACCATTAATCTAAAATATATTTCCGTTTATAAACTTTTGGCGGAAAAATTCCAAAGCCAATCTCCAACGTAATTAATAATTCTAACAGCCTTGCCTTTATCTGATTCTATCATTTCAGGGCCATCTTTTAAAGCGATTCCAACAGCAAGGGGTTTATGATGTTTTTCATCACATATCCATACTTGATCATCAACAGAGATATTAGAATCAGCATTAACAATACCAGGGGCCATAACATCTGCGCCATTTGTTACAAATTTAACAGCTCCCATATCTACAATAACATATTTTCCTTTTGGTTTATATTTATTAACTGCTGCTAGAGTGATAATATATTCATTATCTTCCAATTTGAAACATGGTAATTCATCAATAAAAATAATCATTGAGTCATTGACATCACCAATTTCAAAAACACTATTTTCATCAAAGATAATATCTGAAAAATTTTTTTCAACAAGATCCTGAATTTCTCTAATCCTTTTATTTTTCAGTCTATGTCTATTTCTAATTTTATTATTCATCAAACCATATAGCTTATTGTTCTTTTTTAAAATTTTTTAAAAAAACTAGTATTATATGAGCCCAAATACTTATAAATAGGATGCTTATTTCCTGGTTTCAAAGGTAATAACTATGGAAAAACCACTTCAATTACTACATTCAAGTTTAAATAACAGAGTTATAGTAGAACTTAGAAGTGGCAGATCATATAACGGTGTTTTAGATGGATATGATGTGCCACATATGAATCTTGTTTTAAAAAATGCAGATGAAATTGTCAATGGTGAAAACTTAGGAAAACATAATTCAGTGATATTAAGAGGAGATAACATAATATATGTTTCTCCATAAAATAAAAAAAATTTGAGGTATTTTAAAAATGTCAAAAGGTACAGCATCAAAAATGGGTGGTAAAAGAACCCATACAATCTGCAGGAGATGTGGAAAGAGATCTTTTCATATGCAGAAGAAAGTTTGTGCATCCTGTGGATTTGGAGAAACTAGCAAAATTAAAACCTATAACTGGAAAAAAAATAGATAAAAAAAATTTTAATTTTCTGGGTATCCTCCAATTTTTAGGCTTGGATCTCCAAATAAAGCCCAAGTCTGGATTATTTGAGCATCTACCCAGTCGTCTTTTGTTGCATCATTCCAGTCTATTGGATATTTATTGTTATAATTTGTTATCGCATTTTTCCAAGCATCGCCGAGTATATCAATTTTATTTTGTCCATATTCTTTGAAAAATAGTACTTCTAATTCGTTTATACCGCCATCAAATGATACTTTGTCTTCTTTTGTAAATCCAAGTGCGGTACAACCAAGAGTTGATACGCTACCTCCTAGTGCTCTATTTGTTAAAAGCCATGAGAAACACTCATATGCTCCTTCACCACGTATTAGAATTCTTTGTATTCCTTCTTGTAATCCATGATTTTTTATCTCTTTTATGATATTCAAAATTGTTATATCAAACTGGCTGTTATGGCATCCACTAACAACTGTTACGGGTGTTTTATGAAAATTATATAGCATAAACATATGTCTAAGCATCATGCCCTTTGTTATTTTTTCATCATTTGGATAGTGATTAGCCCATACCATTGGATTTCCATGACCAACAAAATATAATATACCACAGCCTTTGTTTATCACGGGTATTATTTCTTTTGGTCCATTGAAATTTCCAAGAGATGTATATAGGCGAATTTGTTCAAAACCAGTCATGTTTTCAAAGGCCATATCAGCATAGTGTTCTCCTTCATATCCCTTCCAAAGAGAGTTTTTATATTCTGGATATGTGTCACCTGCGATTGCAACCATTTTTTTGAACCATTCTTTGTTATAAGCTGTTTGTTCATATTTTATGATTTTATTTACCATGTTTTTTACTTCAACAGAATTTCTACATGGTAGTCTACCAACAGCAATCTCGGGGGTAAAATCAACATATGTATCAATAGGATTTTTCGTATCATACCAGTCCATATATTTTTGATCATAGTTTGTATCCCAACTACTAAAATTACCTTTATCATCAATTAGATCAGCAAAATATAGATCAGATAAAATTTTTGCTTCATAACTATTACCCATATCTACGTATCTGACAGGTATATTCCAGTTATAACTCTGGCCATCATGACCACCAACTAGAAGGACATATCTTATTCCCCAGTATTCATAGGCATTTTTTATATAATATTTTATTTTCTCAGCATCGTCTCTTCCATTCCAGTATATTGTATCATATATCTCAGAGAGAGGTATTATCCTATTTTTAATACCAACATTTTCTTTATGATTTGATAAAGGTTTTAAATTTTTTACCCATTTATCAGGTGTTATTATTAGCAGATCATAATTTCCATTTTTAAAAGATGTAACTGTTTTTTCCTTTTTAACAATCTCAGTATTTGCAATGATATTTGGTGTAAAACACATTGTAAAAAAGAACAATATTACAAAAACGGTCATTATCTTATATTTATATTTCATTTTTTTTATTTCCCCCATATATCTATTTTTTTTTATTCATATCCTCCAATTTTTAGGCTTGGATCTCCAAATAAAACCCATTGTTGAACTGTTTTTGCATCAATTGCATAGTCCCAAGCTGCTGGTGTATCCCAATCAACGGGGTATTCATCTAGATAACGTATGATTGATTTACCCCAGCATTCACCAAGAATATCTGTACCATTCATACCGTACTCATAGAAAACCTGAGGTTGTAGATAATCTCCTGCACCGCTAAAACTCTCTTTATCTTCTTTGCTCATACCAAGGCCGCTACATCCCATTGTTGCAATACTTCCACCACCGATTTTTCTAGTAAGTTTCCATCCCCAGCATTCAGGTGTCCATTCGTTATAATAAAATCTGCCTAATGGGTTTAGTTTAAAATAGTTTAAAATACCATCATTTTTTATATCTTCAATCATCCTTTTTGGGCCACAATCAAACTGGTTGTTATGACATCCTCCAACAATGCAAACAGGTAGTTTATAACCATTAAATAAATATGGCATATTACTAACACTTAGGCCTTTTATAAATTCACCTGTGTTTGGATTATTTGTCCCCCATGATCTTGGGCTTGCATGCCCCTCGAAATATAAAAATCCACAGCCTCTGTTGACATTTTTTATAATATCTGTTGGTCCTGTGAAGGTATCATCTGATGTAAAAAGTGTGATGTTTTCAAAACCAGGCATATAACTTATTACTAGTCTTGCGCTTTCTTCTCCTTCTATTGCTGTCCAGTTAGGATTGTCAGATGTCTTATATGTGTCACCAGCAACAGCTATGATTTTGTTAAACCATGATTTTTCATATGTTTTTGTCTCATAATGAATTATTTTATCAACCATTATTTTTACTTCAAAAGATTTTTTACAGGCTAGTCTTCCAACATATACCTCTGGTATAAGATCTATGTTTTTATCTTCAGCAGAGTCACCAATCCATTCACCAAAAATACCATTATTATTTGTATCCCAGCTACTAAAACTACCATTTGGATAATATAGATCTGCATAATAAAGCTCTGAGATGAACCTGGGCTCATAGAATCCTTTGTTTATATCCTGGTTTTCAACATATCTGATTGGCATCTTAAGATAGTTACCAACTAGGAGAACATATTTTATGCCCCAGTTGTCATAAGCATTTTTTATATAATATTTTATTTTCTCAGGGTTGTCTCTACCCTCCCAGTACATAACATCATATATTTCAGATAATGTTACAATTTTTGTTTTAACATCATATTTTTCTTTATGATTTTTAAGAGGAATCAAGTTTTTTTCAAACTCTCCTGGTGTGATAATCAATAGATCATAAAGATCAAGAGTTTCTTTTATTTCTGATTTTTTTATTGTTCCAGCGCTAATAATTGATATTGTTGAAAACATCAATAATGTAAATATTATTAAACCTCTGAATTTATTTTTGTTTTGAATATGCATCTTTTCCCCCCAAAATTTTTTTTTAGTTATATCCCCCTATTTTTAAACTTGGATCGCCAAATAGGATCCATTGAGTAACAGTTTTAGCATCAATTGTAGTATCATCATATGAATTGGCCTCCCAATTTATTGGATAAGAATCAAGATATGTTTCAATAGCATTAGACCAACAATCACCAAGATTAAGTTTGTTATCTATACCATATGATTTAAAGAAAAACTTGTTTAGATGGCCTGATCCACCACCGTTTTCTGGGTTTAGTTTATCATCCTCGCCATAACCAAGACCGGTATTTCCAATTGTAGCGATACTTCCCCCGCCGATTTTACGTGTCATCTTCCAGCTGAGACATTCATAGGTTTTTAGTCTACCACCAAGCCATGTGGTATGACCATAACTCACATTAAAAAGAGATGTATGGCATCCTCCAATTATGCATACTGGTAGTTTTTTCATATTAAATAACAACATGACTGTAAACATATTTAATCCTTTAACAAGAACATCCTCATTGTAAGGTGGATGATTTCCCCAAAGTGTTGGTGCACTGTGTCCTGCAAAATAGAGAAAACCACATCCCTTGTTAACAGTTTTTATTACATCCATTGGACCTGTAAATGTTTCAAGTGAGGTCCATAGTTTTATGTGGTTAAAACCAGGCATCATGTCAAGTGCCCATTGGGTTTCAACTTCTCCATCAAAATAATCATTATCAGTATATGTGTCACCAGATACAACAACCATGTTTTTAAACCATGAATCAATGTTTTTATTATTTTCATAAGATATAATCTTCTGTATCATAATTTGTAATTCAATTTTATTTCTACATGGAAGTCTTCCTATAGATACCTCTGGTACTAGATCCATCTGATCAATAGATGATTCGTTTTCTTTCCATTCTCCAAATATTCCATTATTGTTTGTATCCCAGCTACTAAAACTACCATTTGGATAATAAAGATCTGCAAAATATAGGTCGCTTAGATATTTTTCTTCACTATAAGATTTCATGCCGCCCCATCTATCAACTAGATGAATATATCTAACAGGCATCCACCATATTTCTTCACTACTTATCTGATTTTTAATCCCGCCGATTAGAAAAACATATTTTATATTCCAATTGTCATAAGCATTTTTTATATAATATTTGATTTTTTCAGCATCGTCTCTTCCCTCCCAGTACATAACATCATATATTTCAGATAATGTTACAATTTTTGTTTTCAAATTGTTTTTTTCTTTATGGTTTTTTAGTTTTGTGATATCATTAATCCATTCATTGGGCGTGATAATTAACAGATCGTATATTTCGGAATTTTCATCTTCTTGAGTTTCTACATTTATACTTGATACATTTGTAACTATCAAAATAAGCGATATAATCAACACTAAGTTTGTCTTTAATAAATTATTCTTCATAATTTTTTTAACCCCATTTATAATATATAATCTTATTATTTATATAATTTTTCGAATAAAATATATTTTTTTGTAAAAATAAATATATTACAATATGTTTTAGGGAAAAATAATATGGATGAAAAAAAATGTAATTATTATTGCTATCAGAATACTAGAAAACTTCCAAAAAAAATGATAAATAAATCAAAAAATATCAAAATTATAATTTTTGACATGGATGGTGTTTTAGCAGATACAGTTAGCTCGTGGAAATATGTACATGATTTTTTAAAAACTGATAATGAAAAATCTGTAGATGACTATATGAATGGTAAAATTGACTATAAAGAATTTATAAGAAGGGATGTTAGTCTTTGGCTTGAAAAAAACGATAAATTATCTATAAAAACAATTGAAAAAATACTATCAAATATACCAATTATGAAAGGTACAAAAGAAACATTTAAGGCAATCAAAGAAATGGGTTTAAAAACCGCTATTGTTAGTGGAGGAATTGACATTCTCTCGGATAGAATCGCAAAAAAATATGATATCGATTATTCATATGCAAATAGAATTACGACTGATAAAATGGGATTTATTGATGGCGATGGAGAAGTAATTGTTGATTTAATGTATAAAGATAAAAATATTTATGATATCGCAAGAAAAGAAAAAATTGAACCTGAAAACATAGCCAGTGTTGGGAATTCCTGTCTAGATATTCCCATGTTTCAGGTGAGTGGACTTAGTATTGCTTTTAATCCAAGTGATGAATGTGTTAGAGAATATGCTGATTTTGTTATAGAAGGAAAAAATTTAATAAAAATTCTGCCAATAATAAAGGAGAATATAGAAAAAAAATAAAATAAATTTTTTTTATTCTGATATGAAACTACTTGTCCAATCTGGTCTATCTGGTGTGTTACCGTTAATTAGCATTTCTTTCCAAGATTCATCGGTTAGACGATCTCTCATTGGATGTTTGAACTCATAATAGCTAAACACAGGACCTGCTCCAATTATTATTCTTCCATCTGGAACTTTATATGCAACAAGCATCAGATCTACATAACCGGTTCCTTCTTCAAGGACTTGTTGTGTATTTGTATCAGTATGTACATCAGCAATTATCGTTGTTTCTTTTCCTTGGTCTTTTACCCCTGTGACAATATTATCTAGGTTTTCACCGAAATTTCTAATAAATTCATAGTCATCATCTGATAGTTCCTTGTTTTCAAGTTCATCTTTTGTTATACTAAGCAGTCTTTCAATTATTGTAATTAGATTATTTAGTCTTGATGTCTCAATTTGTGTTAAAACGTTAAGACTTGTAAGTCCATCTTTTGTCATCTCGGTTAAAGACAAGATTCTTGAATAAAACTCGGGTACTGGTTCGACATATCCTACAACAGGTTTTTCTTCTTGGGGTATTGCTGTTAGTTTAACAGGCGTATAACTTTGTTTTGCATATAGTATTGTATCATGACGAAGCTGAGCCCATGAAGCAAGACTTGTATGAAGTTGCTTGTCAAGCCAACTACTTGTTTGCATAAAAGTTGGATAACTATCATTGTATTCTTTTATTAATGATTTTAATGTGTATATCCAACTGAAATATAAATTTCTATTCCATTCAGTTATATTTAAACTACTAAAATTTGTTTGAAGTTTTTGCATTTGTTTTTCATAGTTTGTATATTCTGTATCTCCTTCGTTTTCAAGTATTGTGAGTGCTCTTTGTGATCCAAGAACTGCCATAACATCAAGACCTCTTGGGAAAACCCGGGTTGGTCCACCAGGTGTAACCTCCATTGTGAATGGATTACTACTGCCAAGATAAGGGTCAACAGCTGGGAAAACTAGTTGCTGGAACATATATGAATCAGGAATAAATCTTTGTCCCATCAGACGCATCCCTTTTGTTTTATCAAGTGTCTTATTTAGATCCTCAATTGTAAATGGAACACCTGGTGGTTTATAGATGATTATATTTCCTGTCCCGCCATATATTTCTGGGCTTCTTAGTTGTCCAAGTTTCATCTTTAAATCAAGTAATTTTGATTCATCTGTTAGATCAGTTGCATTAAAACTATTTCCGAAAACATCTGTTATATAATTCAGATATTCATATGGTGTTAGATCATCACTTGTTCCAACAAAAAAACTAGTAACCTTGTAGATTCTATCCCATATGTCTTGTGCTGTTTCAGTGTTTACATTTACTATTGATAGACTTGTTGCTATAAGACTTGATTGTATTGTCTGAATATTTGAATCATATTCTGATATTAAAAAATCACATGTTTGACAATATGGGCTACCGCCTTTTAGCAGAAATGATATTCTTCCATACCACATGAATGTTTTAAAATAACGTTTTAGTTTCTCTGATTGAGTGTAATGTCCTCGGGGAACATACTGACTATAGTCCTCTCGATAAATAAATATGGGGCTATATTCAAAACCTTTATGTTCATCTATGAGACTTAGTTCTTCTTCTACCTCCTCTTTTACATAATCAGGAACTGTGAAATCAATTTCGTATATATCTTCTGATCCGTCGTAATCATCTGTAGGGGTTTGAAGTAGACTGAGTGCTACTGAGAAATAAGCAACATTTCTACGGGCTGCTTCTTTTAATATTTCGTTATCTGTGTTTTCATAATCGCTTTTAAATTTGTTGAAAAATTCATATGATAGATTTAGTAGTTTATCAAAAAACTCTCTTTCTTCTATTCCTTTTAGTATTTCATCAAATTGTATATGATAAAGATGCAGAAGAGTATCACTTGTAATAAAAATAGGTATATCATAAGTCTTTTTCATAGCCTTGTATGGGCTAATTATATCATCAGTATTAAAATAGTCAATAACTACAAAACCATTTTCTTTTAAGATATTTATTTGATTTTGATTTAATGAAAAAGCGTTATTTACTTTGTCAAAATTTGTAATGCTATCAGTTGATAGGGGTAATTCATATAGTGGAACGCTACTATTTATTATGAGTTCTTCGGAGCTATAATGTGATGCCATTGCGAATTTTGGATTATCTGATTGTTCTGATGATATTTTTGGTATAACTATTAAGCCTAGGCCTGTGTTAGTAGTATTTTCTATACATCCTGGTAGGATTGTTAGAAGGAGTGTAGATACTAAAATTAAACATATTATTTTTTTCATATTATCTCACCAATCTTTTTGTTTTATATTATTTATAATTGATTCTTCGTTTATATATCTGTGTTATTTGTATGGTTTTTTCCAAACAATTATTTTTATACCAAAAGTTTTATAAATATGAATGTATATTATTATATTAAATTTTGAATAATAATGTTGGTAAGAATTGTACAACAAGCATTATTAAATAAAACAAACAAAAAAAATAGAAATAAAAAAAATCGGAGGAATAAAAAATATGAAAAAAACTCTAATATCAATAGCAATCCTTGGGATGCTAATAGGTGTAGCAACAGTTGCAATGGCAGTTCAGCCACAAGAAGTATCGTTCTACACAAAAATACGTGGAAGCGGAACAATAAACTTAGATCAAAAAAGTATAGGATCAAAAATGACTATGTTTGAAAATGACTACAAAGGAAGTGGATACTGCTCATTTAATTTTGATCAAGTAGTTAGATTAAACAATGGACTAAAACTCGAAAACAAAGGTAGATTAAACGGAGAAAACCCATCATATCAAGGTATGACAATGAAAGGACATGGCATGATACAATTCGAACAAGACATAAAAGTAAAAGAAGGATGTCACAACTGGGACGAAATATACTTTAAAAACAAATTCAGCAAATGCGGAAAATACATGATGCAAGATGTAAAAGTAAACCCAACAGAAAACCCAGGACATGAATCAGAACCAGACCAAGGTAAAATCAGTCAAATGGGTATGGCAACACTCCATAATGGAGGAATGGCTATGCTTGGACAAAAAATCAAAGCAAAAGGCGACTATATCCGTGGTCTACAACAGACAAACATTGGTGGATTTTCACAGTCAAAAATTGTAACATACAATCAACATGACTGGGTAAATCTTGAACAACACTTAATGTTTGGATCAACTCTAGCATAAGATTGACAATTAGACGGGTAAAATTATTACCCAAAATCTCTTTTTTTTTATATTTTATTTAACATCCATTTGATAATATCATTATTATATTTTTCTAACCAGATATGTCCAATATTTTCATCAAATAAAGTAGTTACATCTATGTTATTAGTTAATAAATCAGAGTAATAACTATCTGCACATTCAAATGGAACAAGCCCGTCTTTTTCCCCATGTACTAGAAGTGTTGGTGGATGAAAAGATGAAATATTAAATCCTTTTGAACAATTAAAAACAGGGCCCATATTTGTAAGATTAATACAATTGACATTACAACCAGAATTTAAAATAACTCCTTTAAAACTATAACCATAAGACTGAGCTAGTCTACTACAAAAAAAAGCACCAGATGAAAAACCAGCACAAAAAATATTATCACAATCAACAGATAGAGTTGAATTATCAAGCCAACTAATCACATTTTTTGTGTATATTATATCAGTATTGATAGTTTCATCTTCTTCAAATGCATCCCATGCTCTAGGTCCTGGTCTTATTGGTCTTTTTGATTCAAAACTTACTACAAAAAAACCGTTTTCAAGAATATCTTTTGTAAAACTAATCTGTGTTCTACTCCATTTATTAAAACCAATAAACCATGAAAAAGCATGTTGTGTTGCTCCATGAAATAAAAAAACTATTGGATATCCATCTTCCGGTGGATTAATATTTGGTTGTTTAAATAAGATTGGTCTTTTATCTATAAATTTAACTTTCAAACCAACAATAAAATTATTTAAAAAATTTTTTTTATTTTCATTTTCTTTTGATTCAACATTTTCGATATTGATATAAAAATTTGTAATGAGTATTAGGCTGATAATAATTATCGAAAAATATTTTAAAAAAACAAATTTATTTTTCATAACAAATCATAATATATGTTATATATTAATATTTTTTTGAAACAAAATAATATCTTAGCAGAATTTCCTTTAACAAAAATAGGTTTTTTTAAGGAAGTAATGAAAAGTAATATAAACAATTGCTGTCTTACATAAAATAAAATTTGTATAATATATTGTGGGGGAAGAATTTATGCGAGGTGAATTAAAATTAGTTATATCTCTTTTTGGAATATTGTTAATTATTGCTCCTGTATTAAACACGCAGTCTAGTATGGTTTCTGAAACCAATATTTTCCAAGAATATGATATAGCAATAACAGATTTTAGAGGCGGTTTTTTTACTTTAAAATTTGATGTTAAAAACAATGGGGAAAATACTATTGAAACTTTAAATTGGAATATATCTGTAGAAGGTGGTGGACTTGGTCTTGTTAATAGTATAAGTAATGGAGTAATTCAAAGTTTACCTGCAGGTGAAACAACTGAAATTAGGAGTAATCTTTTGTTTGGAATCGGAAAAATAATAATAAAAGTAGAAATTGAAAATTATGTGAAATCATACAAAGGATCAATATTTTTATTTTATAATACTATCAATCCTGGTTTTACAATTGGATTAGAAAACATTGCAAAAGGTCTTAATTCACCAACTTCAATGTCTTATCCAATAGATGATTCAGATAGAATTTTTATAACAGATCAAATTGGTAAAATATATGTTATTAAAGATAGTCAGCTTCTTGAAGATCCATTTTTAGATATTTCAAATAAGATGGTTGATCTTGACAATATATATGATGAACGAGGACTTCTTGGTCTTGCTTTTCATCCAGATTATTTAAATAATGGTTTATTTTATATTTACTATAGTGCTCCTACCAAAAACTCTGATATTAACCATGAAAGTATATTAGCTGAATATCAGGTTTCAACAAATAACCCTGATTTAGCAAATAAAGAATCAGAGAGAATTATATTGAAAATTGATGAGCCAGAAGCTAATCATAATGGGGGTCAACTTGTTTTTGGACCTGATAACTATTTATATATAGGGGTTGGAGATGGCGGTGGTGCTGGAGATCAACATGGTGAAATTGGTAATGGTCAAAATAAATCTAATTTTCTTGGATCGATATTAAGAATTGATGTTAATGAAGGACAACCATATGATATCCCTGATGACAACCCTTTTGTTGGATCAGAGGGTCTTGATGAGATATATGCTTATGGTCTTAGAAATCCATGGAGGTTTTCTTTTGATTTTCAAACAGGTCGTTTTTTTGTAGCTGATGTTGGTCAGGATGAATGGGAAGAGATTAACATAGTGCAAAAAGGTGGTAACTATGGATGGCGTATCATGGAATCAAATCATATATATGATCAAGATCTAGCTAATAAACTTGGAATTGACATTGAGGATTTAGAAAAACCAATACATGAATATAGTCATTCTGTTGGAAGGTCAATCACTGGTGGATATCTCTATAGAGGTAATGAAATACCTGAGTTAGAAGGCAGATATGTTTTTGGTGATTGGAGTACTAGTTTTACTTTTCCAAATGGTAAACTATACTATATTGAAGAAACAGAACAAGATAAGTGGTCTAGATTTAATATTGAGACAAGACAAAATTTTAATAATTTTATACTTTCTCTTGGAGAAGATAAAGATGGAGAGCTATATATTCTAAGTAAAACAAATCTTGGTCCAAGTGGTAGTTCAGGAGTTGTAGATAAGATTGTAAAATAATAAAAAAATTTTAAGGGGGAAAAAATATGAAAAAAATGAGTTGGCTTATAGCCATTTTAATATTTGGAGCAAGTTTTTGTTCCATAAACGCTGTTGCACATCCACCACAAGATATGATTCTTAAATATGATATTGATACAGGTATTTTAGATGTTGAAATAACACATAATACGCCCTCACAAACACTTCATTATATAAATAAAATCGAGATCTATAAGAATGAGGATTTAGAGATATCTGAAGAATATGATTCTCAGCCGTCTACAGATGTATTTGTTAAGAATTTTGATATAATCGCGGATATTGGTGATGAAATAAAAGTAATTGCTTTTTGTAATATTCAAGGATCAATTCAGAGAACCATCATAGTTGAAGATCCCGCGGCAGATAATCCGCCTATTGTACAAATATTTAATCCAACAAAAGGATACTTTCATTTCTCAGGGATTAGATTATTTCCAACATTTATTGGAATACTTTCTGATACTATGGGTTTTGGTGGATTTAGACTAAGGCCTCTTCAGATATATACATCTGATGATAAAGATGAAAAAAATGAAATTGAGGTATCAGTTTTTATAAATAATGAAAAATTAGGTGATGCAGATTATAATCCTAGTTCAGGTTATCATGAAATTAAATGGACTGGTCCTAACCTTGGAACTTTTTCATTAAAAGTTATTGCTGAAGATACATCTGAAAACACAGCGGAGACATCCATGGATGTATGGTATTTCTGTTTTATACCATAAAAAAATGTTGTGATATCTATGAAGAATATGATATTTCCATTTTTTATAATTTTTTTATTATGTTCTGTTTCTGTATCTGCACATGTACCGTATTTTGAACATAATGATTTTTCAATTGAAAAACCTAGTGTTATTAGAAAGAATGTTGAACAATCTAAAGCTTTTTATAGTTGGCTTATAAGAGATGATCTTGATTTTAGTGATGATATTGATGTATATGAGTTTCAGGTAAATGAAGAAGAGGTAAGAGTATATGTTGAGATAATTGTACCTGTTATTGATGATTATTATGATGATTTTCTTCCGTGTTATGCGTTGGTAGGCCCAGATCTACCAGAATATACTGATCCTCTACCATTTGATATTCCAGAGGGATATGGTGTAATTTTAATGGAAAACCTTGAACCCGGTGAAGAAAGAACAAAATTCTATGAGTTTTTTGGTGGAAAATCATATTTTGATGGGCCAATTTTAGATATAAATGTTACAAAACCAGGAACTTATTATGTTTATACTTGGGATCCATATAATATGGGTGGTGATTATGTTCTTGTTTTTGGTAAAAAAGAAATATTTGGTTTATTTGATATTCTAAGAGCTCTTATTTATACGCCTATGATAAGATTAGATTTAGAATTACATATAAATTAATTTTTTTTTACTATTTTTATCAAAAAATTTAAATATATATAAATCAACAATATACTATAAATTTGATGTGATATATATGAAAAAGAAAATAATTATTGGGAGTATATTAATAGTTCTACTTATGCTATGTATGCCAATGATTTCAAATGTACAAGCAGAAGAAAAATATAAAAATCAAAATACAAATGATGAACCACCATCCAGAAAGATTTTCTTAAAGGCAACCATTTTTCTAGATGGAAGAATAGGTAATAGAGTTCTCAAATTAAACAATGGGAAATATTTATTCATTTTACCAGATTTTGTAGATTATGTTAGCATTAGTCCAAAAATAGGAGATGAAGTTGATTTATATCCTGGTATTGAATATGGAATATTAATTTTATCTTTTGAAGGTAATGTAGAGCAAAGCGATGAGGCAATAGATATTATTGGTACTGGAACAGTTATAATATTAGATTTTTAATAAATATCTTTTTTTCTTTTTTTTATATTTTGATAACAACTGTAAACATATAGGGTAACAGTTGTACAACAACTCCTTTTAAACATAACATACAAAACACTATTTTAAGTGATAAGTATGAAAAAAGATATAGAACTCATTGGAATAATAAGCCTATTATGCATGATTCTCCTTGCAATGTCGGTTAAAGGTGTTCATGCTGAAACAGCGGATGCAGAGATGCAAGTTGACGTCCATGCTACAGGTAATGTTAATGCATCTTTTGATGCGGATGCTGGTGGTGATGTTAATTACTGGATTGATGGAATAGAAGTTAAAGGTGAATTTGTAAACCTTTGGGATGCATTATCAACTCTTGATAGTGACATATATACAGTTATTAACAGTTTAAACACGAAGATAAATGAAAATAATGGTCTTGCTGCAGATGCTTTTAATTATGCTGATCAGGCGTTTTCATATGCAAGTGATAACGATGTTAAGATAAATAATAATAACAAATCTATTAATGATTTATTACTAAAAACACTAATAATTCTTGATGAACTAGTGAGATTTGAGGAGAATTATACAGTGTTTAAAGAAGAAACACATCTAAATTTTACTGATGTAAAAGATACTTTGAATGATCATGAAAACAGGATCTTAGATCTTGAGCTTCGAGTATCTGATTTAGAATCAGATGTAGACGATTTGCAGGCAGCAATGGATAATCTAGGTTTAATTGGAAAAGCAGCAGCTGGAGTTGGTCTTGTTGCATGTGGACTTTTCCTAGCAAATAGGAGATATCCATTCAAAGATATTGTAAAGAATGGTAATAGTGTTCTTGGACATAGCCATAAACCCTCAAAGTCAACCAAGGTTAAATCAAAAGCAAAAAGAGCAAGTAAAATACCTAAAATATCTGTAAACCCTGATAAATCACCAATAAAAATAATGAAAAAATTGGTTAAAAGTTAGAATTTCTTTTAACTATTTCTCCCTTATTTTTTTATAAATTTATAAAAAAGTCATTTAGTTTTTCTATCTCTGGATTTTCTATTCCGCATAGTTTTGCTGGGAATATTTTTTCTATTAATTTTACATCAATTAGATAGCCAGATAGAATGTTATTTAAAAGTTCGACAAAACTCTTTGCTTTTTTAAGTTCATCTGTATTTATACAAATAATCCAATCATAAAAACCATTTAGATATATGCTTGATTGTATGTAGACGTCCATTTTTTTAGCAGTTTTATCGATTTGTCTGCTTGTGATTGTATCTATTAATTCTTTTGTTAGGGGTTTGTTTGATCTTTTTATTAATACAATGTAGCTTTTTAGTCCTTGTTTTTCGTCATCTATAACTGCTGTATAACCCCATATGGTGTTACTTTTTTCTAGTTGTTTTATTATTCTCCATACTTTTTGACGAGAAAAACCACATTTTTTTGATATGTCATTTATGCTTTCATTGGAATTCTTTTTTAGTATTTCTATTACTCTCTGTTCATCATTTTTTAATTGTTTTTTACTGGTTTTAGTCATAAAAATGCCCCATTTTATATATTTATAGGAAGGGTATTTGGTCTAACTATTTTACTTTTTTGATATATTTTAATTATTTTTTAACAATTTCTATTATATTTCGTAAATATTATTAAAAAATGTTACAGATAGGTTTTTTTTACAAAACATTTAAATTACCCTTTATTGATTACATTTTTAAGGATTAATTAATTAATATTAAATTTATAGATATCTATAAATATTATATTTAAATTCAGATCCACACAATCTGAAATAATCCGTGGGGGTAAAAAAAAGTTTATGAAAAATCGAAGATCCGAAATTGAAATAATAAGTAAGATACTTGATGTTACGAATGGTGGTGCAAAAAAAACCGAAATATTATATCAAGGTAATCTTAGTTACAGACAGCTACAAGATTATCTAACATATCTTATTGATAAGAATATAATCGAAGAAGAATACATTAAGGATAATGGAAATTCTCATAAACTTTATAAAACAACAGAGAAAGGATTCAACGTACTTATAGATATAAACCGTCTGCTCTTAAAACTTGGATAAAAAAACTCTTTTTTTCACCTTTTTTTATTGAAGTAATAATTCAAATGCATTATTACCTGCATAAAAATTTTATAAACTAGCATTTTTTTTGAAGTCTTAAATTTGTCTCTGGGGAGAGGTCAAAGAAAAAAATCTATGGAAAAAGGTTTAAAATAAAACCTTCGAAAATAGATGAAATATAAGATAAAATATGGAGAGTAATAGGACTTTTTTCCTTTGGCAGATTTTTAATGGGTAGGAGGAAAAAATATGAAAAAAAATAGTAGGTCTAAGTCTAGTATAGTAACATCGCTTCTAGCAAAAAATATTGCTATACCAAATATTTTTAATGATACAAAAATTAGATTTGATCCGCATCCTTTTTCAAATAAAGACAGTGGAAAAATTGAAGCTAGTGGAAAAATTAATTCCTATGGGGATATCATAAATGAGATTGATAGCACCATTGGTTTTCCAGAGCAGAACATACCAACGATTTCAGATCTATATCAGAATAATAATATAGATGATGAATTAAGAAAAAATGAAAACATTGTTGAAGAGTTAAATGATGATGAAGAAATCCTTGATGAGAAAACTGGTTTTGGATGGAAAGGTCTTGGTTCAAGAAGACTTGTTTTTGATAATATTAGAAAAGAATATGTCTATAAGGTTTTTGAGCCAAAACTTGATGATTCTGAAATAGAAATCAAAGAAAAATTAATTTATCTTTTTAGATCCGCAGCTGATCTTGATGTTTTTGAGATAACTGAGATTGAAAAAAGAAAATATCTTGAGGAAACTCTTGATAAAATTGTAGATGATAATAATATAAAATTAGATGAGGAATCTAGGGATAAATTATTTTATCATATATTCAGGGATTTTCTTGGTTATGGTAAAATAGATATCTTGATGCATGATGATGAAATCGAAGATATCAGCTGTGATGGACATGGAATTCCTATTTTTATCTATCATCGTGATCATGAGTCTATTATTAGTAACATTGTTTATGGTGAAGCTGATGAGCTGGATTCTTTTGTTGTAAAACTCTCTCAGATGTGTGGTAAACAGATATCTGTTTATGAACCGGTTGTTGATGGAAAACTTTTTGATGGCTCAAGACTCCAGACGACTTATGGTCGTACTATTACTCAGCATTCAACTTTTACTATTCGTAAGTTTAGAGAGGACCCGCTTACACCTATTGATCTAATTGAAAATAATACTATGTCACTTGATATGGCGGCTTATTTTTGGATGGCTATTGAGAAGAGTTCATCTATTCTTTTCTGTGGTGGAACCGCTACTGGTAAAACAACGATGCTTAATGCTCTTTCATTGTTTTTACCAGCATCCTATAAGATTGTAAGTATTGAAGATACTAGAGAAATTAATCTACCTCATGAAAACTGGATAGCAGGTACTACTCGTACTGGTTTTTCAAATGTTGAAGCTGCAAAAACTGCTAAAGACATTGATATGTTTGATCTTGTTCGTGTTGCTCTTCGTCAGAGGCCTAAAGCAATTATTGTTGGTGAGGTTCGTGGTAAAGAGGCATATACTTTGTTTCAGGCTATGACTACAGGGCATCTTTCTTATTCTACTGTTCATGCAAATAATCTTCATAGTCTTATTCAGCGTCTTGAAAACCCGCCGATATCACTACCAAGAGCACTTCTTTCATCACTTGATCTTGTCGTGTTTTTAAACTCAGTTACTGTTAATGGAAACCCTGTTCGTCGTATTACAAATGTAACAGAGATTATAAAGGTTGATCCTGAGTCATCAAGACTTGTGACTATGACACCTTATAGATGGGTATCAGAGATAGATGACAGATTTGAAACAACAAATGGTAGTAACATACTGACTAGGATAAAAATGCAGAACGGTTGGGATAACAAAAGACTTGATGAGGAAGTTAAAAACCGTATGAAAATCCTTGAGTGGATGAGAAAAAACAATCTTAGATCATATGAAGATGTTGGAAGGATAGTTTCAGCGTATAAAAAAGACCCTGAAGAAATACTTAAAAAGATTGATGGTGGAAAAAACAATGCAGATGACTAAAAACCTTGGTTTTTTCCAAAAAATATATGATAAATACGTACGTGATGAAACAAAAGAAGAAATCAATAAAAAAAACCTGGAGTTAGCTCAGGCTAATATCGCAATAGATTATCTAACATATAAACAAGGAATTTTAAATAAGACTATCCTAGGTTTTATAATATGCCTTGGGGCTTTATTAGTTTTTTATAATTTCGTTCCAAATATATACACTCTAACACTTTTGGTAGTATTACCATTTTTAATATCATTATCTGTCTGGTATTTTCTAAAAAATATGCCGGGTTATATCATTAAAAGAAGGGAGAGAAACATAGATCTATTTCTACCCTATGCTGTTAACTTCATAAGTTCTATGTCTGTAGCAGGTGTATCACCAGCTGAGATATTCCAATCATTATCTGCTATTAACATGTATGGGGAGATAAAGATTGAAGCTAAAAAAATCGCAAAAGAAATAACGATAATGGGAACAGATAACATTACTGCTCTGAAAAACGCAATTGATATATCGCCATCTAAAAAATTTAGATCTTTTATACAAGGGATTGTTGGGACAATTCAATCTGGTTCTGATCTTCATGCATATCTATCAAATGTCGCTGAGAAATATATGAATGAGGATCTTGTGGAGAGAAAAAAAGACCTAGAAGTCCTAAGTATTATCGTTGAAGTATTTGTAATATCTGTGATTGCTTTTCCAATATTTCTTGTGATAATTCTAACTATCATGGGTTTTTTTGGTGGATCAATGACTGCATCACTTATGACTTTGACACTTTTTTCATTTGTGATATTACCTGTTGCATATACTGGTTTTTATATGCTTATTAAATCAACAAGTCTTGAGGAGATAAACAGGGTTCATGCACAAAAAAACAAGTTTGAACTAAAAAAACTAAAGCAAAACAAGCAGTTATTAGTGGTTCTTGCATCAATTGCAATTATCGGTGTGTTTTATCTAACAACTCATATACTATCAATAAATGGTTTTCTTGAAAACTCGATATATCTCGTATATGACGTAATATTTCTAACAGTAATCTTGATAATCGGCCCTATTGGTCTATATAGCTATCGTCAGGTGAAAATCAAAAAAGAAATCCAGATGAAACTACCTGAGTTTTTAACAGAAATAGGTGATACGCTATCTACTGGTATGACTATTTTTGAAGCTATTAAAGTAACAGAAAAAGGGCATTATGGTGAGCTGAAAAGTAAGATTACAAAGATGAAAACTCAATTGTCATGGAATGTCTCAGTTAAAGAAGTATTCAATGATTTTGCAGAAAAAATGAAATCCGCGATAATTAGCAGGGTTGTTGTGACAATTAACCGAGGTCTACTTATGGGTGGTAGCACTCCAAAGGTTTTCAAGGCAGCGGCAAAAGAAGTAGATCAGATAAATCAGCTTGAAGAACAAAGAAAACAAAACATGTCGATATATACAATTGTTATAGTCCTATGTTTCTTTGTGTTTCTAGCGATAATTTTAATTCTAAATAATACTGTGTTTAACTCATTTCTAAGCCTTGGTGAAGCAAATGGTGTTTCTGCTATGCAGGGTGGAATGCTAGGTGGTGTAAATACTGTTGATCCTATGCAGCTGAAATATGTATTGTTTTCATTTGTATTTGTACAAAGTATTGGTGCTGGAGTATTATCTGGTTTTATGATGGATGGAAAAATTTCATCAGGTGTTAGAATCAGCTGTGTGTTAGGTCTGATATCATTTCTAACATTCAAACTGTTATTCTAAAAAAAAATGTGTGGGGAGAGAAAAAAAATATGAATATTAGAAAAGAAAAAAATGGAGTAACCGCTGTTATTAGTACGGTTTTACTTCTCAGTATGGCTATAGCATTTTTTTCAATATTATCTGTGGTTGTATTATCAATTCCAAGTACGCCTTCGTCACCATCAGCTAATCTGATATCTATGGTTGATGGTGAATATCTTATGATTGAACATCGTGGTGGTCACCCGCTTAGTCTTGATACTAAAATAATAATAAAAACAGATACAGCAACTGAGGAAATTAGAGCAGGTGATAATAACTATCTAAATGAAAAAACAAAGGATAATCAGATGTGGGATCTTGGTGAAGTATTCATCTATAATAACCCAGATTTTGATGGTAAAAATGTTCATGTCACAGTTGTTGATGTTGAAAGTAACTCAATTATTATGACTAGTTCAAATGGGGGAAGATAAAAATATGCATAAATTAAGAAAATTAAATGATAATAATAATGCTGTTGTTGGAATTATTGTTGCATTTTTGATAACGGGGCTTATTGTGATTGTACTGTCTGTTGTTCAAACTGTTTATGTTCCAAAATGGATGGAGCAAAATGAGGCGGATCATATGGAAACTGTAGCTGATCAGTTCTCCCAGCTTAAATTTGCAATAGATACACAGTCAGCTCTTAAAAGTTCAGATACTCCTATTTCAACATCTATTACTCTTGGAAACAAAGAAATGCCTTATCTAATGTCAGCTAGATCGTATGGTTCTCTTGAAATTAAATCAGATGAATGCATTATAACAATAACAAATGCTACAAAGATGGAATCATATAATGTTGGAATAATAAAATATTGTTCGGTGAACACATATTTTCTAAACCAGGATTACATCTATGAGAACGGAGCTGTGATTCTATGTCAGGATGATGGAAATACTATGCAAATAAAACCATCATTTTCAGCAGATAAACAAGAAGAAACAACAATATCTTTTACAATTACAAATATTAAATCAGTTGGCGGTAAAGAATCAATCAATGGATATGGTACATATCCAATACAAACTGAGTATCCAAGAAATGATAACTACCAGGAAAATGAATATGATGATGTTGAATCACTAAGAATTGATACAAACTATCAAAACGCTTGGGAATGCTATATTAATAAAGAACTTATAAACTCAGGTTTAGATCCTGATACTCATTATACGATTAACTCTGATACAGATGGAATTTCAGTTGTTTTTCTTGATACAACAAATATTAATCTAAAACTATTTGATATTTACGCACAGATATCCCCTGGTTGGATTGAAAATGAGAGAGGGGGATATTAAAAAAATTTTTTTTAGTTTTTTTTGATAAACGAACTGGTGAGGAAGAGAAAAATATGAAAAATAAGGGGAGGAGAAATAGGAATCTTAGCAGATCGAATCAGATGGTCTCTGAGATAATTGGAACAGTGTTGCTACTTGCAATAACCGTAGCTATTTTCTCAACGATCTATTCATTTGTCATATCCTATCCATCTCCATCCTCTCCTACCCTTGTTCAAATAGTAGGATCAGTTGAGGGGGAAAACATAATACTTGAACATAGAGGAGGAGAGGCAATCTCACTTGACTCTAAATTAAAAATTGATTTGGGTGATGTGATAGATGAAATAGTGATAGGTGATAATAACTATCTTGAAGATAAATACAAGGAGGATGGACTTTGGAATATAGGTGAAAAAATTAGGTATCCCTTTGAATACAATGAAGGTATTGTTGAAGCAAAAATAATTGCAACAGATGAAAAGACAAACTCGCTTGTGATGCTTGGATCAGTTGATATTACACCTCAATGTGATATCGGGCTTAAACAAACGGTTAGTGATAAATTTCCTTTAGTTGGAGATGAAATAAATCTTACAACTACCGTGGATATTTATAGATCTGATTTGTTAGAATCAAATGTTACGATAAATAATAAACTACCGATGGGGCTGTTATATGAAAATCATAGTTCAACTGCTGGAATTTATGATCCAGATACAGGTTTATGGGTCATAAATGAACAAGAAATCGATGACATGATACAGATGAATATTACAGCTACTGTTACTTCATCTGGTACTTCTGAGTTTACACAACTTGCTATGCTTCTTGATGGTTCTAGTAGTATTTCTGATTCTGACTGGGAGATTATGTGTATGGGTCTTGCTGATGCAATAGAAAACCCTGTGTATTTCCCTCAAGATGGTGCTGTAGAACTTACAATAATACAATTTGGAACTGATTATACACATAGAGCTAAATTAGAACTTGGGCCAATTGTTGTAAATAGTGGAAATATAAATAATATAGTAAAAGAAATTAGATATAATATGACAAAAATGGGTGGTCAAACACCAATGTCATGTGCGATAAATCTAGCTTGTGATATCTTATATGCTTCACCAAATTATAAATCTGATAGAAGACAAATAATTAATCTTGTTACAGATGGAAATCCTAATTGTATATGTGAACCAGGTACAGGAATCTATACAGGAATAAGTTTATCTGGAAAAAATATAGAAGCTAAAGCAAAACAAAACACAGTAGATTCAAGGAATTATCTGATAAATAAACTGAATATGAATTCTAGTCAAGATGAGTTTGACTGTGAGGCTGTAGGAGATGAACCACATATAGATTGGTTAAAAAATAAAATAGTATGGCCTGGTAATTATATTTGGGAAGATGGTTATGATTTTCCACCAGGGCCAGGTTGGGTTAGAAAAGTTGATTCCTATCAGGAGTTTGCTGATAGTATTTTTGAATTGTTTTTAGTACTATTTAGGGATATCTCATACACTGTTGAAATAATTGATACTGATCCTGTGGATGTTAATTTTGATAATAACAATTGTATGGTTGTAATAAACCCATAATTTTTTTTTTAAAAAGATATTTCTTTTAACAAGATAATTCATATTGAAATTGTGAAGATAGAGGAGTTGTAATAATTTGGCAATAATAGAAAGGATAAAAGGAATTGAAAAATATGCTCTCTTATATCTGATATTAATAGTTATTATGACTGTTATTACCCTATTTATTGCAGGTAGTCTATTATATCTTTTTTTGGCTTGTTTTATTGGAATGCCGCTTTTGTTAATATTAATTTTTGTAACATCGATATTTTTATATATTCGAGTTGATAGAAAAATAGTTTTAATTGTTGGCATGGTTTGTTCCATAGTGATTATTACTGTGTTTTATAATATAGGTGTTTTACCCTATCAGGATGACCCAGTTATAATTGGATATGAGTATAATGACGAATTAACAATACAGGTTAATGCAATTGAAAATTTATATATTCATAAAATTGAGGATGAATATTATCTTTTTTATGATGATTTAGGAATTCTTGAAACTTATAACTATAAGGATTTTACAAGCAATCTGCAAAATAAAATATATCATAATAATATGGAAGATAAATCTTTGTTATATATCTATAAGAAATATCCTGAGGGTAATCCATTATGGGTTAATCATGGTGAGGTTATCGTTGAAAATGGTGTTATTCAGAAATTACCAAATGATAATCTATATAATACTAGTAGATACCGTCATTGGTCTTTCAATCAGAGTTTAACAAAACTATACAACAATAATAATTCGTTTTTGTATAAAGGACCAGTTTTTAATCTTGAAAATAACATTTCATATGTAGCTTGTTATATAAAAAATACAAATGAAAATATTGCTCAACTAACAAAATTCGGACTTGCTAATCAAACAGATTTTATTGTTTGGTTTGAAATATAAATTTTTTTAATAATTTTATTTGTTTGCTATCTTAATTCCTTTATCTGTGATTTCCATGGGAAATACTTTTTTCTCATGTTTTTCACCACGCATTTTTAGGACTTCTATTTTGTTTTTACGAGTATCATTTTCTTTGTCATTATAAAGTACTATCACTCCATCAGCAAGAAACTCTTCGACACCAATTGATGATATAAATGAGCTTTGATCAGTTTCTGTTATCAAAAAATTTGTGCTACCTATTTTTTCAAAAAACCTGAAGAGTTTTTCAACATAAAACCTGTAGGATTGTTCTTTACCACGAAACGCACTGGATAATGCTGTGAGTGAGTCAAGTACTATGAAATCTGGTTTAAAATCTACATCATCATTGATTGCAAGTGGCTCTAGTTCCATAAGTAGAGGATCTACGTCTTTTGTCATCATTGCTTGCATGTCGCCACCTGTTTTTCTATCATAATAATATATTTCACTTGTTAAGAATCGTTTTATTTTTAGGTTTCCTAGTTCTATTAGTTTTTCAGGGTTCCATCCAAAGTTATCCATATATTTTATCAGTCTTTTTCTTGGTTCTTTAAAACCCATATAGTAACATTTAGCACCTTTTTTTGCATGATATGCTAGTATCTGCAGGCATAGGTTTGTTTTACCCGATCCTGCGCCTCCTGCGATTAGTATTGATGTCCCTTGTGGGATGCCATTATTAAAAAGACGGTCGAGACCAGGGATACCAGTTGAAATATATTCTAATTCAACATTTTTTTTCTCAGTTAACATAATTCATAATTCTCCAATTTTAAAATTTTTATTATGAATATGATTTGGGGTTTTAATAACTATTTATAGTTAGATATTTATCACTAGATAAAAATGTTTTAGAGGCGTAATGTTCTAGTATAAATCATTTATGGAACAATGTTCTAGAACAATATTTCTCATAAATTTATATAATTACCTTTTTATTAAAGTACAAGCAGAAGAAAAAATTAAGTTAAATCTGCTAAAAAATTGAAAAAGTCTTCAATGGGGGAGAAGCTCGGCTTTGCACTCCGCCAAAAAAACAAATCAAAGCAGAAGTAGCGGAAAGGGAGGAAAAATTATGAGAAAAGCAATACTTGCACTAGTAGTTGTTGGTATGTTTATCGGTGCCAGTGGAGTTGCACT
>Ga0272441_10001988_pt1 | contig 42670 bp, 30 predicted proteins | sample SSMProp6N_FD_193582 | JGI IMG/M metagenome (GOLD analysis project Ga0272441, IMG submission 193582) | Marine sediment archaeal communities from Little Sippewissett salt marsh, Falmouth, MA, United States - SSM-Prop-6N | ecosystem: Environmental > Aquatic > Marine > Wetlands > Sediment ...
TCGACTGCAAGGGCACGGCGAGGATCGACGAGAGCCGCATCGCCAGGCTCGTCCGCGAGCACTTCCAGCTCACGCCCCGCGGGATCATCGAGTCCCTGGACCTCCTCAGGCCCATTTACCGGGTCACCTCCTATCACGGCCACTTCGGCCGCCAGCCCGATGAGGGCTGCGAGGGCGCCTTCTCCTGGGAGAAGACGGACATGGCCGCAACCCTCAAGGCCGCGGTGAACAACCACTCGACCGCAACGGCCCCCGCCTGATCGGACCACGAATTCGCGCGCAAAAGTGGTCGATGATTTGGGGCGCGAATGCGCGCGCACACGATGATCCGGACGATTCGCCGCTCGATCTCGATGTCGCCGCACCCTCGTTTTCGACAGCGCCAGTGAGGTTTGGACCCTTTCTGCGCGCGCGGAAGCGACCGAAAGCGCAACGTTTGGGCGCGCAAACGGCGCCGCGCGCTGTTTTGGCGCGGTTAACCGGGCCTTATCCGGCCTTAACCGGCGCTAAATCGCGCTAACTGAGCCTTATTTTGCCGTAAAGACCATTAACCCGAGGGGCAAAACTCACCCTTCGACCCGCGGCGCGCGCGCAAAAGTGACGGCGCGCGGGGAGTCCGGAGGGGGTGGTTCCGGGGGCCACTTCCGGGGGCCGGGGGTGGGGGAGGTGCGTTCCGGGGGTGCTTCCGGGGGCAGGCGGGCGCGAAGCCGCAAGCGGCTGGGCGGGGTGAAGGGCCGGCTGGATCTGGACGCCCTGTGAGAGTCCGGCAACTGACCAAGTTGTGACCGATGCCCTCTCATAGTTCGTGGTATAACGTCGGGGCGGCGCCTGACGCTCGCAATGACATCTCCTCCGGACCGACGGAGCCACCATTGGAGGATGACCCTGTGAATGTTGAAGTCATAGCGGCGGCCGTCGATGAGGGATTGAAGCAGGCAAGGCGCGTCGGAGCTGACACCCCGACGCTCACGTTCCCCCGCCCTGAGTTCTCAGCGCCTGTTGAAGAGGCCCTCAAGAGCCAAGAGGAGTTCAGCCACGGAGGCTTCCTGCTGAATCTCGGGGGCGGCTATTGTGGATTCCAGACAGGATTGGTAGCACAGGTGCTTATCCAGCTTGCTGAAGAACTGGGCAGCGCCAGATCTGCTGCCGACTGGCTCGACCGTCTGCTTCATGTCGAGCGTGCAGACGGTCTCGGGATCCTGGCGCTCTGGGGTCTGAAGATCGCACGTGGCATACGCCTGACTGGGGATGTTGAGCTGAAGCTCATCAAGGACATTCCAGACTCTCGCACCAAGCAATGGGTCATGAAGCCCAAGGACATCAATGAACAGATTCTCATGCCCACCCCGGCATTGTACGAGCCGCCTGAATTGGCTCTCGTTGGTCGCCTCACGATCACTCCTCTGCTCCATAACCTGCGGGATGGAGATCCTCCCCGCGATGAGGTGCAGGTCAAGCTGCGAGACCGCCTCGACGACATCCTGTTGTGCCTGACCGCAGTCGGCCCGTGTACGCCGATCCAGGCAGTCTACTGGTTCCAGTTCGAAGATAAAGAGATTGAGAGAGCCCGCGTCTTTGGTGCCCGCATGCACCATCACAGCGAGATCACGCCACACCCGGGCCTAGAGGCGCGTGAATTGGATGCGGACAAGGCACAAGCCGTTGTGGGCGGTTACTTCTCGCTCGGTGACGACAGCCGACGAAAGGTCCGCAACGCGCTGGATCGTCTGCACCGGACAATGCTCAGAACGAATATCGGCGATCAGGCAGTTGAGCTGTCGACGTCACTCGAGTCGCTCGTGGCGACAGGCGCTGGAGAGAACACTTTCAAGGTTGCCTTACGCTCAGCGCTGCTGCTGGATCCAGACGAACAGACGAGGTTGGACTGCCGCTCGCTGGTCAAAGCGGTTTACAACCTCAGAAGCAAGCAACTTCACTCAGGTCGCGCTCCCGACAGTATCCGGGTTGGCGAGAAACGGCGTCAGTCAGCCGAGGTTGTTCTCGATGGCGCTCGGATCTGCGCTGCGCTGATCTGTCGCGTTATCGAGCTGCGCGGGATTCCCGACTGGAGCCGATTCGATCTCGGCATTCGATAGATGCTTCGCAAGGTCTGACGCGTGAACGCAGGGCGCTGTCATCTGCGCGTGGTCAGGTGCGCCCCGGGAGGCGAGTCCCGGTATGGGGAGGATTGTATCAGGTATTGCCGGAAAAGGAAGACGCGGGGAGGTCCGGGGAGGCCCCCGGAGTCTGGGGATCGGGAATTCCGGGGGGGGGGGGCGGGCGGCGCTTCCGGGGGCGGGCGCGAAGCCGCGAGCGGCTGGGGGGCGGTTGGCGGATGAGGGGATGTGGTATCATGCGTTGCATGGGGCGGCCGATTGTGATTGCGCATCATCTTATCTTTACAGCCTACGGCTGGTGGTTGCCCAACGATCCGCGGGGAAGCAGCTCGCACACGATCCGTTGTGATGTGATCGGGGAGCTGGGGGAGTTGCATCACGGCCGCAAACGTGTGCAGCCGGCGTCGGGGGAGATTCGGGAGTTTTATCGCGAAGCCGCGAAGCGGCTGAAACATCAGTTGTTGCTGTTTGATGACGCTGATCGGCGCGAGATTGGCGCGGCGTTTGAGGATGTCATTACAGACGAACGTTACACCTGCTGGGCGTGCGCGATCATGCCCGATCACATCCACCTGCTGATCCGCAAACACAAGCACACCGCGGAACAGATGATCGAGCATCTCCAACACACGAGCCGCTTGCGGCTTCGCGCCCGCAATCAGCGCAACCCCATCCACCCGACCTGGGGCGGACCTGGCTGGAAGGTCTTTCTCGATCATCCCGATGAGGTGCGGCGGACGATCGGCTACATCGAGGGAAACCCGATGAAGATCGGCCTGCCGGCCCAGCGGTGGGGATTCATCTGCGACTACGACGGCTGGCCGCTGCATGCGGGGCATTCGCCGCGATCGCCGTATGCGAGGGCGCTGCGCGCGGCGGGGCGGTATTCGTGAGGGGACCGAGGCTGTGGGAGGTCAGGCGCGGGCGCGAAGCCGCAAGCGGCTGGAGGGGCGCGAAGCCACACGCGGCTAAAGGGGAGTGAAGTGTGAATCTGGAGAAAGAGGAGAGACTGGGGTATTGCGCGCGGGCAGATTGTTTCCATCACGACCCCAACGCGCTCTGGAAGAAAACAGTCCTCCTTGTCAGGATTGGGGTGCAGTGTACTTCTGCGCCGGCGTGCGACTCCTTGTGGGCGCACGCCGGCTTTTCTGTTGCCCGCGGCGCGAAGGCGGGTTGGGCGCCCTGAGCCTGACAGCGGCCCCCGCCACCGCTACCCTGCCCGGCGATGATGACCGCACGCGAACTGGTCACGAAGCGCATCGCCCGAAGGGCGAGGCAGTTTCCCGATCTGAAACTGGTCGCCCTGGACACGACCGGGCTTGACGGGCGCGATGCGGCCCTGGCCGCCGCGATCGACCACGCCGTGGCCCGGCGATGGCTGACGCTCGCCGCCATCCTCGATCAACTGCTGGATCGGCCCTGGGAGCGCGTCCAGCCGGACCTCCAGGCCGTCCTGCTCGTGGGGGCGGCCCAGCTTCTGCTCATGGATCGCGTGCCCGCTCACGCCGCGATCAACGAGGCCGTCGAACTGGCCAAGCGCCTCGTGCGCAGCAAGGCCGGCGGGCTGGTCAACGCCGTGCTGCGCAAGGTCGCCGCCCTGCGGGCCGAGATGATCCAGACCGCCCCGGACCTGCCGGCCCCGCCCGATGTCCTGCCGCTTCACGACGGGCGGGCCTGGCGGCTGGCGGCAGCCGTCTTCGATGAAGATCCCCTGCGCCGGCTGGCGCAGCAGACATCCCACCCCGAGTCGCTCCTGAGCCGCTGGCGCGATGCGCACGGTTGGGAACAGACCTGCGTCCTGGCGGCGCACGATCTGGTCCATGCGCCGCTCATCATCGCCGGCCTCGCCGGTGAGCAGGAGCACTGCCTGCCCCACGAGCAGGCGGGCTTTCACATCTTCACCGGTCCCCGCGAGGCGCTGGATGATCTGCTGGCTCATCATCCCGAAGCGCGCGTGCAGGATCCCGCCGCGGCCGCTCCGGTCGAAGCCACGGCGGCGCTGCGGCCGCGGCTGATCATCGATCCCTGCGCGGGCAAGGGTACGAAGACGGCCCAGTTGGCGCGCCTGCATCCGGAGGCGCGCATCATCGCCACCGACATCGATCCCAGGCGCATGGCCGTGCTGAAGGAGACGTTCGCTGACAGCGAGAAGGTCCAGGCGGTGGAGCCGGAGGCGCTGCGACCGCACTTTGATGGCCTGGCCGATCTGCTCCTGCTTGATGTGCCCTGCTCGAACACCGGCGTGCTGGGGCGGCGCCTCGAGGCGAAGTACCGCTTCGGCGGTGAAACGCTGACCGCGCTGGTCGATCTGCAACGGCAGATCGTGGCCGATTCCATCCCGCTGCTGGCCGACGACGCGGCCGTGCTGTACGCCACGTGCAGCATCGAGGAGGAGGAGAACGCCTCACAGGCGCAGTGGATCGCCCACTGGCACCGGATGCGCCTGGTGAAGGCCCATCTTTCGCTGCCGTGTGGCCTGCCGGGCCAGGCGGCGAGTCGCTACGCCGACGGCGGGTTCTTCGCCCTGCTTGAGCGGGCCGGCGGCTGACAAAGGCCCGTCGGCGGGTCATGGTCCGCTGCCCTCCACAGCCTGGCGGTGTGTGGTAGGATGCCCCGCTCATGCGCTGGGAAGGTCCCATCACCCTCGGCCGATGTGATCCGTGATGAATATCCTCGACATCCTCTCCCCGAAGGCGGTGAAGGCGCCGCTTGAGGCCACCGACAAGCAGGCGGCGATCTATGAGTTGGTCGAGCTGCTGGCCGAGGCCGATCTCATCGACGATGCCGAGAAGCTCAAGGCGGTGGTCTGGGATCGTGAGGAGCAGCGGTCCACCGGCATCGGAGAGGGCCTGGCCATCCCGCACGGCAAGTGCGACTGCTCGCCGAACCTGGCCATGGCGATCGGCCGGCCGCGTGAGCCCATCGAGTTCGGCTCGGTGGACAAGAAGCCGGTGCGGCTGGTGGTGCTGCTGGCCTCGCCGCCGGACAAGACGGCCGAGCACATCCAGGCCCTGGGCAAGATCAGCCGGCTCATGGCCAACCGCGAGTTCCGGGAGGCGACCTACGCGGCCGAGGACTCGACGGAGCTTTACGAGCTGTTCCGCAAGGCCGAGCGCTGAGCGCGGTGCCGCCTCGATCCGGATGTAAGGCCATTGCGGGCCCCGTCCGGAGAGCCGGGGGCTGGGGTGTGCCAAAAGCGGACATTCGGATCTTGACTTTTCATCACGCATGATTAGTTTTGATCGGAGGGCCCGGGGATGCCACGCGGCGGGCGTCTCGCCGGGCGATCGAAACGACCAGGGAGGCGATCACATGTCCAGAAGGCACGATCTGCGCTCGGTTTGTTTCGGTTGCGCGGCTGCGGCCGCGATCCTGACGCTCCAGGGCGCCGGGCCGGCTCACGGCCCGATCCGCGCGCAGGATGGCGACTGCACGCACCCGATATTCGGAAACGTCACGTATGCCGTGGAAGGGAGGCCCCGGCACCTCGCGGCCGGCGATCTCGACGGTGATGGCGATACGGACCTTGTCGTGATCTGCGCCAACAGCGACGACTTCGCCGTCCTGCGCAACATCGGCAACAAGACGCTGAAACTCACCGTCCGGTACGCGCTTCCCGAGAATCCGGCCTGCGTCGTGCTTGACGATCTCGATGGCGATAATGATCTTGACGTCGTCGCGACATCCACCGCCGCCGACGAGGTGATCGTTCACCTCAACCGCGGAGACGCCACGTTCACGAACGCGGGCTCGTACGCCGTCGGAGACGAACCGCGATCGGTCGCCGCGGCCGATCTGGACGGAGACGACGATCTCGACCTGGCCGTCACAGACGGAATGAGCCAGTATCTCTTCATCCTGTTCAACAACGGCGACGGGACGTTCTCCGAGGCGGTGCAATACGACATCAGGTTCAATCAGTATTCGATCGCGGCCGGCGACTTCGACGGCGACGACGATGTGGACCTCGCCGTCGCGCACTGGGGCGATCAGGGCCTGACCATTCTTCTGAACCTGGGCGACGGATCGTTCGCTACCGGAGAAGCCTACGAGGCCGGGGAGGGGGATCGACGCGTGTTCGCGGCGGATCTCGATCTCGACGATGACGCCGATCTGGCCGTCACGCACAGTGGGGACACGCAGCTCTCGATCTTCCTCAATGACGGGGATGCCACGTTCACCAACGCGTTCAGCTACGACACCGGACAACCGGACTGGCTGAGCATTGCCGATCTCAACGCCGACGGCACACCCGACCTGGCGCTCGTTTTCCATGGCTGGGAAAGAGTGGTCATCCTTATCGGCGCCGGTGACGGCAGCTTCACACCCGGCGGGTGCCACTACGCCGCCCGAGGGTATCCGGCGTCGATCGTCAGCGCGGACATCGATGGCGACAACGACGTGGACCTCGTCGTCACGAACGCCGACGACGACACCATCTCGATCTACAAGGCGGACCGGCCGGGAAGCTTCCTCACCGAGCGACTGATTGATTTCCCCGACAGCCAGCCCCCGTGGACGGCGGCGCTGGCCGACCTGGACGGCGACGGCGACCTGGACGGCGCCATCGTCGCCAAACAGACGTTCGTCACGATGAACGACGGCAACGGCATGTTCCAGCCTCCGGTCATGTGCGGCCCGACGTATAACGGATCCGGCATCGCCGCCGGCGACGTTGACGGCGACGACGATGAGGATCTCGTCATTTCCTACGAGAACAGTGACCTGTTTGAGGTGCTCCTCAATGAAGGCGGCGGATCCTTCGCCGAGCCCGCCGAGTACCCGACGAACGACAAGCCGGCTTATGTCGCGCTGGGCGACCTTGACGGCGACGACGATCTCGATCTGGTCATCGGAAGCTGGTACGCCTACATCTACGTTCACTTCAATGCCGGTGACGGGACGTTCGGTGCACCCGTCGAACTCGGGACCGGGACCATGGCGCGGACGATCGCGCTGGGCGATCTCGACGACGATGACGATCTCGACATCGTCGTCGCCTGCGCCTCGAATGATGCAATCTCCGTGTTGCGCAACCACGGAGACGGCACGTTCGCCTATCACGTCATGTACGACACAGGCGTCCATCCGTTCGCGGTCGCCCTGGACGACTTCGACGGCGACCAGGACCTCGATATCGCCGTGCTGAATCGAAGTGATGACACGGTCTCCGTGTACCTCAACAACGGCGTGGGAGTGTTCGCGCCGCAGGTCATCTACCCCGTCGGACCCGATCCGTGGTGGATCGACGCCGGCGACATCAACGGCGACGGCGCGGCGGACCTCGTCACCGCCAACGGGTGGTCCGATTGCTCCGTCCTCCTCGGAAACGGCGATGGCACTTTCTCAGACGAGCATCGCTACCAGACCGGTGAGGATCCTTCGTGCGTCCTGCTCGGGCGACTCAACGCCGATGACGCTCCCGATCTGCTCGTGACGTGTTTCGACACGAACCCCGAGAGCGTCTCCGTTTTCATGAACCTCTGCGCCGCCGACGATGTGACGTGCCCGGGCGATCTCGATCGTGACGGCGCGGTCGATACGTCAGATCTGCTCGCCCTCCTCGCCGCGTGGGGTGATTGCCCGCTGGACTGCCCCTGGGACTTCAACGGTGACGGCGAGGTGAACGAACTCGACGGCGACATCATCGCCCAACACTTCGGTGACTGCCCCGACCCGCCGGACGAATGCCCCTGGGATCTGAACGGCGACGGGCTCGTCGACGGGCTGGACCTCATGGTGCTTTCGGCCCACTATGGCCCCTGCCCCGTCGCGTATTGCCCGGCCGATCTCGATGGCGATGACTGCATCACCGTCGCGGACCTGCTGATGCTGCTGGGCAACTGGGGGCCGTGCGACTGAAGACGCCGCGGCCTGCCGGCGATCGCACAGCGCGGCATCTCTTCCGGCCGCCCTATTCCTCGGGGCATTCGCCCCACGCCGCCAGCAGCGCCAGAAGGTCGGCGGTGTCCGTGTCGCCATCGAAGTCCACATCGCCGCCCGCCGTGCCCCAGGCGCCGAGCAGGTAGAGCAGATCCGCGGTGTCGACATCGCCGTCAGCGTCGAAGTCGGCCGGGCATTCGCACTCGTCGGGGATGCCGTTGTGATTCCAATCGGCGGAAGTGCTCGCGACATACGCGACCTCAACGGTAATGTATGACTCGCCGTTGCACGCGTCGGGGTCAACCCCTTCCGACGCCGTCATCGTGATGACAAGGTCCTCATCGCCCTCAGTCATGTAGTTGAACAGCACTTGCGGGATCACCAGCGAATCCTGGTCGGGTGGACTGGCACAGAGCGATCCTTCCGCGTCGAAGATGTTTCCGAAGGAGTGGCCGTTGATGTTTATTGCGACGTATTCTCCGGGGTAGTCGAGGTCGCCGCTCGCCGTGAAGCTCACGGTAACGTCGCCATCGACGGCGACCGGCGGTGAGATGACGATGTGCACGTGCGGCGAACCGTGCCCCATCGGCGACAGCGGGCCGGAATTGTCCACGAACATTTTGGCGGCGACGTCACATTCATCGGGGATCCCGTTGTTGTTGCAGTCCTCGCTCGTGCCGTCGGCAATCTCGCATCCATCGGGAATCCCGTTGCCGTTGCAGTCCTCGCACCACGACTCGCCCGGGCATTCGGCAATCGTGCAGGCATCGCCGTATCCATCGCCGTCGCAGTCTGCCTGACCGGGGTTGTAGTGCAGTGGGCAGTTATCCTCTTCATCCGGGATGCCGTCACCATCGACATCGTTGAGGTCCGCTTGGAACTCATACGCTCCCATGTCCACGATGGGCGGATCGCCCTTGCCCGTGTCTTCCGTCTCGGGATCATCGACAAAGCGCGGGTTGCCGTCCAGATCCGTCGTGATGCCCTCCGGAACGGCCGCGTTGTCGCCCGCATCTATGCACGGCGAGCCGGGCGAGAGGTGGTAGTACCCACTAGGCGGATCGAAGAAGAGCGGGTCGGCGTCGATGTTGCCCTCGCCGCCCCACCCGCCCTGAACGTCGCAGTAGGTGACGATGGGATTGCCGGAATCAACGAAGATCTCCTGTGGACTGTCGTCCCAGAGAATGCAGTTGGCCAATGTGGGGTCGGAGTCCTCCCTGCAATGCACGCCGCCCCCGTGGTCACTGGCCGAGTTGCCCGTGATTGTGCAGTTGGCAAGTATCGGGTCGGAGTGGTCGTTGCAGTACACACCGCCCCCGTCGTCATTGGCCGAGTTGCCCGTGATTGTGCAGTTGGCCAACGTGGGGTCGGACTTCTCGTCGCAATGCACGCCGCCGCCGTCGTAATAGGCCGTGTTATCCGTAATCACACAGTTGGTCAGCGTCGGGCTGGATTGGTTCTTGCAGTACACGCCTCCGCCGTCGTATTCGACCACTGTGTTTCCGGTAATCCTGCAGTTGGTCAGCGTCGGGTTCGCCAAATACCCACAGGACAAGCCGCCACCGAAGGCATCAGCCACGTTTCCGGTAATCGTGCAATTGGTCAGCGTCGGGCTGGATTGGTTAGTGCAGGACACGCCGCCGCCGCTACCGAAGTAATCGGCCATGTTCCCTGCAATCGTGCAGTCGGTCAGTGTTGGGCTGGAGTACTCGCAGGCGATGCCTCCGCCGTAGGCGTAGGAGGTCCTGCTGTCGCTGATCGTGCAGGCGGTCAGCGTCGGGCTGGAGTTGTTGCGGCAGTACACGCCCCCGCCATCTTCGAACGCAAAGCCATTCCGAATCGTCAGCCCCTGCACCACCGCGGCCGCCGTCTCACCGCTGTGGAAGTAAAACCCCCGGCCATCGTTCTCACAGTCGATGATGCAGTTCCCCGGGCCGTTCTCACTTCGAACAGTGACCAGCCTGCCGCCGAAGTCGAGGTTCTTGTTCAGGGGACCAGTGTACGTGCCGTCGGCCACGACGACCTCGTCGCCGTCTTCAGCGGCGTTGATGGCCTGTTGAATGCTCGGATAGTCACCCGGCACGTTGATGATGTCGGCATATGCGATCCCGCTGCAGGTTGCTGACAACAGGAGCATGAGGGAAGCACTGGGCGTCAACATTGTAGCCATTCCTCGGTCCTCCGTCGTGTTCACGGGCACTCCCCCCAGGCCGCCAGCAGCGCCAGAAGGTCGGCGGTGTCCGTGTCGCCGTCGAAGTCCACATCGCCGCCCGCCGTGCCCCAGGCGCCGAGCAGATGGAGCAGGTCCGCGGTGTCGACGTCGCCGTCAGCGTCGAAGTCGGCGGGGCATTCGCACTCGTCGGGAATGCCGTTGTGATTCGCATCGTCCGGGCCGTGAACGGCGATGTAGTTGATCTGGACGGTGATGAAGCTCCCCAGCAGGCACAAGTGGGCATCAACCTGCTCGCTGGCGATCATGGTGATCACCGCGTCCTCCTCGTCCGCCACCGCCTCGTTGAACGTGGCCTCGGGGACGATCAGCTCACGTTCCTCGGGCGGGTCGGCACAGATCTCGGCGCCGTACTGATACACGCGGCCCACGGGCACGCCGTTGATGTCCACATCCACCCACTGGTCATCGTGCCAGAGGTCGGCATGCGCGGTGAACAGCAGATTCACGTCGCCGTAGGACTCGCTCACGTCAGGCACGGTGAAGCTCTGCTCGTGCTCCCAGCCGAAGATGCCCAGCTCACCCGAGGCGGCCTCGAAGGGAGCGCGGATGTCGCACTCATCCGGCACGCCGTTGAGATTGCAGTCCTCGCTCACACCCGAGTCGATGTCGCATTCATCGGGAATGCCGTTCTCGTTGCAATCGAGGCTTGTGCCGTCGGCGAGATCGCATTCATCGGGCACGCCGTTCTCGTTGCAGTCGAGGCTTGTGCCGTCGTCGATGTCGCACTCATCGGGAATCCCGTTCTCGTTGCAGTCCTGGCTGAAGCCGCTGTTGATGTCATCGGTGTCGTTGATGCCGTTTCCGTTGCAGTCCGGCCCGAGGAAGGGGGACTCGTCGGCTCCGATGTCGACGTGATCGAACTGCACGCGATCCTCGCCGTCCATGTCCGTTTCGTCGGGCGCGGGCTCGCAGTCCGGGTCGCCGGTGTGGATGCAGGGGGACTCCTCGGTCAGATGGAGATCGTCATCGAGCGTTCCCGGCACGCCGTCCGGCCCGAGGGGATCGACGAGGAGCGGATCGTCGCCGAAGTTGCCTTCGCCGCCGAAGCCCCCGGTCCAGTTCTCCACGCAACTGTAATTGATGACCGGCTCATACCCCTCGAAACAGACCTGCGATGATTCGCCTGTGCCGTTGAGATCCTCGTTGCCCCAGAGAATGCAACTGGTGATCAGGACGCCTCCGTGTTCCCCGCTGAACACGCCCCCGCCGTGCTCGGAGGCGCTGTTGTTGGTGATCGTGCAGTTCACCAGCACGGGCGCGTCCTGCTCAAGGGCCGCCACCGCCCCGCCGTTCACGGCGGAGTTGCCGCTGAAGAGGCAGCTTCGCATCACGGGGGCATCGTAACTGGCTCGGATCGCTCCCCCGGAGTATTCCCGCGCCCGATTGCCGAGGAAGGAGCATGCCAGGAACTCGGGATCGCAATGGCAGTAGGTCCTGATGGCGCCCGCACCGCTGGCGCTGTTCTCGCGAAAGAGGCATCGGACAAAGCGCGGATGCGCCAACTCGTCGAGGAACACCGCCCCGCCGGATGAATCCGCGTCGTTCTCCTCGAAGACGCAGCCCTCGAATGACGGGCTCGTGCGCCGCAGGTAGATTGCAGCGCCCTGAGAGTCGGTGTGATTCCTCGTGAAGATGCAGCTCACAAGCGTCGCGGCCGCTTGGTAGTTGATATCGTAATGGTAAACGGCCCCGCCGTAGTACGCCTCGTTCTCCTCGAACGAGCAGTTCACATACAGCCCGTTGCCCAGTCCGTGGATGGCGCCGCCCCAGTCGGCCCGATTGTGGCGGAAGACGCACTCGGTCAGCACCGACTCGTTGCTCACAGACGCGGCCAGCGCACCGCCGACGAAGAACGCCGTGTTCCATTCGAACCGGCAGTCGACGGCAATCAGGTCGCCCGAGAGACCCACACCCGCCCCGCTTTGAAATTCCCCCTCCTCGTTGGCGTTGCCGCCGGTGATCGTCAACCCGTCCAGCGTCGTCTGCAGGTGCGGATCGTTGGAATCCATGACGCGGTAGCTGTTCTCGGCATAGTTGACGAAGCCGGGCTCGTCGTCGCCGGCCAGATCACCGCTCAGGATCGTCTGGTACAGCTCGATGTCACGCTCATCGGGATCCTCGGCGCCGACCCCGGCGTAGCCGCCGCGGAACGCCACGGCGTTGACCAGCTTGAAGGAGGCGGTGCGATCCAAGGGCGTGACATGTCCGCCCTCATCCAGATCCGGCATGTAGATCCCCTGCCCGATGCGGATCTCATCCACGCCGCCGTAGTAGTACGCCTCGTAAATGGCGTCCTGCAAATGGCGGTACGCGGTCGGCCAGCTCAGGCCGTCGCCGCCCGGCGGGGCATCGTCATCGACGTAGAGAATGCTTTCGGTCGCGGCGGCCGAAGCCACCGCAGCAGCGAGGCACGTGCCGCACAACGCCGCAACCACACGACCGCCGCGAAGAGCAACCGCTCCCTTACCCGTATCTTTCCACATGGCGCCCACCTCTGCCTGATACCACCCAACTCGACGGCGCGTCCCCGAGGGCCCGCCGCCAGATAACGGCTCATTTCGTCCATTATGTCGCGGAGATTCGATACGTACAAGCCGGAAAAGCTGTTCTCGCGGGTTCTTCTGCCGCTCGACGCGACCGGCGATGGCCCGGGATGATCGGAGGGCCGGTGGCAATGCCGATCTGCGACCGGCGCCGGGCGGCGGGGGCGCCGGCGCGGCGCAACGCGGCACCGGAATGCAACCTCTCTGCTCAGATTTTCATGAAACAGCCCCGGCCGAGACGGCCGGGGCTGGAAGGGCTGCTTACTTACATGTCGACATGGAGGCGATCAATCAGTTCTGCGTGACCGGCTGGGGCGCATCCTCGCCCGGCTCGGGGGAGCCGATTGCGTTCTCTTCCAGGTAGACGCGAAGAAGAAAAAGGGGTCGGGAGTCATTTTTTCCGCCGCTTGCGAGGACGGCCGACGGGGCGCATCGTGTGTTCCAAGTCCAGGCGCGCGATCGTCCGCTCCACCCAGCGCTCATCACCCCACGGACGGCTGCGCTTGACGCACAACCGCAGGGCTTCCAGTTCCGCGGCGGTTTGCGGGCGGTTGACGATGGCCGTCCAGTTGCGCGGGCGCTGTCCGGCCGTATCCGGCCATTCGCTGAGCAGCGCTTTGGAGGCGGCATCGCCCCGCACCCAGCGCCACAGGCTTCCCCACCGCCAGTCCTCGGCGCGGCGCACGAGCCCGGCCCGCCTGGCGTTGCGCTCCACGTAACGGACGACCGTATGCAGATGCTCATCGCTCTGCACGGGAAACGACTTGAACCGACCCTGATAAAGCGGGCCCGTGCCGGCGGTCTGGAAGTGCGCGTGCCAGCGCTGGGTATGGGTGACCGTCAGCCAGCGCATGAACTCGGAAACCTGGTCATCGCGCCCGGCGCGCGGCCACACGACCAGATGCCAGTGGGTCGGCATGATGCAGTAGGCGAGGATGCGCAGCGGCTGGTGATGGTGCGCTTCCTCCAGAACGCGCTCGAACGCCGCATAGTCATCCGGCTCCTCGAAGAGAACCTGCCCGCCGGCCGCGCGGTTGAGGACGTGATAGACCATTCCGCCGACGATGGATCGGGCTCGTCTGGGCATGGCCGCACCGTAGCCGCCGGCCGGAGCCGTGTCAAGAAATGACTCCCGACCCCTTTTCTCGGGGCCGTGTCAAGAAATGACTCCCGACCCCTTTTCCGGGGGCTTTTCCGGGGGCGCGATCGGCGTGCCGCACTCGGGACATCGGCCGGAGGTGATTCCTGTCAGATCATAATCGCACCGTTCACAGCGATGTCCGCGCGTTCGACGCATGGTCAACCATCGTCGACGCGCGCCCACGCCCCAGGCCAGAAGGCACAAGACACCGGCCCCGGCGCTGACCACCCACCCGACACGCGCGATGTTATACCGCACGCCCGGCCACCAGATCATCCTGTTGTGCTCCGTGACGCCGAGCTTCACCGGCAACTCCAGTCGCACGGCGCCGTACCTTCCCATGTTTCGCTTGAGGTTCGACCATTGTCCCGGCGGCAGATCCCGTATGTATGTTTCCAGAACCTCGATTGCCGAAACGCCGTTCCGGATCATCATCTCGGATGCCGGGATGTTCTCTGGCAGCCACCACACTCTTGCCGATGTTCTCTGATATCTGTGGGTGGGAAGCGGCCATCTGCCACTCACACCGCCCTCGTACTCGAATGAGACGGTCATGCAGGCGCCGGCGATCTCCTTCGCCGTCCTCCAGACATCTTCATCGTCCTCGGGGCCAAGAAACATCGCTATCAGCCGTCCATCCTGCTTCTGAAGGATATATGCGTTTCTGATGGCGTACGACCCTCCACCTTGAGCCGGCACCTCGACCGTCTGCAGGAATGCTGCAAGCGAGAGGAAGGCGATGCAGCAGAGCGCGATAAGCGGGTTCCACATGATGATCTTGAGAACGGACGCATGACGCCCCGGGCGCGCAACGACCCGTTCCCCGGCGCCTTTCGCGTCTTGTTTCGACTCCGTGCCCATGCCGATCATCCCGCGGATACTGTAGAACCAAACGCTGCATGCCTGCACCGGCGGGCGGCGATCGGCGCCCCGCATGCGCGAGCAAGAGGCCTCAGCAGGCGGCGCCAGGTCTGAGGGCATTGTACCCCCAACGGACAAGCCGCACGCCCGGCATCCTTCGCATCCCAACCCCCTTTTCCTTGAAAAACGACTCCCGACCCCTTTTCTCTTGACGAAAATGACTCCCGACCCCTTTTTCGGGGGCGAATAAAACAGCCCCGACCGGGTCGGTCGAGGCTGGACTGGTGGCTGCGTTGAGTTGAATCGACGCCGGGGCGCCGATCAGTTCTGCGTGACCGGCTGGGGCGCATCCTCGCTCGGCTCGGGGGAGCCGATCGCGTTCTCTTCCAGGTAGACGCGGATCTTCTCCAGCGCCTTGTTCTGGATCTGGCGGACGCGCTCCTTGGTGACGCCGATGATCTGGCCGACCTGCTCGAGGGTGAGCGGCTCGGTCTCCTTCTTGGCGCCCAGTCCGAAGCGATGGTGGATCACCGTCTGCTCCACCTGGGTCAGCTCCGCATCGTTGTTGAGGACGATGTGCTTGACCTCTTCAGCGCACTCTTCCTCATGCGTGCGGCGGACGTTCTCCAGATGATTGGACTTCTCCAGCGCCGGGTCGAAATCGGTGGGGAAGCGCTGGCGGTACTTGCTCAGCTTCATCCCCTGGCGCGAGAAGGCCTTGAGAATGGCCCGGCAGGCATAGGTGGAGAACTTGAAGCCGCGGGAGCAGTCGAACTTGTCCACCGAACGGAGGAGGGCCATGTTGCCCTCGCTGACGAGATCGGCGAAGTCCACCTCGCTCATCCGGGTCCGCTTGGCCATCGCGAGCACGAGGGCGAGGTTGGTCTCGGCGATCTGCTCGCGGTAGGTGACGGCGGTGCGGTACCAGCGGAGGAGTTCCTGGGCCTGCTCATCGGTGGGCCGCCCGCCGGGGCCGATCTGCGGCTGGAGCTGGGCCACGCGGAACCGGGCATAGTTGTACTGGAGGAAGAGGACCCGCTCCTGCTCGCCGGTGAGGAGGACGGTTCCGGCGTTCTTGGTGTTGGGCTGCCGGCTGGGGGCCAGATCGTCCATCAGGGGACGGTACCAGGCGACGTCCGGCTTCTGAATGACGGGGGCGTCATCGTAGATGCGGAACTCCGCATCCGGCTCATAGAACTCCTTGGAATCGATGAAATCCATCGGCTGCGAGAGGATCCTCTGCAGCAGACGCTCATCGCCGGCGGACAGGCCTACGCCTGACCGGGCGCGGTTGGATGAGCCGCGCACGAACACGCCGCGCCTCTGCCGGAGGCGTTCCAGGGGCGAGTTGGTGCCGATCATGGTCTGAAGCATTGTCGTGGTTTCCAGGACCAGAGGGGGAAAGGTCAAGCGGGCAGAACAGTCGGCGGATACACCGCCTCGGCAGGCCCCGGATGCCTGCGAGGCAGGCTTTGGGGCCATCGGAAGGGGGATTTGGCCGGCCCGGCTACCGGATATACCCGTCTTCCCATAAAACTGTTTCGAGCGCTTAGAAGTATTCTAAAAAACTTTCCAATTCCTGTCCAGACCCTCCGCGTCCCCTTCCGGGAGAATCTGATTGATTTTCTTTCCGCGGAGGCCGGAGCTGCTTGCTCGGGACGCTCTTCGCTTCGCTCGTGAGGCGGTCGCCGGCGGGCGCTGCCGGGCCCGCCATCACCGGCTTCCCGATGTTGCGCACAGCGCCGGCTCGCTCACGGACCACACTTAGACGAGTTTCCTTCCGAGTCGTTTCGCTCAATCGGGGAAAAAACTGATCGACACAGCGGGGCGGACTCGGTGAAAAAAGGCGCAAGTCCAGAACAGCAAATGACTTGTGCAGACCAGAGCCGAACCTCTCCTCACTCGCGCTCCCCGCCCGTGAGGTCGTAGACCCAGCAGTCAACGGCCCTTTCGTAATCGAGGAGCTCATCCTCCGTAAAGAAGAGGGCAAGCTCCTGGCGGGCCGTTTCGGGGCTGTCGGAGCCGTGGATGAGGTTGAAGCTGTTGGAGATGCCGAAGTCGCCGCGGATCGTGCCGGCTTCGGCCTGGGAGCCGAAGGTCGCGCCCATGAGCTTGCGACAGACGGCGATGGCCCCCACGCCGCTCACCGCCAGCACCAGCACCGGCGAACTGGTCATGAACCGCACCAAACCGTCGTAGAACGGCTTGCCGCGGTGGACCTCGTAGTGCCGGGCCGCCAGCTCGGGGCTGATGCGCATCATCTTCGCACCGATGATCTGCAGGCCCTTGTCCTCGAATCGGCTGATGATGCGTCCCATGAGGCCGCGCTGCACGGCATCCGGCTTCAGAATGATCAGGCTGGTTTCCATCGCGGAGCCCCATTGGGTGATTGGCGGCCGACATCCGGCCCCGGGAGGGGCCGAAAGGGGCGGAGAGGATAGCGTCAGATTCGCAGTGTGGGAAGGACCGCACCGCCCGCAGGGGCGCATTTCACGCGCCGGGCAGGTCCCCGGCCGGGGGCCCGTGGCCGGGGGCGGCCGGGGGCCGGGGGCGGCCGGGGGCCGGGGGCCGGGGGCGGCCGGGGGCGCCTTCTCAGCGGCCGATCACGAAAAGGGCCACGATCCAGACGATGGGTACCCAGAAGACCAGGGACAGGGCGATCCAGTCCACGATCGGGCGAACGGGCGGGGGCACGAACCGAAGGGGGTAATTCAAGACGCCAAGCACCGCCCGGACCACCGGCTCAACGCGGGCCAGGATCGACGGGACGAGCTCTGTCGGCTCGAGAGCGGCTGCCTCGTCTTCCGGCAGGGCCTCGGCGGGCGGCGCCTCGGCCGCCGGCTTCGGCTTCGGCTCCGGTTTCTGTTCCGCCGGGAGCGCGGTTGCGGGCGGCGGCGACGGGTCAGCCTCCGCCGGCCCCTTCGGCTGCTCCGTCTTGCCGGGCGAGCGCGGCGGCAGGAGCTCCGAGACAGGACCTCGGTTGACCGCGACGCCCGACTCGGCCCCGTCCTCCGGCGGGGCGGCCGCCTCGGTCACCGCGTCCACCACCGCCTCGGCTTCCGTCCGTGGGGCCGGCTGGGCGGGCGGTTCCTCGATGGGTGCATCAGCAGCGGCGGCCCCGACGACTTCCTCGACCGTCTCGAAGGCGGCGGCATCCGTCAGAGCGCTGAGTTCATCGGCCTCCTCCTCCGTCGCCGGTACCGCAGGCGGGTCTTCCGCCGGCTCACCGGTCGCTGCTGAGCCGGCGCCCTCGACCTTGCCTGACGTCTCGGCGAGGTCTTCATCATCCGCCGGAATAGCGATGGCCTGCTCGTCGAACACATCGTCCAGGACATCGCTGACCACTTCGAAGCTGCCCTCCAGCAGCAACTCCACATCCTTGGCCAGGGCTTCGTCGATGGCGGCGAGGCCCGGATCGCCCTCCTCGACGCCTGCATCGCCCGTCGCCGCCGGCGTACCGGCGGCAGCAGATGCCTGCGCGCCGGGCGGAACCTGCTCCGTCACCTGGTCCACGACGTGATCAACCACATCGTCGGCTGTCTCGGCCGGCGCCGGATTCTCAGCGTCCGTGCCGGCCGGTACATCTGCCGGCGGGACGCGCTCCGGTGTCGGTGCCGGGGGTGCCGGGGGTGCCGGGGGTGCCGGGGGTGCCGGGGGTGCCGGGGGTGCCGGGGGCACCGCCGGGGGCGCGACCGCATCGGCGCCCGAGCGATCATCCGACCCGCAGAGGGCCTCCACCTCGTCGATGAGTTGGCCGACCTCGTCCGTCGCCTGCGTTATCGATTCGGCCGCCTCCTCCGAGGCCGCGCCAGCCACGGCCTGAAGCGTCTGCATCGGTGATTCGTCGGCGTGATCGCCCCGCGGCTCTGACGCCTCGCCCGCCGGGTCGTCGGACGCCCGCGGAGCAGCAGGCTGATCTTCCTCGGGCGACGGCGGGGCCGTCGCCCGGCCGGAACCCTCGTCAGCGGTTGCCGGGCCTTCCGCGCCTTGGGGCGGAGTGACGGCGTGCACCGGCTCGCCGGCCTGAGAGTTGTGCTCATCGCGATCGGGCATGATTCCCTCGGCGGATGTCTGGCAGCGCTGTGGGGGTTTATCGGCCGGTTTCGTCGGCTGCTGAACAGATTCCCGCCTGACGCGGCGGCGACCATTGGGGCGGATCGACCCGCCGCCGCGCGGCACGTGCCGGCGGGATTGCCCGCGGCGGTTATCGAGCCGCCGGCCAGGGCCACGCGGCACAGATCGGCGCGGCGGGTGCCCTTTCTCCATTTCCTCGTGGAATGGAAAGCCGTTCAAACCGACCTTCAGTACATGCTCCACGACCCCGCGTTTCACCGATCGAGCGACTCCGAGACGTCCACCGAGCGACGCGGCTCGCCCCGCACCGCCGCCTCGGGCGAACTGGCGCTGGCCTGGTCGCACGATCGGCAGAACACCATGCGCTACCAGCTCATCGATGTGGGCGACGGCGGCATGCGCATCCAGAGCACCGTCCCCATCCTCACCGGCACCATCGGAACCGCCTTGCGCCTCCTGCCGGAAGGCGAGAAGCTCGATCAGCCCGTGATGGTCGTGTGGGTCAGGCGCCTCGAGGACGATCTGTACGACATCGGCCTCCGCTGCATCTGACCGGGCATCCGCGACGAGCATCCGATCAACTACGGTGTCTGCCGCGGCGCGGCCTGACGGCGCACCATCGCCAGCAGAGCGCGCCAGCCGCGCATCTGATCTTCGGTGAGCGTGGCCTTGAGGCCCTGGGCCAGGCGATGCTCGACGGCGCGGAGGCGGCGGCGCGTCTCGCGCGGCAGATTCACCCCTTCATTCACCACCAGGCCCGTGACGCGCTGCTGCTGGTGGCGCCGGCGAATGCTGAGCTTCCTGCGCGTGTGCAGGCGATAGCCTTCTCCGTCCACGATCCGGCCGACCGCCCGGATGAGGGCGCGAACCCGCCCGCCCCGGTCCTGGTCGAAGGAGAAGGTCAGATCGTCGGCGTAGCGCGTGTACATCGCGCCGAGCTTGACGGCCAGGTGATCGAGCCTCGTATCCAGCCTGTAATTGACGAGATTGGCCAGGCGGGGGCTGGTGGGCGCGCCCTGCGGCAGCCCGCCCTGATACGTGCACAACTCCGTAAGCCGACGGGCGGCGAGCCTGTCCCAGCCGATGCGCCGGAAGAAGCTCTCCACGCGCTTCGCCGCCGTCGAGGTGAAGAAATCGCGGATGTCGAGATGGACGACAACGGGCTTGCCCGTGTGATACAGCGCGTTGGTGACGATCGACTTGCCGCGCTCGAAGCCGTTCACCGCGGGATGAGACAGGAGCAGCGCCAGCAGCCGGCGGAGAATGCGCCGCTGGACCTGCTTGAGCGGCGCATCGGGGGCGAGGATCGTCCGCCGTCCACCGCCGCGCTTGGCGATGGTGAACTCGTGATAGCGCACCTCGATGGCGGCAAGCTCGGCTTCGCTGATCCCCAGACGTCGGGCCAACTCCGGCAGGCCAAGCTGCGGCCCCTTCTGCTTCTTGAAGAAGTCCAGCAGGCCCATACGCGGCATGCTCCGGCGGGGGAGGCGTGGAAGCGGACGCCCGCTTCCGCCGCGGGCGTCCGCACCGTCTTGCACGGAGGTGCGACCTCCGTCGCCGACTCTCGCCAGGTCCGACGGGACCCGGATGACGAAGCATCATCCTGCGCTCTGCAATTGAGCGCCACCAAGACGGCGGTCGGATGATGCGGCCTGATGCGCGGGTCGTCAAGATGCGTCAGTGAATCGCCCCTCGTTCAGCGCGCCGTGCCGAGCCAGGTTTCTCCCCAGTGGGCGAGGAGATCGAGGAGATCATTGGTGTTGGTGACGCCGTCCGGCTCGCCGTAGGGGCCGCTGATGTCGCCCAGGCACCACTGGAGCGGGCCTTCGCAGCCCCAGTCGGCGAGGAGGGCCAGCAGGTCCAGGACGTTCACAACACCGTCCGGCACCCCGTCCGGCCCGGTGATGTCGCCCTTCACGCCCAGGTTGCAGACGCCGAAGACGTAATCGTTCTCCAGGACTTCCTCTTCGCCGCACTCGATGATCGGATTGTCGAAGTCGGGCGAAACGAAGAGCCAGTAGATGCCCGGCTCTTCGATGCAGACTTCCAGCCAGCCGGTTTCACCCTCCTCGGTGATGGTCCACGGCTCGAGGAAGCCGGTTATGTCGTTGCAGTCGCCGCTGCCCTCGTGGCCTTCCTCGTACTCGATGAGGCCGCAGACGCACTTGAATTCGGCCGTTATGTACACACCCATATACCACGGCGCATGGTCGGCGGTAAGGACAATCTCGTACCAGTCGGTATCGCGTGTCGAGCCGTCAAACCAGGCCGTTCCGCAGACGACGCGCTCGGACATGATGGGCTCGAAGCCGGGCTCTTCCATGCCGCACCCGCCGTTCGTGTCCTCGCCGCACGGCTCGGCCTCGGGAATCCCGCTCGGCGGGCACTCGAGAACCGTGGGGGTGTCGATGGTCAGCGTGTACGGGCCACCCGCGCCGGGCTCCTTGCTCTCCAACAGCAGGAAGTACTCGCCGGCGGAGAGGTACTCGAAATGCAGCTTGGATTGCAGGCTTCCCTCGCCGCATCCGTCATCGTCGACCCCGAGATCGAAGCCGCAGCACTCGCTGCCCAGGGCGAGGACGGTGTCCCAGTCGGCGCCCCCGCACAGCGAGAACGTCCACTCGCCGTCGAAGGGGATGGTGATCGTGAAGAACTCATCTTCCCCGGGCAGGTAATCGCAGTGGCTGGGGTTGCCTTCGATCGTCTGGCTGAAGACGGTCGGGGCGGTCAGCTCCCATCCGCAGTCGCCGTAGGCGGGGCATTCGACGATGTCGCAGGTGGTGGTGTGCCCCTGGTACCAGCCGCCGGCGTTCTCGCAATCGGTCGGATCGGTGTTATCCGAGCAGCCGCCATCGAGATAGCAGCACGCGCCGGTTGGCGGCAACTCGACGAGGGCGAAATCGTCGTAATAGGTGTTGTAGGAAGCCACGTCGCCCCACAGGTCGACGGCAGCGATGTTCAGAATGCCACCACCGCTGACGCCGTCCGTCCAGCTCTTCTTCGAAAGCAACTGGCCGTTGTAGTAGATCCACTGCACATCGCCCTCGAGATCGATGAGGACGGCAAGCTCAATCCACTCACCCGTGACGAGCGGCAGCATGGTGTCCTCGAACTCACTAACGATGTAGCCCAGGTCGACATCGATCCGAAGCTGTGTCGACCAGTTGGTGGAACCCCCTCCCCCTTCGTCCCATTGATTGAGCAGGATGAAGTACGTCGATCCGCCCTCCGCGCCGACTGGGAGATACTGCCAAACGCTCATGCGCCACAGACCCTGATTGCACCACGTGAAGGGATGGAGAGCATAGTCGCCCTCGTTGATCTCCAGCGAGTGGGGTTCGCTGCGCGCCCGCTCGGCGGTGACCTGGGCCGACCCCTGCCACCCGCCGTGCCCGTCCACCGGCCCTTCTGGGTAGTTGTCGAAGTTTTCAACCCAGTCTTCGGCCAGGACCGATCCGCCGAAGACAACCGCGATCGACGCGGCGAGAACCGCTTGCATCCTGCCTCGCATGTCAAATCCCCCTTTCGTTGATCCGGTGAACATGGAACCGATCAGACGAGTCCGTCCCCTAGCGGGAAGCGGCCCTTCGATCCCGTCCGGGCACGGCTCATTTGCCCGGCATAACAGACGCCATCCGCCGCCCAGGCGGCAACGGGCCGGAAAACCGGGATTTCGGCGCCCGCGAGGTGGCGGGGCGCCGATCGCCATCTCGCCTCGGCCGTTATCCCCAGTTGCCCAGCAGGGCAAGCAGGTCCTGGGTGTTCGTGATGCCGTCCGGCTCGCCATCGGGACCGGTGATGTCGCCCACGCACTCGCCGGGTGCGCCTTCGCAGCCCCAGTCGCCGAGGAGAGCCAGGAGGTCGAGGACATTGACGATCCCATCCGGCACATCGTCCGGCCCGGTGATGTCGCCCAGGGGGAAGACTTCCTCGAGCAGACAGATGTAGTCGTTGTCCTCGTCCTCCCCTTCACCGCACTCGATGATGTTGGACCCGTCGCCCAGGTCCGGGGCGACGAACAGCCAGTAGATGCCGGGCACATCGATCGTGAACTCGACGCTTCCGTCCTCGTACGCCTGCACCAGGGCCCAGGGATCGAGACCGTTCATGTAGTAACAATCCCCGCTGCCTTCGTGGCCTTCCGCGTACGCGATCAGGCCGAACTGGCATTCGAATTCCGCGATCAGCGAGAACTTCAGATCGACGGGCACGTCCTCCGGCGCCAGGACAATCTCATACCAGTCGGTGTCGCGCGCGGACTCTTCGAGCCAGACGGTGCCGCAGACGACCGTGCCGAGCGCAATCGGCTCGAACTGCGTCGGATTCGAGCCGCAACCGCCGTTGGTGTCATCGCCGCACGGTTCGTTCTCCAGCACCGCATCAGGCGGGCACTCAAGGCCGCGGGGCGCATCGAGCGCCGACGTGTACGCCCAGCCGACCGACCCGGCGGCCACCGCCGCAGCAGCGCCGGCGACGAGGACTTCGCGCATCATCAATCGCATTGCAGTACCCCTTTCCGCCCATCCCGGAAAACCTGGAATCGGCCAGACAAGTCCGTTTCCGCCCCCCAAGCCGCCGTCCCAACCGGCTCGGGCACGGCACACAGACTCATTCTAATCGATAGCAGGACCCATCCAACCGGGAACCTGCCAAATAGAGACGAGTTTTCAGGCCGGCCCCACCGCCTGCGTCAGCGGGAGAGGCCGCGGCGGCCGGGCGGGCCGTGAGGCGAGTGCCGGCGACCCGCATCTTCCTCCCGCGGAGCCGTCAGATGCGGCTTCCGACGGCCGGCGCGCCGGTCAATCACCCTTCCAGAAGCGAGGCGTGAAGAGCACGAGGATGGCGAAGATCTCCAGCCGTCCCAGGGCCATGAGCAGGCTCAGGACGATCTTGCTGGCATCGGAGAACCAGCCGTAATTCTCCACTGCCCCGATCTTGCCCAGGCCCGGGCCGATCGTGCAGAGGGTGGCCACGGATGCGGTGGCGGCGCTGGTGAAGTCGCACGTCCCGTCGCCGTAGGCCTGCTCCAGAAGCATCACCAGTCCCGCCCCGAGGACGAAGAGCACGATCATGCCCACCACGAAGGCGATAGCGCCGAGCTTCAGGTCCGCATCCACGGCGGTGCCGCCGATGCGCACCGGGCGCACCACGTTGGGCCGGAACGCTTTCTCCAGCTCCGAGAGCATCACGCGAAAAGCGATCCAGACGCGGATGGCCTTGATCCCGCCGGCGGTGGAGCCGGCCGAGCCGCCGATGAACATCAGCATCACCAGCACCGCCTTGGCCAGGAACGGCCACTGATTGAAGTCGGCGGTGCAGAAGCCGGTGGTGGTCTTGATCGCCACCGTTGTGAAGAGGCCCTGGCGGACGGAGTTGGCGAGATTGGAATCGACCTTCTCGCCCGTGGTGAGCGTGATGGGATCCACGCTCGCCCAGATCGAGCCGATGACCAGCACGGCGCCGACGCCCATCACGATGAGATAGACGCGCAGCTCCGTGTCGCCGAAGAAGGTCTTCCACTTGCGCCGGATGAGCTGGTAGTACAGGCCGAAGTTCGCGCCGGCTAGGATCATGAAGATGATGATGATCACGTCCACCGACAGCGATTCGTGCGCCCCCACGCTCGCATTGCGGGTCGAGAAACCGCCCGTGGCGAGCGTGGCGAACGTATGGCAGCAGGCGTGATAGAGATCCATCCGGCCGATGATGATCAGGGCCAGGATCTGGATGACGGTCAGGCCCAGGTAGATGTACCAGAGCGTCCGCGCCGTATCACGGATGTGCGGGCGCACGCCCTCCGGCTCCGGGCCCGGGGCCTCCACGCGGAAGAGGCGCTTGCCGCCCACGCCGAGGGAGGGGAGGACGGCCACGAACAGCAGAACGATGCCCAGGCCTCCCAGCCAGTGGGTCAGGGCCCGCCAGAACAACAGGCTCGGGGCGACGGCCTCGATGTCCTTCAGCACGGTCGCCCCGGTGGTGGTCAGGCCGCTCATCGCCTCGAAGTAGCAGTTGATGAATCGGTGGAAGGGATGATCGGCCATGACGTCGCCGATGAGATGCGCCCAGAGCAGGAAAGGCGCCGCGGCCAGGGCCGCCCCGATGAGCCAGCTCAGGGCCACCAGCAGCAGGGCCTCGCGCCGACCCATGTGCGTGCGCGTCTTGCGGGTGAGAAGCCACATGAGCCCGCCGATCACGATGCCGAGAGCGGCGGCGGCGAAAAGGGCCAGCCGCGCCTGGCTCTCCGTTCCACTGCCCGGCGTCTGGCGCACCGGCATCACCCACACCGCCAGATCACTCAGCAGCATGCACGCGCTGAGCACCACGAGCACCAGACCGAGCTGTTTGAAAACGAGGCGGAAGTTCACGTCAGATCATTCCGTCGCGGCTTGGGTCTCGCAGGCCCCGGCCCGGCCGGGACGCGCCGGCTCAGTCCTGGCGCCAGAACTGCGGCGTGAAGAGTACGAGTATGGTGAAGACTTCGAGCCTCCCGATCAACATCAGGCCCGTCATCACGATCTTGCTGGCGCCGCCGAACCACTCGTAATTGGCCAGCGGCCCGGCCTTGCCCAGGCCCGGGCCCGCCGTGCACAGCGTCGCCAGCGAGGCGGTGCACGCGGTCCTGAAGTCGATGCGGTCAGTACCCTCCAGCAGCATCAGCAGGCACCCGCCCAGCAGCAGCAGCAGGGCGAAGGTGATGACATAGACCAGGGCGTCGATGCGTTGCTCCGGCTCCAGCGAGTCGCGGCCGAAGCGGATCGGCCTCACCAGGCTCGGCCGGAACGTCCGCTCCAGTTGGGCATAGATGATCTTCCCGACCGTCAGCAGACGGAAGATCTTGATGCCGCCGGTGGTCGAGCCCGAGCAGCCGCCGATGAACACCGTGCACAGCAGCACCGCGGTGGGCAGGAACGGCCAGCGATCGAAGTCGGCGGTGGCGAAGCCCGTGTCCGTTTGCATGGACACGTAGTTGAACAGGCCGTATCGCACGGAGCGGCCGGCGCCGGAGGCCAGCAGCTCGTGATTGGTCGTCATGTGAGGGGTACCGAGCAGGCCCAGCACCACCAGGAGGCCGCCGACGATGAGAACCGTCAGAAAGAGACGCAGCTCCCGGTCCTGCCAGACGAGGCGCCCCTTGCCTGTCAGCAGCCGGTAGTAGAGGCCGAAGTTCAGCGCGCCCAGCAACATGAGCATGATGATGATGACCTCGACGGCCACGGACCGGTAGTGGCCCACGCTGGCGTTCTCGGTGCCGAAGCCGCCGGTGGCGATGGCGGCGAAGCAGTGGCAGATGGCATCCAGCACGTTCATGCCCGCCAGGCACAAGGCGATGATCCCGGCGACCGTGATCGCCAGGTAGATCAGCCACAGGGCCCGGGCGGTATTGCGGATTTGCGGTCGGACCCCGTGCTGGGAATGAACCGCCGCCTCGACAAGCACCAGGCGTTTGCCGCCCATGCCGAGGCTGGGGAGGATGGCGACGAAGAGCACGACGATACCCAGGCCGCCCAGCCAGTGCGTGGTGGCCCGCCACAGCAGCAGAGAGCGGGGCATGGTCGTCAGGTCGGTGACGATGCTCGCCCCGGTGGTGGTCAGGCCGCTCATCGCCTCGAAGTAGCAGTTCAGCGGACTGTGAAAGGGATGACCGGCCTCGGCTTGCCCCCCGAAGTCGGCCCACAGGAAGTAGGGCATCGCCGCCAGCGCCGCCCCCACCAGCCACGCCAGCGCCACCAGCAGCAGCGCCTCGCGCCGGCGCAGTTCGTCGCCTGCTCGGCGCGTCGACCACCACATCCCTCCCCCCACGAGCAGGCCGATGGCCGAGGTGATGAACAGGGCCGCCCGGGCATGCGGGTCCGTGGGATGGGTTCCCACCAGCCGCAGGAACAGGCTTCCGGCGGCGATCAGAAGCAGGATACCGCTGAGGACGGTGAGCACCAGCCCGAGTTGTCGGAGAACGAGGCGGACGTTCACGACGGCTCATCCCGCGTTGAACAACTTGCGCAGCGCGCCTTCCCGGCCGTGCCGGCCGATCACCAGCAGCGTGTCACCGGCGTCGATGGTGTCGTCGGCCTTCGGCACGTGCACATCCCCTCCGTGCTGGATGGCGGCCACAATCCAGTTCGGCGAGAGGTTGATCTCCCGCAGTGGTCTGCCGAGCACATCGGCACTCTTTCCCACCCGCAGGCGATACACGTCGATGATCCCCTCCGCCAGCGAGGCGGTGCGCCGCAGGGGGCTTTCATCCACCAGGTTCTCGATCTCCTTCACCGCCACCCGCCGCGGGCTGAAGGCCTTATCGATCCCCACGTGCTTGAGCAGATGCAGATAGTTGGGGCGCTGCACCACGGCGATGGCGTCCTGCACCCCCATGCTCTTGGCCCACGCGCAGCCGAGGATGTTCTGCTCATCATCGTCCAGCAGTGCCACAAACACATCGGCCTGCGCGAGATTCTCATCTTCGAACACGGCCCGGTCGGTCGGATCGGCGTTGATCACCGTGACCCAGCCGAGCTTCTCGGCCAGCTCCTCGGCCCGATGTCGATCGGTCTCGAAGAGGCGGATGGCGAAGCTGCGATCCCTCAGGGCCCGGCACAGCCACACCCCCATGGCCGGCCCGCCCATGATCACGATCCGCTTGCGCCCGGCCTTCTCATCATGGAAGAGCTTGCGCGCTTCCTGATAGACGGCGGCGTTGCCCACCAGGATGATGATGTCGTCATCGCCGATCACCGTCGTCGCGTCGGGAAGGAACGACCCTCCCTTGCGGCTGATGGCGGCCACCCGCGTGCCCGCCGGAAGCGGCAGGTCCGCCAGCTTGCGCCCCACCGCCTGGGCCTTGCGGCTGACGGCGAACTCCTGCATCTCGACCGTGCCGCGGGCGAAGTCCTCGATCGCCAGCGCCCCGGGATTGCGCAGGGTGCGGGCGATGGCCATCGACGTCGAGTACTCCGGGCAGATGAGCTGATCGATTCCCAGATGATCCTGGTAGTGCAGCCCCCGCTGCTCGAAGAAGGCGATGTGATGGACACGGGCGATGCTCTTGGCCGCCCCCACGGCCTTGGCGATGGAGGCGCTGAGCAGGTTCACCTCGTCGCTGCTCGTGGCGGCCACGAGCAGATCGGCATCGGCGCAGCCCGCCTCGCGAAGGATGTCGGCCTGGGCGCAGTTGCCGGCGATGGTGGCCACGTCCATCGTGTCCTCGATGGCGCGGAGGCGATCGCCGTTCGTGTCGATGACCGTGATGTTGTTGTTGGCGGCGGCGAGGACCTCGGCGGCATGGGAGCCGACCTGACCGGCGCCGCAGATGATGATGTTCATGACGAGGCTTCTCTGGTCCTTTCGCGCGCCCGCGGAGATCCGGTCAGGAAAGCGGCGATTGTATGGCCTCAGCGGAGAGGGGCAAAGCCGCCGGGCCCGCAGGCGGCGGAGCCAGGCCGCTTTACACGTTCCTCCGGCTGGATATGATCGGCCGACCGCCGCCGGGGGCAGGCCGCCCTCAGGACCGTCTCAGAAGAAGGAATGGATCAATGATGCACGCTGCCCGCGCCTGGGCCCTCGCGCTCATCTGCCTCTCCGCGCTGCTCGCAGCCGGCTGCACGACTCCGGGCCGAGAGTCCGCTTCGGCCCCAGCGCCCGGCGAGAGGCCGGACCAGGCCGCCCTGGAGCAGGCGCTGGTCGACTACGCCTCGCCCGGCCCGCCGCACGCCCGCCTCGCTTCCCGCGCCGGAACCTGGGACCTGGACATCACCTACTGGGAGAGGCCCGACGCCGAGCCGCTCCGCACGAAAGGCACCAGCCAGGTCACCGCCATCTGGGGCGGCCGCTACCTCGTCGAACACCTCAAGACCGAGTTCGACGGCGAGCCGTTCTCCGGCCTGGGCATCACCGGCTATGACAATTTCAAGGACAAGTTCGTCTCGGTCTGGATCGATTGCCTGAGCACCGGCATCATGCGCGCCACCGGCGAGGGCGAAGGCGCCACCATCGTCTACGACAGCGAGAGCGTGGATTTCGTCAACCGCGGCTACAAGATGTGCCGCTCCAGCGAACGGAGCATCGATGCCGACACCCGCCGCATCTTCCTCTATGACACCGATCTGGACGGCAACGAGTTCATGTCGTTCGAGATCGTCTACCGGCGAAAGAAGTAGAGCGCGGCCCGCGGTTGCGATCTGCTAGCCGGAATCTCTCAAGGCGTTCCCGGAACGTCGGCGCGCAGCTCCGCGATCGCCTCCGGCGGGCAGAATCCCGTCTTCGTCCACGCCTCGTAGAGGCGCTTGCCCCAGTCGTCGGTTCGGTTCTCCTCGGCGAGGAACTTGATGTACTCCCAGGAGACGGACTGGTACATCAGGCGCGCCTCGATGGCGGCCGTGCCCTCCGGCAGGGCGAGCGGCACGTCGTCCCAGTGCTGGCCGTCGGCGTAGGTCGCGCCGACCGGCTGGCAGAGATGCCCGGCGAACGCGGCGTTGCTGAAGCCGCGCGGTGGAATCCGATTGTCCTTCACGATCACATCATTGAGCACGAAATGGAATGACTTGCCCGGTTCCTTGCCGTGTTTCGCCGCCTGCCGTCGGCTGATGCCCGGCAGGCTCTCGTAGAGGCGCGTGCGCTGCTCATCCAGCAGGGTGGGCACGGTGACGGTTTCTCCGCCCAGCGTGTCCTGCCGCCGGCCGTAGGCGCCGATCTCGTCGATCACCGCGCCCGCCTTGTCGAGATAGCGCACGTTGACCCACATGCGCCTCCCCTCCGGGTAACCGGTGGGCAGCTTGTGGCCGGTGAGGTTGGTGATGCGCAGCGTCGCCCGCCCAGGCCGGGGGAAGCTCATTTCCAGCGAGGCGGCGGTGCGGAGAAGCTGCCGCGCCCGCTCCCTGCCCGCGGCCAGCGCCTGCGGATCGATGTCCTTCGTGCCCCACAGCATCGCGATCGTCTCCTGCACCCACGTCGATCCGCCGACCGGGCCGTGCATCACGAAATGATCGCGCTGCGGGCTGTTGAAGCGAGAGGCACGCCCCCCGCCCTCGACGGGCGGATAATGGCACGACTGGCACGTTCCTTCGCGGCCCTCATCGGCGAAGGCGCTCAGCGCCCATTCGCTGTAGGTGCGCTCGATGTGGCCGTAGGCGTACGGCGGCTGCTTGCTCACATCCTCGGCAAACAGCGGGTTGGAGACATTATGGCAGGTCGCGCACAGCGTGCTCGAGGCGTGATAGTCGGACTTCATCGTCCGGTGCGGCATCGCGCCGCTCGTGTCGGCGTACGGCCCGCGCACCACGTTGGCCGTGTCCGCGACCATCATGCCGTTGCCATAGCCCGGCGGAACGTGCCGCACCAGGCCGGCCGCCTCCTCGCCGAGCGGATCGACCAGGCGATGACACACATCGCAGCTCACGCCGTGCATGTCTTCGCTGTTCAATGAGGAACCATCGGGTGCAAGCGAGCGCCCCTCCAGCCAGCCGCGCGGGGTATGGCAGCGCAGGCAATACTCGCCCACGCCCGGCACGTCCTGGTTGGAGATGGTCAGGGCCGCGCGGAAGACCGGGTCGCGCGCGGCCTGGGCCATCATTCCCCCCTGCCAGGAGAAATACGGATCGGCGGCTCCGTTGGCGGTCTTCGAGTGGCACATCAGGCACTGCTGCACCTTGGCGAACTCGATGCCGCCCTCCTCCGGCTGCGTGCCGGGCAGGAACACCGCCGACTTCTCCGTCTCCTTCGGCGCCTGGGCGAATGTAAGCAGACCGCAGGATCCGGCAATAATCGCTATCGCGGCCGTGAAACGACTTGTCATGATGATCGATCCTCCAGCGTCTTGAGGCGGAGGATCATAGGCCCGGGAACGGGAATGCGCTCTCCATCGCATCGCGATGTTCAAGGGCACCCGGGGCCGGGGACGGGCCCGGCTCGCACCCACGCGCTGAAGCGAGCCGGCTTACTGCGCGGGCGGCTGATGACGCTCTGTTATACTCGTGCGAGACGCAGGCTCTCGACTCGGATCCGGATCAACATGGGTATTCACGATCGCAGTTACACGCGCGGCGGTGGCGGCGGATTCGATGGCGGCGACTTTCGCGGCAGCGCGATGCGGCTGCTCAACGCCTCCTTCCCCCTCGGCGTGTATCTGGACATCAGCGTTCGACTGCACATCACCTTCCTGTTCGTTCTCGTGTACCGATTGACCGCAGAAAGCAGCTTCTTCGACTCGCTGCGCTGGTCGGCGCTGCTCTTCTTCAGCGTGCTGCTTCACGAATTCGGCCACTGCCTGGCGTGCCGATCCGTGGGCGGCCAGGCCAACGAGATTCTCATGTGGCCACTCGGCGGACTGGCGATGTGCGCGCCGCCGCCTCGCCCCTGGGCCGAGTTCATCACCGTGGTCTGGGGCCCACTGGTCAACGTCATCATCGCCGCCGCGGCGTTCCTGATGCTGCTGCTGCTCTTCGGCGCCGAGACCCCCGTCGGTCTCAACCCGATGCACATGTACGTCCGCTTCCCCCCGAACGCGCTGGCGGAGATTCTCGCCGATGTGTTCGTCGTGAACTACGCCCTGCTCTTGTTCAACCTCGTGCTCGTCTTCTATCCCTTCGACGGCGGGCGACTGGTTCAGATCGGCCTGTGGCCGCTCATCGGGCGCGTGCGGAGCCTGCGCGTGGCAACGGCGATCGGCATGATGGGGGCCATCGGTCTGGCGATCTTCGCCCTCACCGTGCACAGCATCATGCTGATCTGCATCGCGGTCTTCGGATTCATGGCCTGCTATCAGCAGAGGCGGTCTTTGCGTGAGTATGGCCCCGAAGATGCCGCCTACGAAGCGGCCTGTCACTCGCAGAGCCGGTCGCGAGCGGCCGGCGGACCCATCACTTCCTTCAGAACCGCGCGGGCGGATCGCAAGCGTCGCCGCCGGGCCGAACGCGACCGGACGTTCGAGGAGGAGATCGATCGCATCCTCGAGAAGATTCAGCGGCAAGGTCTGGCCAGCCTGACGGGGAAAGAGAAGAAAACGCTGGCCCAGCGCTCCGGCGGCAAGCGCCGCGCGTGATGCGCAGCTACACAGCGGAAGCACATCGTAATCCGACGGCACCCGGGCTCGAGGACGAGCCGGCTCGCTCATCACTCATCACTTATCGCTCCTCGCTCATCACTCATCGCTCATCACTCATCGCTCATCACTCATCGCTTCTTAACGGCAAAGCCCCGCGTTTCCACGCGGGGCTCAGCGGAATTCACCCGATCATCAATGAAGCATGATGCTCAGAACACGTCCTCGCCGTGCTCCTGCTCGTAACGGTCGGCGATGATGGCGACGAAGTTGGCGTGGAAGCGGAACTCCTCGACCTCCATCGTATCCACGATCTGCGTGGAGCGGACGACGAGGATGTCGGTCCCGCCGAAGTCGTCGATGGCGAAGCTGCCCACGACGAGCTGGCCGTTGCGGCGAAGAAGGTCGATGGCCTGGTCCTTGCCCATGCCCTTGAGCAGGCCCTTCTTGACGGCCTGGCAGGGCGACATGAAGCAGACCAGATCCTGATCCTCCGGCGTCTTGCCGCAGGTATGGACGTACACGGTCTGCGTGCGACCGTTGCCCATGTCATAGGGAATGACGATCATCTCGGGGATATTGGGATGACGGCTGAGCTGGTAGCCGGCCATCGCCCCGATCTCCTCGACCTTCTGCATGACTTGCGTGGCGGTTTGCATGGTGTTTCCTCCGCGGCCGGGCGCCGCACTGCGCTGCCTGCCTGTAAGGGTGATGCTCATGCGGCCCTGGCGAGGACCACGTCAACAAAGTTGTCGGCCACGCCGCACACGCCGGCGAGGTCGCGCAGGGCCGCGACCTCCGCCGGGTCGATCTCGCCGTCAGAGGAGGCGACGGCGGCGAGGCCGGAAAAGATCCGGTGAAGCTCCAGGGCCGACAGCGGCTTGCGCCGGCCGGTCTTCTCCTCATGGAAGCGCTGGCGCAGAAGCTCGAGGCTCATCTCGCCCTGCTTGAGCGCCTCGTCCACGGCGCTGCCGACCACGTTGCGGAGGTTGTCCAGCTCCCGGTCGTGCAGCTCGTCGTTGGCCAGCGCCACGTACAGCCCGCCCCAGAGGAAGAACTGCCTGAGCATGGGATCGGCGATGTCGGCGTTCTCCCGCGCCAGCGGATCCATCATCGCCAGCAGGGACTCGATCTCATGATCGGCCTGGGCGAGCGTACCGCCGCCCGGGGCATCGGGAATGAGGTCCGCGGCGCGATCGCTGTGCCAGAAGCTGATGAGCGCCTTCATGCGCAGCGGGGGGAAGGGATGGGTGGTGAGCCAGTGATCTGCGGCGCCTTCACGCTGAACTTCACGGGCCAACTCGTTCCACTGGCCGGCGAACTCCTGCGGATCGACGCGGATGCCGTCGGCACAGAGCCCGCTGAGCGTTTTGAAGAGGCTGGTGGCGGCGACATCGAGCGAGCCGGCGCAGAGCAGCCCGGCGCGGTCGGCGGAAATCTCCGCCTTCCTCTGCCAGGCCAGAAGCTGCATCGCCTGCTTCGGCGTCACCGCGTTGGGCGTGTTGAGGATCGCGCCGACGGGAAGGTCAAGGTGGCCGAACGCCGCGTGGCCGAGCTCGTGGCCGATCACGAAGTCCAGCTCGTGGGGCGACAGCCGCTCCACCGCGCCGCTGGAGAGGACGACGATCATCCGCTGCCGGCCTCGGATGACGCAGGCGTTGATCTCCGTCCCGGCGTGGATGTACGCCTCCATCGGGCCGGTGATCTGCGTGCGCTGCCGGACGTCGTCGAACGCCCCGGCCAGCGCGGGCAGAACCTTGGGATCGATGCGGACGGCGTTGGAGAGGAAGTGCCGGCGGACGGAGGTGGCGGAGGCGGAAGCGTTGGCCGATTCGATGAGCCGGCGGAGTTGCTGATCACCCCGCAGCGCCTGCTCGCCGCACACATCGCCGTCGAAGCGCGCCTGATGCAGGCGGCCGACATCCGTGGATTGCGTCATGGACTGCCTCCTCCCCTTCGCGGACAGGGCAAAACGCACCGCCTCCGCGGCCGGGGGTGGGATCGGTCCGCCGCGAACGTCAATCGCGGCGGCGTCAACCGGAGCGGGCCGAGAGATGGCAAGGGATGTCAGTTGTCCCGGTGGGGCGGAGATTGACGGCCGAAGATGGGACGCGCCCCGGCGGGGCGGGAAACGGGAGGGATGCGGAAACAGGCGCGGAAGAAGAGCACCGGGCTTCCACCCGGTGCTCAAGGGGACAATGTGCCGGATGCGGCTGCCACCGAGCGGGACCGTCAGCCGCGTTCCAGGAGCATGTTGACGGCGTTGCCGCCGCCGAGGCAGAGCGAGCAGATGCCGCGCTGGGCGCTGAGCCGTTTCATGTGGTACAGCAGGGTGGTGAGGACGCGGGCCCCGGAGGCGCCGATGGGGTGGCCCAGCGCCACGCCGCCGCCGCCGAGGTTGATCTTGTCCATCGGGGCGTCGAGCACCTTGATGTTGGCCAGGCACTGGGCGGCGAAGGCCTCGTTGAGCTCGATCACATCGATGTCGTCGAAGGTGAGCTTGTTGCGGTCCAACAGGGCCTTGATGCCCACGGCGGGTGCGTCGAAGATCTCCTTGGGCTCCACGCCGGAGGTGTAGTAATCCACGATCCTCGCCATCGGTCCCACGCCCAGCTCGCGGGCCTTCTCCTCGCTGGCGACGATGATCGCCGCGGCCCCGTCGCTGATCTGGGAGGCGTTGCCGGCGGTGACCGTGCCGTCCTTGCTGAAGGCCGGCCTCAGCCTGGCGAGAGCCTCAAGGGTGGTGTCGCGGCGGAAGCCCTCATCGGCGGAGATGCCGCCCTCCGGCCCGGGCTGCTTGCGGTTGCCCACCTGCTCGCCGGTGAGGGAGACGAGTTCGTCGGCGAACCAGCCCTCATCGGTGGCCTTGGCGGCGTTTTGATGGCTGCGGAGGGCGAACTCATCCTGGGCCTCGCGGCTGATGCTGTGCTTGCGGGCGATATGATCGGCGGCGTCACCCATGGCCCAATCCTCGAAGGCGCACCACAGGCCGTCGTTCTGCATGAGGTCTTTCAGGTCGTCCTTGCCGAACTTGACGCCGTTGCGGAGCTTGAAGAAGTGCGGGGCGTCGGTCATGTTCTCGAAGCCGCCGGCGAGGGCGAGGTGGATATCGCCGGCCTTGATGGCCTGGGCGGCGATCATGACGGCCTGGAGGCCTGAGCCGCAGACCTTGTTGATGGTCTGGGCGTTGAGGGTGCCGTCAAACCCCGCCTTGAGGCCGGCCTGCCGGGCGGGATTCTGCCCCAGCCCGCCCTGAAGGACGCAGCCCATGATGCATTCCTCGACATGGTCCTTGGCGGCGGGGATCTCCTTGAGGACCCCTTCGATGGCGAAGGCGCCGAGCTGCGGGCTGGGCACGCGGCTCAGCGTCCCGAAGAACCGCCCCGTGGGAAGACGTTTGGCGGCGAGAATCACTGGTTGTGGCATGGTGGGGATGCTCCTGGGCAAAACGTGTTGGGGTTGGTGGAGAGAACGATATCATTGGTCCTCTCGCGGCGGCCGCGGCCCGTCGCAGACCTCGGCCCGGACGGCTAGAATAGGTGGCGCGCCGCAGGGCGGGCTCCACCATATCGGGCGCGTACCGCGGACGGGCCAAGACCGCCTATGGTAGTCGATTTCCGACCGTCTGCAGCCCGCGCCGGGAGGTCGGTTTTCCTCATGACAAGCGGGATCAACGCCATGCCAGACTACACCGTCACCACCAGCAAGTACGGCATCACCGACAACCTCACCACGCTCCAGAGCTATATCCTCACCCGGGAGTCGGAGCACGAGGAGGCGACCGGCGATTTCTCCTGGATCCTCTCGGCGATCTCGCTGGCCGGAAGGGCCATCGCCAACAAGGTCCGCCGGGCCCGCATCGCAGACGTCCTGGGCGACGTGGGCGATGAGAACGTGCACGGCGAGCAACAGCAGAAGCTCGACATCATCGCCAACAACATCATCATGCGCTGCCTGGGTGACCGGGCCAACGTCGGCGTGCTGGCCTCCGAGGAGGGCGAGACGCCCACCATTCTCCGATCACGCAGCGACGGCGGCCGCTATTGCATCGCCTTCGATCCGCTGGACGGCTCCTCCAACCTCGATGTCTCCGTCGGCGTGGGCACAATCTTCTCCATCCTCCGCAACGACCAGGAGGACGTCGAGAACGCCGAAGCGCTGATGCTTCAGCCCGGCACGCGTCAGGTCGGCGCCGGCTACATCCTTTACGGCTCGTCCACGGTGTTCGTGGTGACCACCGGCAACGGCGTGGACATGTTCGTCCACGACCCGTCGATCGGGACGTTCGTTCTGGTGAAGCAGAACATCACCATCCCCCACGAACAGCGCATCTACTCCATCAATGAGGCCTACGTCGACAACTTCCCCAAGCCCTACCAGGACTACCTCAAGTGGGCGCATCAGAACGGCTATTCGAGCCGCTACATCGGGTCGATGGTCGCCGACGTGCACCGAACGCTGCTCAAGGGCGGCGTGTTCCTCTACCCGCCCACGGGCAAGCACGCCAAGGGCAAGCTGCGACTGATGTACGAGGCCAACCCGATGGCGATGCTCATCGAGGAGGCCGGCGGGGAAGCCTTCAGCGGAACCGACCGCATTCTCGACATCAAGCCGGAGGCCCTCCACCAGCGCTGCAGCGTCGTCCTCGGCAGCGCCCGCGAGGTCGAGCACGTCCAGCGATTCCTGGACAACGGCATGTGAGGCGGCGCTGATGATCCGATCCACCTTGGGGGCGGTTGAGCAAGGAAGCGCCGACAAGTCCGCGAGCCCGCCGCCACGGGCTTTTTTCGTCTCCGCACGCCGGTCTCATCGGTCCGAGCCGATCCGTCCTCGCGGGCCGCGCTCACCTGCCGGAGGAGGAGGGGCCGCCTTCGCCTGCCGCGGCCGGAACCACGAAGCTGAGGTTTCCCCGCATCCCGTTCCGGCCGGTGGTGGCGAGGCGGCCAAGGGTCTGTATCATCCGCTTCTGGATCGGTCACAGCCGTTGGACCGATAACCAATCGAGATCTGCTGGGTCGCCGGGAGCTGGCGCCCAGATCAAAGCCGGGTCCGGGCAAGCCCGTTGGGGTGAGCTGCCGGCCGGCACTGGAGAGTGCGTGGATGGATCGCAAGATGCGATTGGGACTGCCGGCCTCGCTGGCCTCGTTGGCGATCACGGCCGGGGCGCTGGCTGAGAGTGCTCCGGCGGATGCTTCCATACAGGACCTTCTGGAGTCGATGCGGACGGAGATCCATCGACTCCACGAGGACAACGCGCGGATGCAGAGCGAGATCGACGAGCTGAGGGCGGCCGGCGGTGAACGATGGCTCACCGAGCAGCGGGCCGATGAGATCCGCGGCCTGGTGGTCGATGTGCTCGCCGACGCCGACGTGCGCGCCAGCATGTTGCAGGACGGCCTGAGCGCCGGGTGGAGCGAACATTTCTACCTGGCCAGCCCCGACGGCCGCTTCAAGCTCCAACTGGAAGGGCAGATGCAGTTCCGGTGGATCTACAGCTACCACGACATCCCCGACCACCACGTGCACGGCTTCGAGAACGCCCGCACCAAGCTCACCTTCCGCGGGCACGCGTTCAACCCCGATCTGACCTACCTCATCCGCGGCAACTTCGCCCGTGACGGCGGCGCGCTCCTGCTGGAGGATGCGTGGCTTCAGTATCGGATCAACGCCGACTGGGTGGCCCGCATCGGACAGTTCAAGCTTCCTTTCAACCGCGAGGAAATGGTCTCCAGCGCCAGGCAACTGGCCGTCGAGCGATCGCTCGTCAGCGAGAACACCAACATCGGCCGATCGCAGGGCGTCGAGCTGATCTACGCCCGCGACGATTGGAAGGTGCTGTTCGCCATTCACGACGGCATTCAGGAGAGCTACGGCGACTTCGGCATCCAGGGCACGCTCGGACCCAACACGCCCTGGTCGACCGCGGACACGGAATGGGCGATCGGCGCGCGGTACGAGAGGCTCTTTGCCGGTGAATGGGAGCAGTTCGACGACTTCACCAGCCCCCCGGGTGAGGAGTTCGGCCTCCTTTGGGGCATCGCCGCCGTCTCCCAGCAGGCCGAGTACGGCACCGGCGCCGGCCCGTCCCGGGACGAGCCGCGCCTCCTCGCCGCCACCACCGATCTCTCCGCCGAATGGGGCGGGACCAATCTCTTCGGCTCATTCACCTGGGCCTATACCGACAACCCCCAGTACCCCCACATCACGATCTGGGGCTTCGTGCTTCAGGGCGGCGTCTACTTCACCCCCCGACTGGAGCTCTTCAGCCGCTATGAATACGGCTGGTGGGACTCCGACGTCCAGGATTTCGCCGATCTGCACGTGATCAGCTTCGGCGCCAACTACTACCTCAAGGAGCACGATGCCAAGTGGACCACCGACATCGGCTTCGGCATCGGACGCGTCGAAAACAACTGGGACAGCGACATCGCCGGCTGGCGCACGGACGGCAACGGCGCTGACCCGCAGGTCGTCTTCCGCACCCAGTTCCAACTGCTGTTCTGAACAACAGGCACCGGAACATCCGAAGATCAAGCGGTCAGGGCGCGCCAGAGCGGCGAGGAGCGTCCTTTGCCCTCTGCGCGGCACCCCGGAGGGCGGCAAGCCTCGTCATGGCCGGATCTGAACCGTGCTCACGGGATCCAGCAGCACTTCCCAGACGATCTCGATATCTTCGGGCAGCAGGCGCACGCAGCCCATCGAGCTCTGCCGGCCGATGGAGTCAGGTTCGATCGTGCCGTGGATGCCGTAGCCCACGACGCCCGCCAGGCGCTCCTCGTCACCGGCCAGGCCGATCCAGTGTTCGCCGATCGGGTTGTCCGGATCGCCGGACCGATACCGCTGGCCGGTTCGCGGATTCACCCACTCCGGGTTCTTCAGCCGGGAGTTGGGCCGGACGCGGAACCGCCCCTCGGGCGTGGAGTTGTACTCTCCCAACCCCACGGGGAAGCTCCGCACATACACGCGCTGCGGGCCGTCGCCCAGGTACAGATCCAGCCGGAAGGCCCGCTTGTGGATGACGGCGTGGAACGGACCGGTGATCAGCTTGATGCGCTGGCCGGCGCGAATGCGCTCCGGGACCGGGATCCGGTTGATCCGCTGGATGAAGCGCCAGTCCGTCTGCACACCCATCTTCCGCGGGATCGTCGACAGGGCATCATTCGGCGCAATGGTGTAGTTCAGGGCAAATGGGTCCCCCTCGACCACCTCCGGGCTGAACACCAGCCGATCGCCGAGCTCCACCAGCGCCTGGCGCACCGTCTGAACGTCCCCGGGCGAGAGGGCGCCGGAATCCAGGGCCTGGGTCAGGAGGCGCCGCGCCTCGATGGGCTCGTTCCTCGCCAGCAGGTCCAGGCCCGCCTGGGCTCGGCCCAAGGCACGCCGGGCCGCATCGGTGGACGGCGGCGCCGCGTCAGCGGCAGCGGCGGCTGAATCCTGACGAGACGGGGCCGCCGGCGCACCCTCGGGTGCCGACGATGATTCCTCACCGGCGCCGGGCGAGACGGCTCCGGTCGGGATCTGCCCGCCCATCTCGATCCTCCCCGCATCCGCCGCGGCGGGGCGATCACGGCCGGGGCCGCGTGGCGGCCGGTCCCGCTCCGGGTCCGAAGGCAGGCCCGGTCCGGAGGCCTGCTCCGTGGGAGAGGACGGCGGGCCGACGACCCGAGAGGCATCCAGGGCCGCCTCCGTCTCGCCGCGCCGGGCGAGCAGGCCCGGCTCCTGGGCAGGACCCGCCGGCTGGCCCGAACCCGCCTCCGGCCAGAACTGCACCACCACCACCACGATGACAATAAGGACGAGAACCGCCGCCACCAGCCAGGTTCTGGAACGCCGTTTCGGCCGCGAGCGTCGGTACATGTTGTTGCGTCGCGCAATCGGGCGGGCGGTTTGGCTGGGCAGCGCCATCACGTGTCTCCCATGAGCAATCGGCGTCGGAGGAGCGGCCCCGAGCGGCGCGCCCATGATACTGCCGCATCGTCGGGCCGGGTTGCCCATCGACACACCACCTGCGCGTGTATGCAAAATCGGATGGTTCGCCGAACCTCAGCGCCGCGAGCGCGACCGCCGGGCGTGGCTCACGCGGCGGTCGGTGACGATCACATCCAGCCTGACGTGTCGCTCGCTCACCGGCGCGGCATCGATGATCTGCCCATCGAAGGCCAGGCCCACGGAGACGGCCGATCGCTTCAGCCGCAGAAGGAAGCGGTCGAAGTAGCCGCCGGCTCGCCCCACCCGGTTGCCCTGCGTGTCGAAGGCCAGTGCGGGCACCACCACCAGGTCGATGGACTCGGGCACCACCGGCCGCCCGCCGCGCGGCGACCGCAGGCCGTGCTCATCGGTCTCCATCACGTGATCGTCGAAGCCGGTAACCTCCACCGCGTTCAGATCCTTGCGCTTCCAGTCCATCCGGGGCACGCAGACGGTCTTGCCCATCTGGAAGCAGCGGATGGCCAGCGAAGTGGTGTCCACCTCGCCGGCCAGGGGCATGTAGAGCATGACCAGGCCGGCGTGCTTGAAGACCTCCAGACCGGCCAGCCGTGTGCAGGCGGCGCTGGACGCTTCGTGCCGCTCCTCGTCGCTCATGGCGGCCAGCTTCGCCTGCATCCGGGCGCGGATCTCAGCCCTGGCCTTGTCGGACGGATCAGTCATCCATCACTCCTACCCGCTCAGCCGACGGATGGAAGGTGGGCGTTCCTACTCATCGGACACATCGCCCGCCGACTGTCGTCCTTCGCCTCCTTTCAATTCTTCGAGTCGGCGGGCGAGAAGATCCTCGAAACCCCGGCGCGTCGGTCGATAATAAATCCGCTCCACGCCCAGGTATTCCTGCATCGCGTGTCCATCGGCCTCATCGTGCGGATAGATGTAATCTTCGCCATGCCCCAGGGCCTTGGCCCCCTGATAATGCGTGTCGCGCAGATGTTTGGGCACAGGCACCGTCCGGCCCTCGCGCACGTCTTTCGCCGCGCTCCAGATCGCCTTCGCCGACGCATTGGACTTGGGGGCGCAGGCCATGTAGATCGCCGCCTGGGCCAGCGTCAACTGGCACTCCGGCAGGCCGATGCGCTCGGTGATCTCGAACGCCGCCGCCGCCACCTGGATCGCCTGCGGGTCCGCGTTGCCGATGTCCTCGCTGGCGAGAATGGCGATCCTCCGCGCGATGAACCGCGGATCCTCACCCGCTTCGAGCATCAGGGCCAGCCAGTACACCGCCGCATCCGGGTCGCTGCCCCGCATGGACTTGATGAAGGCGCTGATAATGTCGTAGTGCTCATCGCCCGTGCCGTCGTACACCACCGCCTTCGCCTGGATCGACTCCTCCGCGCACTTCAGGTCGATCACGATCGCCCCCTCCCCTTCGTCGCTTCGTCGCTCCGTCGCTTCGTCGCTTCCCCGCACCTGACTCAGCACCGCCACCTCCAGGGCGTTCAGCGCCTTCCGCGCATCCCCATCGCTCAGCTTCGCCCAGTGCGCCACCGCCTCATCTTCAATCCGAACATCCAGCGTGGCGAAGCCCCGCTCATCGCCGACCGCGCGCCGAACGAGTTCGGCGATCTGCGCTTCGCTCAGCGGCTCGAACCGGAAGAGCGTCGAGCGGCTGATCAGCGCGCTGTTCACCGTGAAATACGGGTTCTCCGTGGTCGCCCCGATGAGCGTGATGAGCCCCTTCTCGACGTTGTTGAGCAGCACATCCTGTTGATTGCGCGCAAAACGATGAATCTCGTCCAGAAAGAGGATCGTCCGCCGCTGATGATCCTCCAGCCGGCCCGTGGCCTCGGCGAGGATGCGGCGGATCTCCTTCACCCCGATCAGCGCCGCGTTGGCCCGCTCGAAATGGCCGCCCGTGTGGTTGGCGATCACCTCCGCCAGGGCGGTCTTGCCCGTGCCCGGCGGGCCGAAGAAGATCACGCTCGTGAGCCGGTCGGCTTCGAGCATCCGCCGCAGAAGCTTGCCCGACCCGAGAAAGTGCTCCTGTCCGAGAACCTCCTCGAGGCTGCGGGGGCACATCCGCGCCGCCAGCGGCTCGGCCGCCTCCCGCCGTTGTTGCCGTTGCTGAGCCCACAGATCGCTCATCAGAGCCATTGTACGACTGGATTCGCGCCGATTTTGCACCGACGCAAGGATCCGGCCCGCCACCGGCCGATGCCCCTGCTGAGGGCCGATACCGCTCCGGCCCCCCGCTGACGATAATCAACGATCCGGCCCCGCCGCCGGCTCGTACTAGGATCAACCCCCGGAGGGCAAGCGGAGAAGACACCCCCCATGTGCGGAATCGTCGCCTATATCGGACACAAGCCCGCCCGGCCCCTCCTGCTGGAAGGGCTCAAACGACTGGAATATCGCGGCTATGACTCGGCGGGAATGGCCGTCATCAACCACGGCCTCCGCGTCGTCAAGTCCGTCGGACGCGTGCGCGTGCTCGAGGAAATGCTCCAGGGACTCGACGGTTTGGACGGCACGATCGGCATCGCCCACACCCGCTGGGCCACGCACGGCGAGCCGAGCGATCGCAACGCCCATCCCCACACCGATTCGCGCGAGCCGGGCGCCGGGCACGGCATCGCCCTCATCCACAACGGCATCATCGAGAATTACACCGTCCTCAAGACCTATCTCCAGGAGCGCGGCCACACCTTCCAGTCCGAGACCGACACGGAAGTCCTCACCCATCTCATCAGCGAGCTCTACCAGGGCGATCTCGAGCAGGCCGTGCAGGCGGCCCTGCGCGAGGTCACCGGCGCCTACGCCATCGCCGTCATCTGCGCCGAGGAGCCGGACGTGCTCGTCGCG
>Ga0272441_10001989_pt1 | contig 42664 bp, 34 predicted proteins | sample SSMProp6N_FD_193582 | JGI IMG/M metagenome (GOLD analysis project Ga0272441, IMG submission 193582) | Marine sediment archaeal communities from Little Sippewissett salt marsh, Falmouth, MA, United States - SSM-Prop-6N | ecosystem: Environmental > Aquatic > Marine > Wetlands > Sediment ...
CTGTTTGTGTTTTTTGCAATTCTCAAGCACGCTGGTCACATTGACAACACCAATCTTAGCCGGAGCAACCGCCGAAATAGCGTTTAATTTTCCGTGCTGATAGGCACCCAAAACGACCAAAACAATAATGATAACAACCCCTATCTGTTTTGAATTCTTCATATCTATCCTTTCTTCAATTATGCATTTTAATCTTTGATTTTTAATTTTTAAAACAGGGCACCCACAGAAAAACTGAACGCCTGAGTATCGTCTTCGTCGTCTTTCATATAGGGAGCCGCCAGTTCGAACCGCATCGGTACCGGCCCAAAGAACTGCGGGATCAGGATTTGGATACCCGTGCCGATTGAGGCCCGAGGCCCACCGTCGTCAATGAACCCGAGATCATGGAAAAACAGCCAGGAAAATGTCTCACTTCCCAGCGGCACCGCAATCTCCGCGTTTCCGGTAATCGCCCAATCACTGCCGATCGGCTCAGAACTGGGGCCTCCCCGCGGACTGACGCCGCGATACTCAAACCCGCGCAATGCCCAACTGCCAATGCCGCCGAGGTAAAAACGTTCAAACGTCGGAGTATTACCGATTGTCGTTCCGGCATGAATCTTGGTTTCAAGCGTTGTTTTAAGCTCGTCAAGGTCTTCTTTAAGAGTAAAGTACCTGCTATAGGTCCCGTCCAATATCCCAAAGACCTCATCCCCAAAAAACTGCTCATACCCGAAATCAAAATTGTATCCTCTGCTCGGAAGGAAACGGCTGTCCGTCGTGATTTTGCGAATATTAAAACGGGTCCCAAACAACATGTTGTTCCCCTCCACATCCAGAACATCCTTTGGGGCATCCCAGTCGAGGTCTGACACTTTCACATTTTCCGCAGTAAAAGAAATGCCCCTTCGCCAATCATCATCATACCGTTTTTCCAACCCGATTGTACCAGCCAGACGTCCTTCTTTGTAAGTTTCACGGTCCCGATCAAACACAGAACCCGTCAGACTCAGGGCAATCGGCCGGTCATACAAATACGGCTCCGTAAAACCAACCAAATAATTACTGTATTCCGTGCCGGGACTGGCCACAATGCGAAATTGCTGCCCGGCCCCGCGAAAGCCCCGGCCGTTAAAGATATCGCTGAAATTCTCCGGCACATCCGTGATGTCAAAATTTCGCTGGGTCAGCGAAATCTGCCCCATCAGACCATCGTCACTGCCGATCCCCGCCCCGACCATAATGGACCCTGTCTGTCCTTCGGTCACCGTCACCAGGGCGTCCCGTGTTTCAGGCGCATCTCCGGTCGGCTCAATGGCGGCTGTCTCGGCAACAACGGACTGTTTGATAATTTTTTCAAGCTCTCCTTCACCGTCACCGCGGGCGATATCCGCATTGTACCACTGACCGGGCGTGAATCCTTCTTCATCCATAATCCGGCGGATCGTTCGGTCCTGGTAGGTGGTATTCCCGGTAATGACCACCTCGCCGATTCGAAAACGGTCGCCCTCGATGATGTCAAACTCGACGCTCACACGGGCATCAGAAAGGAACTGGCGTTTGACATTAACCGTTGTCTCAATAAAACCCTGCTCGCCATACTTGCTTTTAATCTTCTTGGCATCAAAGTCCGCCCAGGCCTCACTGTAAAAGTAGTCCGGACGCAGTTTCAACTCCGCCTGCAACTGCTCGGCCGTAAAAAACTGATTGCCGATATAATGGATGGAATCGACCAAATAGGCCGGTCCCTCTTCGATGGTAAACGTAACCATCGCCTTGCTTTGGTTCTCATTGAATTCGACATGGCTGGAAACATGTGCGTCCAGAAAGGATTTTCGCTGGTACACTTCAAGCAGTTTCTCGGTGTCGGTTTCGAGTTGATCCGGATCGTAGTACACAGAAAAGAACAGGAGCTTCTTCTTTTTGGTTTTGATCGTTTTTTGTAATTGGCGGTCTGAAAATGTGTTATTGCCGACAAACGACACCTTGGTTATTTTGGGGCGCGGCCCTTCGTTCACAAGATACACAACCTGACCGAACATCACGGCGCCCTCATCCAAAGTCACTTCGGCCCACGGGAATCCTTTCTTCTTATATTTCTCCCTGATCGCATCGGCGCCGGCACGCGCAGCAAACACATCGAGATAATCCCCTTTTTTGAAGCTCAGTTCCTTGGTTAAAACAAGATCTTTAAGCTTCTCATTGCCTTTGATGGAAATCGAACGAACCAGATTATGCTCGACCACGACATAGGTCAGCGCCACCTTGCCGTCTTTAATCGCTGCATTGTAATACGCCGATTCGGCCGCATCCAGTTTCGCAATTCGGCGCACATCCTCATCAACCATTTGGGCATTAAAAACGACTCCCGGCCGGACGCGCGCCACCGAAAGAACCTCCGCACGGGTCAGCGTAATGTTGCCCACGACGTCCAGTGTCTCAATGGGCAGACCGTCGGGGGACCCTTCCTCGGCCATCGCAATGCCCGCCAATCCAATGGCTGTCCAAAAAATGATCCCGCATATATTTCGAATCTGATTCTGTGACATACTGCCTCCTAATGAAATCCTGTCCTTGTTGATTCATGAAATTTCGGCTTAAACCGTGTCAATCGACCGTCAAAAATCAATTCAACGATCCCTGTCGGACCATTACGCTGTTTGGCAACAATTACTTCGGCGGTGTTCGTATCCTCCCAGTCCGCTTCGCCGCGATGATAGTAATCCTCCCGGTGCAGCAGAATGATCACATCCGCATCCTGTTCAATGGAACCGCTTTCACGAAGATCGCTCATCCGCGGCCGATGCCCCTCACGGCCTTCGGCGGCACGATTCAACTGACTGAGAACAATAACCGGCACATCCAGCTCACGTGCCAAAGATTTCAGGTAACGGGAAATGGTACTGATTTCCTGCTGACGCGACTCAACCCGTCCGCCCAAGCTCATCAGTTGAAGGTAATCTATAAAAACGGCCTGAATATCATACTGGCTTTTCAGGCGGCGGCACTTGGCACGGATCATCAGAGGCGTCAATTCCGGCGAATCATCAATAAAGATCGGTTTTTCAAAAAGCTTTCCCCCGGCCTCTTGTAATCGCATCATATCATCCGTACCAAGCATACCTTTTCGCACCACCTGAGAATCGATGCCGCTGCAACTGCACAAAAACCGTTCGACAAGTTGCTGCTTGCCCATTTCCAGGGAAAAGATCACAACCGGCGTATTATCATTGACCCCAATATACTCAGCGATATTCAGAGCGAAACTGGTCTTGCCCATGCTGGGACGGCCGGCGACAATGACCATCTCGCCTTTCTGAAAGCCGCACAGCATGTGGTTTAATTCCTCAAATCCCGTCGGCAACCCGGTGACACCGTCCCCGCCCTTACGGGACTCAATATTTTCGAACGCCTGCGTAATCAGATCCTTGATGGGCGTCGCGCTGCCCTGGATTTTTTTCTCGGTGACCTCAAAAACGCGCTTTTCAGCGGTATCCAGCTTTTCGCCCACATCACCGGCTTCTTCACATGCTTCGTGCAGAATTTCGCTGCACGCATGGACCAGTTCACGCAGCATCGACTTTTCTTTGACGATGTTCGCGTAATACCCGACATTCGCCGCCGACGGCACCGACTCGGCAACCCGTACCAGGTAGTCAACCCCACCGACGGCCTCAAGCGATTTTCGTTTTTTGAGTTCATCACGCAACAACACGAGATCGATCCCGCCGTCCTTGTGTTTTTCGTATAAAGAAAGAATCGCGTCAAAAAGGATGCGATGCTCGGTCAGCGAAAACGAATCCGCACTAATGGCCTCGACCACATCGCCGATGCACTCCCGGTCCAGCAACATAGAACCTAAGACCGCCGCCTCAGCTTCAGGTGCTGCAGGGACTTTACGCCCCTGCAGTAACTGCTGCAGGTCCGCATCGGTCCATGGTTTACTCGTCTGTGCTGGTTTGTTCTTCGACTGCGTCAATGGTCTCATCCTGAGATACGACGATCACACGAATCACGACGTTCAGATCAGGAGCGATCTTCGCCGTTACATCATGTGCGCCGAGTTCCTTAATATGGCCGCCGGGCATTTTTATCATCGCATCCTGAACCGTAAAGCCCTGCTGCCGCAGGTTTTCCGCGATATCACGTTCGGCCACCGAGCCAAACAAATGCCCCAATTCGTTGGCCTTGGCTGCAAGAACAACTTCCACATCTTCCATGCTCGACGCCAATTGCTGCTTCTGCTCACGCTCAAGCTGACGCAACTCCGCACGCCGGGCTTTTTCGTCAGCGAGAGACCGCATATTCGCTTCCGTCGGAACCGTCGCCAGTCCCTGCGGCACGAGATAATTACGGGCATAGCCATCTTTGACCTCGACCACATCGCCAAGCCAACCCAGCATTTCAACATCTTCAAGTAACAGTAACTTCATTATAGTCTGTCTCCATGTTTTTTCTACATAATTCGCTGTTCTGCTCTAACTGCTTTATAGCAAGACAGTTAGTTCGTGTACGGCAGCAGTGCCATAAAACGGGCACGCTTAATGGCGGTCTTGACCTTACGCTGACAGCCCGCACAGTTGCCGCTGCGTTTGCGGGAAAAGATCTTCCCGCGGTTGGTCAGCAGCTTTTGCAGAGTATCGAGATCCTTGTAATCAATGTAAGATTTGCCGTCTCTGCAGAATCGGCACTGTGTCTGTTCCCGAATCGTTAAATTTTGTCTTTTCTTTCGAGATTTGTTTTGTTTTTGTTGAAATCTTGCCATATTCATTCCTGTTTATTGGGTTACCGTTATCTCACCATTTCCACATTATCGTATCCGGCACAACCGACCGTTTAAGCTAAAAGGGAATATCATCATCCATCCCGCCGCCATACGGGACATCGTCATCGGTCGGCGGAGGAGGAGTATCGGCGGCCTGTTGATTCGAACGCTGCCCGCCGCCGCCCTTGCCGAGAAATTCAAAGTTCTCGACAAACACACGGAGTTTTGACCGCTTTTGACCGTCTTTTTCCCAACTGTCAAATTTCAAACGCCCCTCCACGAAAAGCGGGTCGCCTTTTTTTAAGTATTGGTTGATGACCTCAGCCCGCTTGCCAAACATCTGGCAGTCAACAAAACACTTGTCTTCGCCCTGAGAACCATCTTGTTTCCGATACGTCCGGGTCGTTGCAAGTCCAAATTCCACCACCGGCGTCTGGCTCGGCAGATACGACAGTTGAGGGTCTCGTGTCAATCCCCCCATCAACATCACTTTATTCAGGTTTGCCATCGCTATTGTCCTTTCGATAGTTCAGCCGTCTCGTTAAGCCGCCGCAGTTGTCCGGCGGCCGGTTGATTACGCAGTTTCAGTTGTATCATCAACGTCAGCGTCGTCATCCTCAGAAATCGCTTCCGGTTCGGACCCTTCGTCTTCGGGCGCCGTTTCAGCAGCAGAGGCCTGCTTTGTCTCTTCAGCCGAAGCATCACTCTGCTCCGGTTCCGAAACCGCTTCCAGCGGCGTCGGTCTCTCGATATCTTCTTTGCTCATCCGGTCGGTCCGGAGCACCAGCACGCGCGTAATCATCTCGGAAAGCTGAACATCACGTTCAATCCCCTTAACCTTGTCCGTATCGCAGTTGAAATAGACCAAAATATAGGTGCCGCGGCTTTTTCCCTGAACATCATAACAAAGACGCCGTTCGTCCCACTTCTTCAGCGAAACCACTTCGGCTCCCGCACGATTCAGAATACGCTGTACTTCATTAAGGATATTCTGCCAATCCTGTGCCGCCAGAGCGGAATCCACCAGGAACATCCCTTCATACATTCTTTTTAACGCCGTTTCCAAGTTTATACCTCCAATTAGGTTTTAATGTTTTTACTGTCCATTTTTTAATCGTTCAACCAAGAGAAAACACCTCTCGGTCCCGTTCAAATCATACCCGTCAGGGTCGCTCAATGTTCATCCGCGTCATTCTTCGCGTTGTAGCGGGTCATCGCCATGTCGATCCCGTCACGGAGCCAGCAAAGGATCGCCTCGACCGCCGTTCGGACCGTTTTGTCAATCGCCGCCCGCTCGTCCGCGGAAAATCGCGACAGCACATAATCGGCCCCGTCCATTCGCCCGCTGTCGCCAATCCCCACACGCAGCCGCGGAAAATTGTCCGAACCCAGCCGGGCCATAATGTCTTTAAGGCCCTTATGACCGCCGGACGACCCTTTGGGCCGCAGTCGGATGCGGCCCACGTCCAGCGCCATATCATCCGTAACAATCAGTATCTCCGTCGAGGCAAGTTTGTAATACCCTGCCGCGGTCGCAATCGCATGGCCGCTGCGGTTCATATACTGCTGCGGCTTGACAAGCAGCAGCTTGGTGCCGTCCGTATGAACCTCTTCAACGAGAGCATTAAATTTCTTTTGACGGATTTTCGTGCCAAAATGTTCCGCCAATGCGTCCAGCACCATAAATCCGACATTATGCCGCGTGTTCTCGTATTCGTTCCCCGGATTTCCGAGACCGGCAATCAGCTTCATCGAAGCATCCTCTTTCGTTTCCAAAGAGCCGGCGTCCACCAGACGCCCGAGCAAATCTGTCCAATCCTGCACCATGGCTTAAGCTTCCATGACACTGCCAAAGAACCTTACTCAGAAGGTTCCGTTTCTTTCTTTTCAGTGATAACTTCCGGTTCCGTCGCTTCTTCAACTCCTTCGACCTCATCCTCGGCTTCTTCCACAACGACAGGAGCTTTGGTTTCGTGGCAACTGACAACAACCGCGTCGGGGTCCGTCACAAGAACAAAACCCTCCGGCAGTTCGACCTGATTAGCGTGCATCACTTCATTCAACCCCAGTTCTTTAATGTTCAATTGAATATTTTCCGGAATATCCCGTACGGCACATTCCACCTCGATCGAATTCATCAATTCTTCGACGATACCGCCCATGTGCGTCCCGGCGGCAGTTCCGCGCAGTTCGATCATCACTTCAACTGTCACACGTTCGCTCAGATTCACACGCATCAGGTCCGCGTGGATCACGGACTTGCCCAGGCAATCATATTGAATATCTTTGACCAGCATCGTATCCTTGGCCCCGTCAACATCGATATTAAAGAGACGGTGTCCATGATGCAGATGTTCAATAAAATCATGCGCATTCAGACTGATCGACAGGGTCTGTTTCTGATGCCCATAGACAACGGCGGGAATTTGACCCTGTTCACGCAATCGCACGGAATTCCGCGTCCCGGCCTGTTCGCGAACGCTTGCTTTTAACGTAACTGTTTCTGACATACCTAACCTCTTTCTTTATTATTGAGTTCTTAAAGTTACAATTGTCCGAATTTCTGAAACATCGTACTGATGGATTCATTGCTGTGAATTCGCCGCATCGCCTCGCCGATCAACGAGGCCACGCTGAGCACCTTGAGATTTTTCAGGGCACCAACTGCCTCTTTCATCGGAATCGTATCGGTTACAAACACCTCATCAATCGGCGCCTCGACCAGACGTTCAATCGCCGGACCGGCAAAAACACCGTGGGTCGCCCCGACCACGATCTTCTTAGCACCCCGCTCCTTCGCCATTTTGGCCGCACCGGTAATCGTTCCCGCCGTCGAGATCATGTCATCGACCATGACCACATTGCGGCCTTCGACGGAACCGATGATTTCCTCACAAAGAACCTCCTGACCCGACAACCGCCGCTTGTGAATAATCGCCAGTTCCGCATTCAGAGCGGTCGCATAACGCGACGCGGTTTTCATGTTACCTACATCAGGCGAAACCACAGTCAGGTCAGAGATTCGTTTTTGTTTGAGATATTGCACGAGGACCGGCTCGGCCGTCAGATGATCCACTGGAATATCAAAGAATCCCTGCAACTGTTTGGCATGAAGATCCAATGACAATACCCGATTCGCTCCGGCCGAGGTGATGATATTAGCCATCAGTTTGGCGGTGATTGGTACGCGCCCTGCGTCCTTACGGTCCTGCCGGGCATACCCGAAATACGGAATCACCGCGGTGATTCGCGCGGCACTGGCGCGCCGAACACAATCCAAAAAGACCAGCAGTTCAACCAGATTCTCATCAACCGGCGCGCAGGTCGATTGAATCACAAACACATCACGACCCCGTACATCCGACTCCAGTCGGATCAGTTTTTCGCCGTCCGGAAAACAGGATATCTCCGCTTTGCCAAGTTCGAGGTTTAGATAACTGCAAATCGACTTGGCCAATACCGGGTTGCTGCTGCCGCTAAATACAATGGTCGGATGATTCAGCATTTTTTAGTCCTTATCCTTCCTTTGTTTTAGTTCCTGAAAAACGCCGACAATAGAGTTCGGCTCCAAAACCGCACCCTCATGCAGATACGCAAACGGTCCGATGCGGCTGTTGTCGCCGACCCTGACCGCCCCGCTGATGCAGGTAAACGGCTCGATGACAACATCCTGGCCGATCTCTGCCCGGGCATCGATCCACGTGTTCGGCGGGTCCACAATCGTCACTCCCCCCGCCATCAGCCGCTGCTGAATTCGCTGCTGCATGATTTTGCCGACTAAGGCAAGTTGTTGACGATTATTGACACCCATCGCATCCTCGGCCGCGACCGCCGTAACCGCGGTCGCTTTGTGCCCGTCATGCAGCAAAATGTGCAGTGCATCCGTGAGGTAATATTCATTTTTGACATTGTTGGGCTTTATTTTGTCCAGTGCCTCCAGTAAATAAGGCGTCTGAAAACAGAAATACCCCGGGTTCACTTCCGCAATCGTTAACTGCTTTTCGTCACAGTCGTTATGTTCCACAATGCCCTGAATATTTCCGTAGCCATCCCGCACGATACGACCATATCCACTGGGGTCAGGCATAATCGCCGTGGCCAGTGTAACAGCCGATGCATCCGTTTCATGCTTTTCAATCAGCACGTTCAGCGTTTCGGTGCGGATCAGCGGGGCATCGCCGCACAGAATCAGTGTTTGCCCCTCAAACCCCTCCAGCAGATGCTGACAGCACATCACCGCGTGGCCCGTGCCTTTTTGTTCGGTTTGCTCGACAAATTCAACATCCTTTGCGTCCTGATAGCGTTCGACAATTTTGTTTTTGCCGTAACCAACCACCACGATATGCCGCTGCACACCCGCGCTCCGGCAGGCCTCGATTACCCATTCGAGCATCGGTCGGCCGCACACCTCGTGCAGCACCTTCGGCAGTTTCGTGTTCATGCGGGTACTTTGACCCGCCGCCAAAATTATCGCAACTCGTTCACTCATAATGATTTAATAAATATCCAATATACAATTTACAATAATCAATCGAAAAGCTACCCCGCCAGGACTCGAACCTGGAATACAAGTACCAAAAACTTGGGTGTTGCCAATTACACCACGGGGTAACGTAAAAATCCAAAGCTTAAAAGCCAAAATTCAAAATCGTCTCTCACCGAAGGCGGTTCCTCAATTTTGCCTTTTTGATCTTAAATTCTAATCTTTTTTGCTGGTCGCAGAATCGGCTTTGATAAACCAATTGACCGGGCCCTGTCGGAGGCTTGAGCTGACCACGCTGCGATACCTGCCAGCCCCATTTTCAATGCTGAAAACCACATTTTCGCGGCTTCAATGTACATTTCTCGTCGCAACCCCATGCGACTGGGCATTTATTAGTAGGGGCATTCTATGCCAAAAAACCCAAATTGCAAGCATTAATTAGGAAAATTCGTCCTATCACTGTAAATCGGACGGTTTTAACATTTCCCTCTTTCGTTGACCTGTGATATAATTTCACCATGCAGGACGAAAGCGACCCAACACCGAAAGTTCTTGTCATTGAGGATGACCCCGGCTATCAGCGCATCCTTCAACTCTATCTCCAACGTGCCGGTGCGGTCTGCGAGTGCTGTTTCGACGGCAAGTCCGGCCTGAAAAAAGCCATCGAAAATCACTACGCGCTGATCATCATCGATATTCATATCCCGGAAATGGATGGCTTCGCCGTCGCCATCCGGCTCAAGGACGAAAACGACACAACCCCCCTCATCGCAATCACCGCGATTACCATCGAGGGACTCCGGAAAAACGCATTAAAAGTCGGATTCACCGAGTTTCTTCAAAAACCGCTCACCGAGGACCAAATCACAAGGATTGTACAGCAATACACTTAAGCAGACAGCACTAATCCCGCCCCGAGCTTACGTCATCCGATTCTTTTGTTGGAAACGCTTCCGTGCAGTGATTTTTTGATAACTTGCCGTCATCCTCCGTTTCAGTAACAATCTGCCTGGCCCATTCCCATTGATTGGGTAGCAACAACGGAGGCACAACGGAATGCACCAGAGTATCATAAAGCCACCGGCGGGCACATCGCAAGCTCTCCCAAGCGCAGTAATAGTCCCGGATGCGCTGGACCAGATTTGGCATCCGAGCGGCATTCTGCTGAATCAGACTGCACGACCCGATATGCGGGCATTTGCAATTATCGCTGCCTTGCTTTTCCACTGTCATTGTAGAAACTCCTGTTCTTGATAACAACACGTCAGATGCATATTATTACAAAACATACTAGGCATACTATGTCTCATACCCCTGCCCACCCAAGGAAAAAACAGAGACCCACTATAATATAGAGCGAATGAGATCATAGCAATCTCGATGGAAAAATTTGAATTTTTAATTTTTTTTTCATCATCTTCCCCGGATTTCAATTGAGCAGCTTGACCGCGGCATTGGTAACAAGCAACTGACTCAACACTAACCCTGTTAATTTACAGCACTTACGAACGCCCTTCTTGTTTTTGGAACGCCTGACAACATCCAAAGAGTCAACTAAGGGTTGCAGCAGTGACTCAGAAATTTCCGATTTTCGGGCCAGACGGAGCAGCGATGGGAACCGCGACACGAAATAATTCAAGCTGTCTTTGAGTGAAGAAGAGCTGCGGCATTCCGCCGCAGCCACCAGAAGAGAGTGCGCCGATGCCAAATGAAACCCGAATTCCACCATCCACTGCACGGCAGGGCTGAAATTGTCGCCAAGTTCGAGCGAGATTTTCCTGATAATCATCTCCTTGAAATCGGCATAGGACTGTTTCGCCGAAATATTCAGATTCCTGACCAACCCATCGGCAATGTGAAGATCCGCCAAAAGCCCCTGTAGCCACCGTAGAGAATCCTTCCTGAGCGAGGGGGCATTTTCGACCGTCGCCCGGATATAGTGAAACCCAAAAAAGCCCACCGCAAAGGCCTGATGCCGGATCCGTCCGGAAGAATCCGGATGCTGAATCGGTAAAAATACGCTCGACTGTCTCGTTTGCATGCCCGTGGGGGTACAGGGCGGCCAAATGAACCCCCCGTTATTCAAAAATGATTTGTTTAACATCGCATCAAATCCTTTCCAAATCCGTTTCCGTTCTGTTGAAAAAAATAGTCCGTATATATATAAGAGCGAATGAGAACGAAGATTTTTTATGGAAAAATTCGTTTTTTTAAAAAAATTTTAAATTATTGTCGCTACCGCTCCTAAAATACCGAATCATAACTTGAATTCCCTATGACTTTTGTGTAAAATCGTCCCGTATTGACTCTTTTGTTAAGATCGTGTGATGGCAGTATAAGGTTAGGGTCGTGACAGACAGCCGTATCAATCCCGGTAAAGCGAGATCAAATGTCGAAGCCGTTGCTGAAATGTTTGCGGTCCACGGGGATTTCCTGTTGAGTGTTTTTAAAAAAGAAGTGAACGACCAGGACGCCCGTGATCTGTGGCAAAATCTCTTTTTGACCCTGACCGCACGGTCGGCGCCCATATACAGAAAGAACGTCAGGCGGTTCTTGTATCAGGCCGCGGTCCACGACATCATCGATTTCAAACGCCGCACCAAACTGCAAGAAAAGAAAACCGATGAGTATGCGGACATCGCCCTGCGGACCCAATCATTCAGAAGCCCCCTGCAGCAGTTGATCGGCATTGAATCGGTTGTGGAAGCATTTAAAAAGATCGAAGAACATCTGCCCCCGACCATCGGGCAGGTGGTTCTTCATAAATTCCGCAAGCAGTTAAGCCATCGTCAGATTGCGAAAAAAATGAATATCAAAAGAGAAACAGTGGATACCTATTTATCGGTGGGAACAAAAATGATGGAGCAGCTCGAAGGAGTCAAAAAATGAACGGGCCTGAAACAGAATCGATTTGTCAAAAATCAATGATTTATTACTATGACTATCTCAGCAGAGAAAAGGGCCTGGTCCCCGACGACGTCTCAGCCCATATCGCCGCTTGCGCCTACTGCCAGCAGGAGCTGCACGCGATTCAGCAAATCGACCTGGAGTCGGATACGACAACGTTTACGTCACAACAGACATCGCATTTGGAACTGCATTTTGCGCTGGCCAATCAGCCGATCAAATGCTCAACCATCAAGGCCTTTTTGCCCGTAATGGCGATTCCGGAACAGCAGGTAACAATCCCCACACCCGTTACAACACACATCAACTATTGCACCCCGTGCAGAGAAGAGCTGAAACGGCTGATCGAGATGGATCTGTCCGTCCTGCAGTACGGCTATGTCAGCCAGATGTTTTCCGATCATACCGTCAGCAACGCAGAAACCTTCTCGGCATCGCAAATACAAGCGGTCTCGGAGATGCTCGAAAGGCCGAATTCCGGTATTACAACCTGCTTCCGGCTCAAGGATCCCCTGAAAAACGAAGCCGGGGAAACGTTTGAAGTCGAAGTCTCGACGGAAAAAACGCCTCGCACCGCAACCCCGCGGCTAAGCCCGATCGCGTCCCCGGAAAAATTACACGCTCCCGCCGCCAAACGTCGATGGCTGCTTCGTCCCCTGGCGGCCGCCGCCGTACTGATGATCGCCGCCCTGCTGTTCTTGCCAAGTCCTTCCCTTCAGGCAACGGATATCGGGCAGATCTATGAGGCCCTCAAAAATGTAACCCATATCGCAATGGTTCAATATGACGCAGACTCGCCGGATCCGATTCAGCAAACCTGGGTATCCCACCCGTTGGGCGTCAAACTCATCAAGACCGCAGACAGTTTCACCCGGTGGGACATCACGAATAAAACGCAAACCACGGATGACGGCCGCACCCCGCAAGTTCAATCTGCAACCTTAACTCCGGCCGCCATGAAAGCGGTCGCAAAAACGATGGAGTCGCCCTACGGTCTTTTGCCGTTTAAGAATGCCTCGGAATTGCCTCCGGGGGCGATGTGGGAAAAAACGCAGTCCCCGCAAAACGGTCCCGAAAGCGAAACAACCGAAGTTTACAACCTGTTTTGGACACAGCAAACAGCCGGCAGTGATCCTGTGGATCATCAGTGGCAATGCTCTGTGGACCCGGCAACCAAACAGCCGTTAAAGATCAAGATGTGGCAGAAGCATCCAGCCACACAGGATTATGAATTGACAACGGTGATTGAAATCAGCTATCCGACGCAGACACAGATGCGGGTGATTCTGGCACAATCCGGCCTTTAACCAATTTCCTCTATAAGGGACTCCAGAGAGAAGGCAGACGCACATCAGCGAGGTCTGTGCAGTTGATTCCACCCCCAAGAAATTCCGCCGGTCGGGAGTCCGTGTGCCCATCCGCAAAGCCCAGATTCAGCATCCCGCCCGGATGGCGTCCTTCAATCGCGTCGGGATGGCCTGTTAACTCTCCGCGAGTTTGGTTCAGGAGCAGCCCCGGTATATAGAAAGAATTTACCCGTGCGGGATTTTCAAAAGGAGGGCTGCCCGTATCGACCGCCGCCATCCAACTCAGTAAACTGTAGCCGCTGTCGCTGATTAACAGGGTCGCCGAAGGTCGCTTCACCTGCCCTGCACGTAAGGGTTCCCCGCTGAAACTGCTGCTGGTGACTCCCTGTGCATCCCTGCAAACGGACCGATTGACGCCATAGTTTCCGCACAGAAGAGTGCGTGCATCTTGAGAGTCATCGACGTTTCTTGAAGGACACCACACAACGGACCCTTTGTCCAGACTGATATCGGAGATATTTCGAAGATAGTGAAACCACCACCATCCCTTTTTGTCAATCCCTCTGCCCGCCCATCCTCCGGGCGGCGGTTTTAGTGTTGATGCGAGACCTTTGTCACTGAAACCATAGGGAAACACCCCGGTCTCCTGCTGATAGAGTGTGAAAGAAAGTAAAAGCTGGTGCTGATTGGAATTGCACAGCATCATCCGGGCACGCTGGCGAACCGCCAGCAGAACAGGCATAAAAATCGCCGTCAACAGGGCAATTACCGCGATAACGACCAGTAATTCGATAATCGTGAATCCGCGTCTTCTCATCACCTCAGTATAAATGATAACCGAAAAGATGCAATCGTTATTACAATTGCGTTTACGGCTCACAGGCCCGCATGTAGCGAACCCGCCACTCGCCGTTAATGTCACACGTACCGGGATGGTACCAGTCCTCCACGCAGGGCGAATACACGTGCCCGATAAGATCGCTTCCGGCACAGAAACCGCCGTCAGGGTCGAGTTTACACCCGAAACGGTCGTAATACATATAATAGCGCCCACCACACGTCCCCAAAATCATCTGCGGACACAGGATCACATAGTATGCCTGAATCAACTCGCTGCACGAATAATTATCCGCCGCCCCTTTGATCTTCCTGAGAACATCCTCCGGAACGGGGATGTAATCACGCCCCAGGACCGGCGCCTGGCTCGAAATGATCAACGCGACCCCCGCCCACTCCTGCTCGAATTCATCCAGTGTCAGGGTGCGGTAGAAGGTCTGCCGGTCCAAATCGATCAGCCAGGCACTGTCGCCCTCAATGCGATCCAGCACAACGAAGTGCTTTTTATTCGGAAAATGCAGCAGAATCTGACAATCCTGCAGCGCACTCAGCGCTGGCATCTTTGTCTTGACGGCGGCACAGGATAACCCTTTTTGCTGAACAAACTGCTGAATCTGATACAAGCTGGTATCCCCGGCAGCGTCATTGACCAATGAAACAAGCTCCTGATCGATCGCTTCGACCCCATGTTTTTCGAGAATGTATCCAACCGCGACGGTTCCGCAGTTTTGTTTTTGCAGCCCCTTTTTCAGGCCCGCCTCCATGCGTTTATCCAACAGTGATTTCGTGTTCACGCGGTTGGAATGCCGATAGAAGGCCGGTTTTTCCAAAACCGGCGTGTGGTATTCGACCATCGTCTTTTCCTCGAAGGCGGGAGTAAACACACCCCCTTCGACCGGCTCATTTTTAAGGGTGACAATTTCCCAACTGTCCGAAGAGTTCAACCGGCTGCCGTCAAAGTGTTCGATCAGGATATTCATCGGGACCCAGCGTTCGCCCTCAAGAACGAAATTGCCGTATGTTTGGATCGTCCGTGAAGCATCCGGCCGCACCCGTGTACAGGAACACACCGCGTAATTTTTCGCCGGCTCCAGCGTCATTCGTATCTCGGAGGTGTTTTCCATCTGAATCACCATCTCGACCCGTAACCCTTCATTCGTCTGCGTTTGATTCGCGAACACCTGCGCCGCTGCCAGGTTTTCCAGTGTGAAAACACCATACCCCCAGGGAACAATCCCCGCGGTCAGCGGGCCGTTTACACGCACAGGCATCTGGGGGCTTTCATACGTAATCGCCTGTTTTCCCGATTTGAAATACAAGGTATAGGCCTGGCCGTCCCAGACAAACAGCCGCTCGCGATTGCCCTCCGGAAAATCCTCTGACTTGTCTGAATCGGGCTGCTTGCTTTTCTCAATCGAATCCATCCGGATGCGCCACACGAACCGGTTTCCGTCCGTGGTAACAGATTCATGCGTTTCGGTCGTCTCGCCGGTCACGGCGTCAAAGGACGCATGCACCGCCTCAATGCGGCCTTCCTGGACCCATCCTGTAACCGGGGTTTGGCACACCTGTTCAAAAATCACGTTAATCTCCGCCGAGTTCAGCGCTTCCGAAAAGGCCGAACCGGACATCGTTAAAACCATCATCAGTGACATCACTGCTTTTTTCATAATACAACCACCCTTTCTATCGTTTCACTAACAAGAAATTCTTCGTCTGACGCAATTAATACGACCGCTCTACACTCTTGATGAATTCTTTCCACTCCTTTGCATCCATCGTATTCTGTAAATCCGATTCGGTATTCCAGATATCTTCAAGGAATTGAACCATCTCTTCCGGACTCATCTCGGGAACGGTCTGCTCAACGGTGGACATCGTATCCATCGACGTGCTCGACATCATCATCGACTCGCTTTCAAACGGATCATATTGATGAATGACAAGGTTTTCGACTATCGGATACAACGGTTCCCCTGATGTACCGATGGAGTCCTGATAGGCCAGGTTCAGGACAACGTCTCCGGTTCCCTGGCATGTATAGACAAAGCTTGCCAGATGGCCGTCGTCGAACGCTCCCGAAGCACTTACACCCGTCAAAGAAATCCCTTCCTGCTGAAAGTATCCCGGACCCCAGCCATCAAATATTTCCCATCGATTCGGTCCCGCCAGGATACGTGCCGTCCCTTCACCGGGCGGATCATTGGGATCGTAGGCCGTATTGTCAATGAACCCTAAGTTGGGATCTGAAATGTCAACCTCAATTTCAAAGGCCCAGACACCATTGTCGGGTTCAGGCGAATCCATGTCCACATACACCGTAACGCTTTCCCCAATGGCCATGGTAATCTCAGCAAGGCCGTTGGCATCCACGATACTGTAAATCAGGTTAGGATCGGGCTGCGGCCCACTCGGACTCGGATTAACATCGGCACCCCACAGCCAGGAGTCTGCAAACAGGAACAGATCGTTCACGTCCACAGCCGCGTCTCCATCCATATCCGCTCTCAGGCACCCCTCCGGGTCCGTGCAGTCCTCTTGCAGCCAGCAGAACGCCAGCAGGGAGTAATCCAGCAGGTTGACGATACCGTCCGTATTAAAATCGGTCCGGGGCACCTGGTGCAGAAAGACAAACGCATTCGGGTCATACCAACTGGCCGCATAATCGTAAAAGCCCACATTCGGCTCCCCCGGCGCCAGGGCGACGTAATTTACCATAAACCAGTCGCCCGGTTCCGCATCTTCTTCCAGTGACGTAAAAAGATCGAACCCCTGAATCAGAGAGTCTTCCCATGCGCAAACATACGGCTCTGAGCCGGCATTGGAATAGTGGCAGTCCGCCCAGTCGCGTGTGTTCGGGTCGTAACCGTTGCCGTACAAATACCCTAAATCCCGATTCTCTTTGTTGAGAAAAAGCCCCCCGCTCCAGAGGTCGTTGGAATCCGAAGAAACGATCAGCTTCAGCTCCGTGCCGACCCTGATGTTTCGATGATCAAATAAGGTAACGCCATCGGACTCATACACATCGAGCGTTACTGCGGCTGTCGCCAATGTTACCATTCCAAGGAACACGATACAAAAAACCGGATTTCTCATAACTCTTCTCCACTTGCATAGAGCCGGCAGTCTCTGCCGCCAAGTACCATTCATTTTTATGATCCCTCAGACAACAAGCGGAATTCCATTTCCTATATATCAACAGCGAATGAGAAAGAGAAAACTTGATGGTCTTTTTTGGATTTTTAAAATTTTTTTTCTAAAAAGCCCTTTATGCTTCAAAAACACTGCTTTCCCCATCTCAAAAATCATAAGTTTAATGCGATAACCCGTTCCGCAGGAAACGCTGAATCCAGGCAAACCCTGTCTTGATTTAGAGTCTAAAATGGGAAAATCTCCTCGGGAATAAAGCGGCTTGTTGTGCAGAAGTTTCGGTCCATATACCGATGGCATCCGGTTTAATCTCGTCACGGAATCAGTAACTGACGTAACTGACGCCGTTTGAATCCGTTCCGGATTTGTTAATCTTGAAAGTGGCCGTTTCTTTTTGATACAGCCATCCGGTCAAGTCATCCACTGCCGTGGAAAAGTCCGTTACCCCTGAAGAAACCATTTTGACATCATTTTTATCATTGAACGGGTTGTTGGGCATCTGCATCAGGTAAGGTCCGTATAAATATTCTCCCGCAGGCGTTTTGGATGATACCGACATGCCGTTTAACTTTGACGTACCAATGAACTGATAATAAAAGTTATTGCCAGAGACCCCCACAGTTGACCAATACCCTGGATTCAGGCCATTGTGCTGCATTTTGTACAGCTCGATTTGGGCTCGGACCGTGTGAAGAGAACTTTTAATGGCCGATTCTTTGGACTCGGCGGCATGTCCCTGAAACTCCGGCAGCACAATGGCCGCCAAAATACCAAGAATGGTAACCACAATCATTAACTCGACTAATGTGAAACCCCTTTTCATTTGATTCTCCGTCATACTTCTCTTAAGCCGGAACTTAGTTTCATTAAAAAGGCATACAAAATATCACTGCTTTTTCATCGACGTAAAAATGCCCCCCCTTAATCACATTTTTCCTCTTGCGCTGAAATTTAAAATCGCATGGAAAATCTTAATCTTTGACAGAAACCATCCGATAAAAGAGGCCCGTTTCAACTGGAACCGACGAAATTAATTCTTGCCTTAATTTTTGTTTTTACGATTTTATCGTGTATATTTTAAATATGAGCAACTGATAATGATGAAAAGGTCAGAATGCTGAATTCGGGGGGTCAATTATGAAAAACAACACGATTACAACCAGCCAAAAGCATGTTGCCGCATTTCTTATCGCTGTTCTTTTGTGCATCGGTCCCGGCATGACCTATGCGGACATTGAGTTCGCCGGAGGTGTCACCGCCCTAATCGATTACACCGTGGACGGCTCGATCTGGGTCTATGACGCCAATGTCACCATGGTCGATCCCGCTCACATTCTCGGCTTTGTCATTACCGGATCCGGAGCGGTTCTCGACGTTTACGGCGGACAGATCGACTACCTGATGCTGATTTCGATGCATGATGAAACGCTACCCGACGGCGTGGTCACTGTTTACGGCACCGACTTTGCCGTTGACGGCATTCCCGTTGAACCCGGCACCTCTGAGTTGTTCCTTCAATATCAGACGCTTTCAGGCGTTTACGAAGACGGCACGCCTTTTAGTTATATTGTCGATTGTGTCATTTCGGGAAATGCCAACTATATCTATTACCAGACCGTCAAACTCGGCTGGGTCGCCAGCGAACCCGATATTGAAGTTTCTCAATACGACTATGACTTCGGACAGACGGACATCGGAACCACACAATACGGCGTTCTAAGTGTGTATAATCTCGGCAGCGAGGCGTTGACCATTCAATCCCTTGCGCTGGAACAGGAACAGGATATTCAGTTCGCTTTCGCGCCTTTTGAGGTCATGCCTTTGACGCTGGCTCCCAACACGTTTCTGGACATTGAAATCGCTTATAACCCCGTTTACGAAGGCCCCGCACTGGCGGTGTTCCGTGTGGTCAGCAATGACCCCGATCAGCCCATCGTTCAGGTAGCCCTGTCGGGCACAGGCGTTTCCGTTGTCCTGTCGCCCAGCCAGCAAATGGCACAACTGCTGGACGCCTTCGACGTCGCTGTTGAGGAAAATCTGATCCAGGGCGTCGGCAATAAACAATCCGCCGCGAATAAGCTCGAAACCTTCAGCAAGATGCTCACCATCGCGGATGAATTGCTCACCGGCGGGTATGATGAAGAGGCACTGGACGCACTGCTGATGATCGAAGCCAAATGCGACGGTGATAAATCGCCTAAGGATTTTATCGAAGGTGATGCGGCAGCGGATCTGAACGCGCTGATAAACGAACTCATTAACACCTTACTAACTCAATAATCTTACACTTACTCAAGCAGCTATGCGAAAGCTTCTTCCGCCAGGTCGCACAAAATATGATACGCAACCTGGTGGATCTCCTGTACCGTCGCCGTCGGTCCTTCCACGCAGAGACACACATCGGACATTCTCTCTAATGGCGAATCCTTCTTGCCGGTAAACGCCAGCACAGAGGCCCCTTTTTCTTTCGCCAACTCCGCCGCGGCCAGAACATTCTTACTCGTCCCGCTGGTGGAAAACGCCCACAACACATCGCCCTCTTTGACCAGCGCCTCAACCTGCCGCCGAAAGATGTGCTCAAAGCCGTAATCGTTGGCAATCGATGTCAGATTCGACGTATCCGTCGTTAGTGCCACCGCAGGCAGCCCTTTTCGCTCCCGCACGAACCGCCCTACCAGTTCCGCCGCGATATGCTGGGCATCCGCCGCCGAACCGCCGTTGCCGCAAATATAAATGCACCCGCCTGCCCTAATACAGTCAATCAGCATCTTCGCCGCTATAGCAATCTTGTCAAGGCAGTTGGCCTCCAGATCAGCCAACAGTTTTTTATGTAATGCAATTGTATCAAGAACTCGTTTTTTTTTCGAATCCATGAAAATACCCTTACTCTTTTGGTTTTGGTTTTCGACGTCGGAAGTTTTTGCGTCTGCCGCCTGAGCGGGATTTGCCGGAGTGCTGGCGTCCGCCGCCGTAGCTTTTCTTTTTGCCGCCGCCGACCTTGTCCAGGTTGGGCACATCGCCGATCCAGTCCGGGTCGATCCGGTTATCGCGCAGAATCGTGCGGAGTTTTCGCAGGTCCCTGGCCGTCACAAAGGTGATCGCCTTGCCCTCGCGTCCCATGCGGGCGGTGCGGCCGGTCCGATGCGTATAACCCTCGGAACTGTGCGGCAGGTCAAAATTGAAAATATGCGTCGTATGCGAAAAATCCAGCCCGCGGGCGGCGATATCCGTCGCCACCAGAAACCGGATATCCAGCTTTTTGAACCGCCGGAACAAACTCGTGCGTTTACCCTGATCCATTCCCCCGTGAATCTGCTCAACGGACTTGACTTTCTTTTTGAGCTGGTCATAAAGTTTCTCACAACTGTTCCGGCTGGAGCAGAACACGATTGCCTGATCCGGCTTTTCGCTGTCGATGAGTTCCTTCAGCTTTTCCAGCCGGTCATGCGGCTTCACCTCGCAAAAAACGTGAATCAGTGACTGCGGGGCCTTTTGGTCGGCAATCAGTTCGATCAAAACGGGATCGTCGAGATACTTCTTTGAAAGCTGCTTGATTTCTCCGGGCATCGTGGCACTGAACAGCATCGTGTGGTGTTCGTGAATCATACATGAAAACACAAACTCGATATCCGGCAGAAAACCCTGATTGAGCATCTCATCGGCTTCATCGAGGACAAAATACCGCACCTCGGCCAGCCGCAGCGGCGAATTGTACAGCAAATCGATCAACCGTCCCGGCGTAGCGACCAGAATCTGGACGCCGTGTTCGAGCTTGCCCTTCTGAATCTCCATCGAAAACCCGCCGTAAACGGCAAACGCCTCAACATGCGTCTCCTTGGCAATCCAGGCGATCTCATCAACATACTGGAGGGCCAGTTCGCGGGTCGGCACCAGCACCAGCGCCTGCACCTCTTTCAGGGCCGGGTCCACCGACTGTACCACGGGGATCGCACAGGCCGCCGTTTTGCCGGAACCGGTTTCGGCCAGCGCAATCAGATCGCGTCCGCTCAGAACATGCGGGAAGGTTTGCTCCTGAATCGGAGTCAGATCCTCGTAACCCTTTTTCTTCAGGGCCTTCAAAATCCCCGGTTTTAAGTCAAGATCGTTAAATTTCACACACAATCCATTTCTGCGGCCACCGTCGCCTGCATCCAGCCGCGGCGTCTTCAAATTGTTCCTTTCATCACAATCCAGCCATTATACCCCCAAACCGGAGAATGTATAGAAAAAATTACCCGAAAACTGGGAGCGCGGGCGTCTCGTCCGCATGTAGGAATTCAAGCTTTAGCTTGTAATGTGGCCGAAGCTTCCAGCTTCGGCCCTGAATAAATCTCGTTCGCCCAACAACCAATTATTATATATCCTATAACTCCAATTAGCTCAATTAAAATTCGTCTCTGAACCCCGCCCAACAAACCACTAATTATTTATTCGTGTCCATTCGTGGTTCTACACGCTTTTTGAAAAACCATTTTTGCGCTACGGTCAATATCGCCAGCAGGGCCAGCAGTGTAATGATACTCGATACGCCATGATCGCACACAGGAAGATGCCGACGGTCTTATAAGGCACCAGCGGCGCCGCCAGCAACGGCAGGAAACCGATCGCAATCACAAGCACATTGCGGCTGATGGCGCGGGCCGGTTCGCCGAACATCTCGCCGACGGCCTTTTTCCAGTTGCCGTACTGGGCGTGCGTGGCCCGGCTGCGCTGGAGGAAGTGGATCGCAAAGTCCACCGCCATGCCGAGTGTCAAAGCTGACAATACCGCAACCGACATATCATAATCCTTGCCGACAATACCGATGGCCCCGTAGATCGCAGCAATCGTGATCGTCAGCGGCACCATGCACAGCAGACCCCACAGCGGCAAACGGAACAGGATCGACATCATAATAAACACAACGATAAAGCTGCCGAGAAAGGACTCCAGCATCCCAAAGACCATCTTTTCCTGCCAAACCGTGTTGATATATGTCAGCCCAGCCCATTGATAGTTCATTGGTATCGGAGTAGCATTGTCTGCGAAATATGTCTCAACTTCGTCGACTACCTGCTCCATATCTTTGTTATCGCCGCTGGTCAACTGCAGCCAGATAACCGCCTGCGTATAATCCGGCGTTACCATATGCCACAGATCATGCGGCCGATGGCTCTGCTGGAACTGAATCAGGCATTCGGACACGATCGGCTTGCTCTTTGGAATCCGATAGTTTGACTCTGCCCCGTCGATCAATTCCTGGTGCACTTTTTTGACGACATCAGCCAGCGAATTGCTCTTACCAACAAGCATCGGCGTAAACAGTGTGCCCATGACCTCGTTGATCGACTCCCGGCGGCCCTTTTCTTTTGTATAGACATCGAGTGGTTGCATCGTGTTCCCGATTGAATCGGGATTCCACGCTTTTGTTTTTTGAATCAAATTACACTGTAAAACCGCTTTTTTCGTGGTATAATCAGCGCCTATGGCGACGGATATTGAATACATGCAGATGGCGCTGGAATTGGCGGCGCGGGGTTTGGGCGATGTTGAACCCAATCCGGCGGTGGGGTGTATCATCACCAAAGACGGTGGCGTTATCGGTGCGGGATACCACGAACGTTTCGGCGGAGCCCATGCGGAGGTCAACGCGCTGGCCGATTGTGCCGCCAACGGCCGCGACCCCGCGGGGGCGACACTGTATGTCACGCTGGAGCCGTGCAGCCATACCGGCAAGACGCCCCCCTGCTCGCAGGCGGTCATCAATGCGAACGTCGCCAGGGTCGTTATTGCCTCTGAAGACCCCACGGACATAGCCGGCGGCGGCATCAACCAGCTAAAGCAGGCGGGGATTGAGGTCGAGGTCGGCGTCTGCCGGGACAAAGCGGAAAAACTGAACGCCCCGTTTTATAAGCACGTTCGAACAGGGATGCCGTGGGTCATTGTCAAGTGGGCCCAGTCGCTCGACGGCAAACTGGCGTGGATCAATCCGCCTGCCGATACGCATTGGATATCCAACGAGCAAAGCCGGGCCGATGTGCATCGGCTTAGAAAACAAATGGGAGCCGTCCTGACCGGCGTTGATACAGTGATCGACGACAATCCGAAGCTGACGGTACGCATTGACGGCAAGGTGGTTGATCGGCCGCCGTTGCGGGTGGTGGTTGACAGTCATCTCCGGATGCCGTGGGACTGCAACCTGATTACAATTCCCGATGCGCCAACCGTGATTATTACGACGGAACAAACCGCTCAGACCGAGTTTGCACAGGTTGAAAAACTCACTCACGCCGGAGTGGAGGTTCTTACGGTCAGCGTAAAAGAGAACCGCTGTGATTTGCACCAAACGCTGTCGCTCTTAGGAGGCCGAGGCGTTCAGCAAGTGATGATTGAAGCGGGGCCGACACTATCGGCAGCCATCCTGAAAGAAAACCTGGCCGACCAGGTACAAATCTACATCGCCCCGCTCATCCTCGGGGCCAATGGCAAAGCCGACATCACCGGTCCCCTGAGCAAACTGGAGGACACCCTCAAGCTCAAAGACATAAAAATCGACACCTTCGGCACCGATACCCGCATCTGCGGACTTCTGTAATTTTGACAGGATTAACCGCCTTCACTAAAGTGGCGGCGGACAGGCAGGGTTGACTGGTAGTTTTCATGGAAATGGGTTGCAAACGAATGGCTCACATGTTACGATGATTCCCATAATTACGGTAAGAGAGTAAAAGTATGAGTCCTGAAATCCAATCAAGTACCACCAGTTCTACTGGTGGTACTTGATTATTACTGTTAGGCGTCTTCGAAGTCCATCTGCAAGATCTGCCCCATCTGGCCCGTCAGGCCCTCGATCTGATCCTCGGTCAGATGCGGATTGACGACGGTTTCGCTGCGGTCCTGTCCGGTCACCTTGACCGTCCAGACCTCGTCGCCGTCAATGATTTCACAGCTATCGTATTTGAGCTTGCGTTTTCGCATGAGAACCAGCGTCAGCACGAACCGGAAATTGACCTTTTCCGGGTCGGTCTCGTCGGACAGCCGGTCAAAGAACGCCATCAGCATCTCGTCATCGACGAAAACCTTCTTTTTCAATTCCGGGTTCGGCAGTTTCGTTTTCCAGAAGCAGTACACCGCAGGATGGTTCTCGTTCCAGTAATCGGCACTAAAGTCCCGCCGTTCCAGACCCTCCGGCCCATCCACCAGTGCCGCAAAATATTCCTCACCAATCTCAAACTCCCGACCCGTCCCCGTGCACTGTCCCAACGTCTTCTTAATTTCCCAATCTGCCATATTTAACTGCTTATCGTTTAATGATTATTGATTATTATTCTCATCCTGTTAATAAAACACTAAGATGTTTGGCGATTCGATGTTCATGGTACAATGTTTGCATATATGTCGCCACTCTATTACTTTCCTTATTCGAATCTATAGGATCAGTTACCTGACGGATGCGCTGTCCACGGGTTTCGGCCTATCGCCCTTCACCCGCGGTTATTATTATCGTAAGCCCTACGGGCTTTTTGAAGTTCATCCTGGCCTTTCAGGCCGCTTTTCAATCTTAATTCCATATCCTATCTTTTAGCGTCTATTCGTGGTTCTTTCTGAAACGTCAGCCACGGGGATATGTTCTGGGCTGTCTTGGGGCCTATTCCCTTAATGTTTTCCATATCGCCAAGGGTCTTAAAAACCAATCCGTCCTGCGGCTGATGCTGGCGGTAATAAACAATGTCCATTGCCCGCGCCCGACCGATGCCCGGAAGGCGTACCAAACTGGCCACGGAAGCCGTATTCGGATTGATCCGCTCGACCGCCGCATTCAATAACGGTCGTTGATGCGCCCGGTACACATTCACCGCCAATATCAACACTGCCGCCAACCCCACCGCTCCGACCAGCACACAGCCGCGCAGCCACACTCCCATTCGCGCTTGGTCTAAACGGGATGAATCATTCTCCTGGAGCATAAGACAAAAAAAACAGCATCCGCTATTAAGCGGATTCCTAAACTGCGAACTCTATTTCTTCAAAATGGTGCGCTGGAACTTTGCCATCATGAGGAAGGCCTTCTTGGGCGTCAGTTTCTCGGTCAGCAGTCCGCAGCCGTTCATCGGCGAGTTGGGGCGGTCGGCCAGGCACGAATACGTCACGGTATTGACATACGGCCGCGCCAGCGCCAGCTTATAGAATTCCTCCAGCCAACTCGCCTGCACATCCTGGCTCCAGTCCTTGCGCCAACTGCCGGCCTTTTCCCGGGAGCGGTCATCGGCGCCATGCGCATCCGGAATCGAAATACCCGTAATATGCAGCGGCTTGGGCACCGGGGCAAAGCAATCCAGCCGCGACGAAATCTGCATCATGTCCCGCACATGCATTCCCGGCTCATCCCTGCCAAAATGAAACTGCATGCCGAACGCATCAAAGCTGATGCCGCTCTGAATCACCATGTCCGCATAGACCAAGGGCGGCACCGTGGTCTTATCGACGGCGTAATACTCGCCCCACGGGTACATCAGCTCCACAATCTTGCGGCTTTTAACATCCGCCGATTTGGCCGCCAGGCACGCGGCGCGGGTCATTTCAATCGCCTGCTCGAAATTGAACCCAAAGCAGTTCATCGCGTTCATCCCGCTGATAACACGCCAGGCATGAATAAATTTGCTGTAGCGAGTCACCACCTGAGACACAAATTCGTATGCGTATTCGCGAATCTTTTCGAAGCTGGCTTTTTCTGCCTGAAGCCATTGCGGAACCGACTCCGGCGTAAACCGAAGCAGCGGACCGGCACACAACGCCAAACGGCGCCCGCTCAGATACTGAATGCACTTGTCCAACCCTTCAAAATCATACACACCCCTCTGCGTTTCGATCTTAGCCCAGTGGACCGGAATCGAAATAAAACCAAACATCTCAAGCAGCCACTTGCGGTACTTTTCATTATCGATCAGCTCGGGATCGACCTCGCAGCCAAGCGTGTGCCGTCCGAGACCCTTGCTGCGAAAGCGCGCCGCCAAAAATTGCTCGGCGTGCTTGGCCGCCAGTTTCTCCGAAAACTCGATTCCTTTTTTCAAAACCTCATCGGCGACGACCGAGGCCTTTTCCGGTGCGGAAATATGCTGCAGTGCTTCGATGAATAAATCCTGCACCTCCTGCGCCATCACATCCAGTTCATCGCTCTGGTCAAACAGCGCCCAGTCCTCGCGTTTGAGCGTGATCTGCATCAGGCGGGCCCGCGCCAGTTCCAGGTTCAGATTATAGGGTTCTTCCCGTTCCGGCAGGCGCGTCGTATTCAGCAGCAACTGCCCGCTGCCTTCAATCGGCCACAGCAGCGAAAGCCCCGCCGAGTCCTGCGACCGCTTCTGGCAGTCCAGCAGACCGTCCTTAAGCTCAATATTATCGACATGCCGCAGCGGAATCATATCCGCCCCGAAAAGATAAACACCCGCCAAAGACAGCTCTTTCAGCGGTTTACCGTTCTTAAATAATTGAAATTTCAAACGAACCCCTCAATACAATCGTCTTAATATGTCCGGATTTTAATTAACAAGACCGGATTATAGCAAAAGTTCGATGAATTGCAAAAATAATCTTTTGGGAGGGATTGTGTGGATATAATATCAATATTTAGCTCCGGCTTTTGATCCAAACTGCTCGAAAGCCCCCTGGTGCCTGTTGCCTGATATTGATTACCGTGAGCACAAGACCGATGAATTCCGGCTCATTCCCGTTAGTTGCAGGTGGTGCAGTTGGTTGTTTTTTTCGATCAACTGGCAGATCAATTGGGTCTGGCCCAGCAGCAGATCGAACAGGTCCATGTTGGCCTGAACCATCTGGCCTCGATAGCCCGGCAGAAAGATCAGAAAATACCCGCAATGTGTTGTCTCCGTGGCCAGTTGGGTGCCGACCACACACCCGTCCTCAACCTCATAAACGCACGGGTCGTCGCCATCGTCAATCTGACCGCACATCGCTTGGAGAAGTTCCGGATGCTCGCTCAAAAACGAAGTCCGGCTCGGATGATTGGCGCACCACTGGCTCCGCTCATCAACAAGAATCAGAACGGGTCCCTCCAGTTCGGTCATCCCAAACAACTGCCCCTTGAGCTGTTCTGTCAGCGTATCGGCCCCGGATAATAATGATTTATACAGTTCTTCCATGATTTTCGCCTTTGCAAACATGTGTACCGATTTTCAATGATTCGCCCCGCCGCAGCGGCCGCGACAGCCGCAGTATTCGGCTAAATAAGGGGGCGGCTTTGGTGGTGAAATCGAAAAAATGGAAAATCCGTGAGAGAACGGTGTCAGTTAAGCAAGAAAGGAAATTTATCGGACGCCGACGATAATAACTACACGCATTTTTTTTCGGGTTCGGAGGGCTTTTCGGCGTTGTTACGATACTTAACCATGTGGATACAGTTGCCGCGGCTGTTGTACTCGACCAAATCCATATAGGACTGAATCAGCAGCACCCCCCGGCCCGTGCACTTGTAGATATTTCCGTTGCATCGCGGGTCCGGGACGCCGTTGGGGTCGAAGCCGAACCCCTCGTCCGCAATCGAAACATCGAACTTATCGGGCGTAATCAGGCATTCGACCTTGATGCTCTTTTGGGGGTCTTCGTGATTGCCATGCTTAATCGCATTGACAAAGGCCTCTTCCAGGGACAAATGCACCGCGAAAATCATGTCTTCATCAAAATCGTGCGTCCGGAGCGTTTCGAGCATTTCACAGGCCAGCTTTTTGGCCTCCTGCTCGGTACTCCTGACTTTCCACGATTTATGCAGAATGTTTTTCGACTCGGTCAACGACGATGACCCTTTCAAACATACCTTTGTTTTTACGTCCGTTTCAGGACCCTGTACGCTCATTATCGTACAGAAACAGCCGTCACTGAATCATTTTTTCAGGCCGATCATGGCGTCATCCACACTGGCATTAATATCGAAAATCTTATCCAACCGGGTGATGCGGAAGACTTCGAGGATTTTCGGTCCGATGCAGCACAGACGCAGCGTGCCCTCGGTTTCATATACTTTTTTGCTGATGCGGATCAGCAGGCCCAGCACGGAACTGGTGAGAAATTTGACATTTTCAAAATTAATAATCAACTGGATGCCGGGGGTTTTCTCGATCAGCGGCAGAAACGACCCCTCAAGACCCTGCAACTGGTCCTCGTCGAGTATTTTTTCATCGGTCAGCGTGGCAATGACCACCGGCCCGTGAAATTCCAAGCTAAGATTGGGATGTATATTGTCCATTTTTTCTCCTATAAGGAATTATCCGGCAGATAATAGGACATCCTAATCGCCCTGTCAAGCAATTTGCACAAATCCCGAATGCGGCCGGTTCCTGTTCGTCGAGGCCGACGTTTGCCTCGGGCTTCCTTCCCACATGTCGCCGTGCCGCAGTTGCCATTGGCTTGCGGTTTCACTCGTCACGGCCCGCAGGGGACTTAAAACCCACAAGCATCAAATCATGCCCGGCTCACAAAGGAAAGGCCCGGCTGCTTTCGCAACCGGGCCTTATAAATCCTGGCAATCACCTACTTTCGCCTTGCGACTATCATCGGCCGGAAGGGCTTAGCTACTGAGTTCGGAATGGGATCAGGCGTTTCCCCAACCGTAAGGTCACCAGGAAAATCGTGATCGCCTCCGACTTTGGTCGGAGGCGAAACTCTCTTTATATGTCAACAAGTGCCAGCGGATATTGAATGATTCGTCTGCCTGATAACAAACCTAATCAAGCGAACGCATATCAACCCACGATTGATATGGTCAAGTAATCGAACGTTAGTACCGGTTAGCTTAATGAATTTCGTCACTTACACACCCGGCCTATCAACCAGATCGTCTTTCTGGGTTCTCTCGGACCCGAAGGTCCATGGAATTCTCATCTTGAGGTGGGCTTCCCGCTTAGATGCTTTCAGCGGTTATCCTTTCCCGACTTAGCTACCCGGCGGTGCCGCTAGCGCGACAACCGGTACACCAGAGGTTAGTGCTTCCCAATCCTCTCGTACTAAGGAAACATCCTCTCAAAATTCCTGCGCCCACGGCAGATAGGGACCGACCTGGCTCACGCCGGTCTGAACCCAGCTCGCGTACCACTTTAATCGGCGAACAGCCGAACCCTTGGGACCGCCTTCAGCCCCAGGATGTGATGAGCCGACATCGAGGTGCCAAACCGCCTCGCCGCTATGAACGCTCGGAGGCGATAAGCCTGTTATCCCCGGAGTACCTTTTATCTGATGAGCGATGGCCCTTCCACTCGGAACCACCGGATCACTAAGTCCTGCTTTCGCATCTGCTCGACCTATCAGTCTCGCAGTTAAGCACCCTTATACCTTTACGCTCTTTGCGTGATTGCCAACCACGCTGAGGGTACCTTTGAACTCCTCCGTTACTTTTTCGGAGGAGACCGCCCCAGTCAAACTGCCCACCAAGCACTGTCCCATGCCCGGATTCACGGGTCACGGTTAGGTGACTAACATAGCAAGGGTGGTATTTCAAGGATGGCTCCACGAGCGCCGAAACGCCCGCTTCACAGCCTCCCACCTATCCTACGCAAGATATGCCAGGCATCAATACCAGGCTACAGTAAAGGTTCACGGGGTCTTTCCGTCTTGCCGCGGGTATGTAGTATCTTCACTACAACTACAATTTCACCGAGTCGGTCTTTGAGACAGTGCTCCAGTCGTTACGCCGTTCATGCACGTCGGAACTTACCCGACAAGGAACTTCGCTACCTTAGGACCGTCATAGTTACGGCCGCCGTTTACCGGGGCTTCAGTTAGGAGCTTCGCACCGAAGTGCTGACCCATCCCCTTGACCTTCCGGCACCGAGCAGGCGTCATTCTCTATACATCCTCTTTACGAGTTAGCAGAGAACTGTGTTTTTGATAAACAGTCGCCAGAGCCACTTTTCTGCGCCCTCAGCATGCCAATATCGAAATAATGGCATCTGGAGGGTCCCCTTATCGCGAACTTACGGGGTCAATTTGCCGAGTTCCTTAAAGACCGTTCTCTCGAGCGCCTTAGGATATTCTCCTCACCTACCTGTGTCGGTTTTAGTACGGTTACGCTGGTTTCAACCTACAGCAGCTATTTCTCGGCATCTTCGCGGGCCACTTCGGAATCTTAAATCGTCCTCGCCCTTGCGGGACCCGCACGACTAATCACGGGATGGCTTAAGAAAATGCGTCACTGCTTTCGTCCACAACGTAGTGCAGGAATATTAACCTGCTGTCCATCGTCTACGCCTTTCGGCCTCGACTAAGGGGCCGACTAACCCTGGGCGGATTTCCCTTCCCCAGGAAACCTTAGGTTTTCGGCGAACAGGATTCTCACCTGTTTTATCGTTACTCATGCCGGCATAATCACTAACAACCGCTCCACGGCTCGTTACCGTACCGCTTCGGCGCTGGTTGCTACGCTCTCCTACCACGTATCCATAAGGATACATCCGCAGCTTCGGTTTTATGCTTATTCCCGTTCATTATCGGCACCCAACTGCTCGATCAGTAAGCTATTACGCACTTTTTAAATGGTGGCTGCTTCTAAGCCAACATCCTGACTGTCACAGCAATTAGACTTCCTTAGTAACTGAGCATAAATTAGGGACCTTAGCTGGCGGTCCGGGTTGTTTCCCTTTTGACCGCGAACGTTATCGCCCGCGGACTGACTCCCGAGGTAAGGTATACGGTATTCGGAGTTTGGTAGGGGTGGGTAGGCTGGTGGCCCCCCATCCCCAATCAGTCGCTCTACCCCCGTATACTATTGACTCGAGGCTAGCCCTAAAGCTATTTCGGAGAGAACGAGCTATCTCCAGGTTTGATTAGACTTTTACTCCTCCCCACAGCTCATCCCCTAACTTTTCAACGTTAGTGGGTTCGGTCGTCCAGAGACTTTTACATCTCCTTCCACCTGGCCATGGGTAGATCACCTGGTTTCGCGTCTACTACCTGCGACTTATTCGCCCTATTCAGACTCGCTTTCGCTGCGGCTCCGCACCTGAAGTGCTTAACCTTGCCACAAACAGTAACTCGCCGGCTCATTATGCGAAAGGCACGCGGTCACCCGTTCCCCGAAGGGCATAGGGCTCCCACTGCTTTGTAAGTGTATGGTTTCAGCTTCTTTTAACTCCCTTAATAAGGGTCGTTTTCATCGTTCGCTCGCGCTACTATTCACTATCGGTTGTCGAGGAGTACTTAGCCTTGGAGGGTGGGCCCCCCAGCTTCACACGGAGTTTCACGAGCTCCGTGCTACTCTGGTACACTGACAGTAACGGAGGGCAATCACTTTTGCTTACAGGACTATCACCTTCTGTGGTGGGACTTTCCAGACCCTTCAACTGGTGTTGCCTTTGTAACTCCTTGTCAGTGCCCGCAACCCCAGGTCGAAACCTGGTTTGGGCTAGTTCCGCTTTCGCTCGCCGCTACTAACGGAGTCTCGGTTGATTTCCTTTCCTGCAGGTACTTAGATGTTTCAGTTCCCTGCGTGCGCTCTGCATGGCCTATGCATTCAGCCATGAGTAACAAGGGACGGTTGCCCGCCCTTGCTGGGTTACCCCATTCGGACATTCCGGGATTAACGGATGCTAGACTCCTGCCCCGGACTTATCGCAGTCTGCCACGTCCTTCGTCGCCTCTCGACACCAAGACATCCCCCATACACTCTTAGTAACTTGACCATATCAATCACAGATTGACATCGTTTTTCGCCTAATGAACACGTTAGCATGTTCATTTTTCGTACTAGGTTTGGTGTACAAACGCTCATTCCAGAATTATTTGGGAAAATAATTCTGTCTGTAATTTGTAGTTGCTGGATTAAATACTTAACCCAATTATTTAATTACAGAAATATCCGCTATTCACTTGTTAAAGAGCTTTATCCGTTAGCCGTTACCAGTGATCAGTTACCAGTAACCGATAAACTCTATTTATTCCGTTGAGTCAAAAAATGGAGACGATGAGATTCGAACTCACGACCCCCGCCTTGCAAGGGCGGTGCTCTCCCAGCTGAGCTACGTCCCCGTTTCAATTGTCAATTGATTATTGACGATTGATTATTTCATTTCTCGGAGACAATCGCATACCCTGTCACCCGGTTCACTGCCCCAATAATCAATCATCAATTATAAATAATCAATTGAGAGTGGGCCCGGGAAGACTTGAACTTCCGACCTCACGCTTATCAGGCGTGCGCTCTAGCCAGCTGAGCTACGAGCCCGACCTGTTAGGCCCATCTGTCAAAGAGGTTCTTAACCCTGCCTTACAGATCGGCTTGAGACTCAACCATGTTATTTACTTCTCGTAAAGAGCAATAAAAAATGCCGCTGCTCAAGGTGTCAGCGACATTGCTGAAATTCGTAAGATTCGAGATACTACTCTCGACTCTTTGAGCAGTCAACTACAAAATTTCAATTTTTGCATTTTTTTCTTCAAAACGTCCGGAATTAACTCTTCCCCCGGCAAAAGCCGGCCACGTTTGTTTTCGTCACCCATATCACAGACATTATAGTCTAATGATATTTGGAGTTTCGTCAACTCTCTTTTTGAAAAAATTTGAAAAAAATATTTTTCTCGTTAAATCCAGCCCATTGATGGGTTTAGAGCGGCCCGTTGACGGTGGCACCGCAAAAAACGCCCTGCGGCAAGCGATGAGATTCAAACCTGATCTCGACGCACGAACCGAATACGTTTCCCGCCTAAGGAATCGCTTTGGGCGGTTTCGGGGCGGAAATGACTTCATGGCCCGGCCCGTCCAACCCCGGAACCTGATACAAACGGCCGCCTTTTTGGGCTCGCAGAAAATTGATCGTCTGATGCGCGTTTCTCAAACTGAGGACCTGTTCCTTGACCTGGGAAGACAAACTTTCGATTCGGTTATTGGCTTCACGCAGCTTTTTCTCAAGACCGACAGCATTTAAGTTCGTTCGCTGCAGGGACGCCAGGTCCTGACGGGACTGGGCCAGTTGCTGCCGGGTATCCTGTTTTTCTTTGAGCAGGGAGTCAAGCTGCGCGGTCTTCTGAGCCAGTTCTTTTTCAACGATATCGAGACGCTTCTTATGGCTCTCAAGTTCCCCGCGCGCGGCTTGGTTGAATTCCGTTTCCTTTTCCAGGTCCTGTGTCAGCAACTGGATCCGGATCTGTGCGTTTTCAAATTCATTGGGGCTGTCGGGCAGTTCGATCGGACGATTTTCCGCCTTCGCCAATTTTTCCTGTTGCACGGTGTACTCCACATTCTGTTTGGCGATTTTGCTTTGCAGATGCGCGATCTGCTCGGTGCTCTTTTTGATCGTCCGCTGTAATTTAACGTTGTCTTCATGAGCGGCCTCAAGCAGCGGCTCGAAGTCGTGGACCTGCTGGGTCGCTTCCGAAAGCCGCTGCTGCAGGATACGGGTTTGCTCTTCTTTGCTTTCAAGCTCCCTGATGAACTGACGTTTTCGGTATTCCAGTTGATCCTGCAACTGCTGAACTACTTTTTGGGTCTGCTCGACAAACAGCGTGGTCTCCTGAACCTGATGGAGAAGCGTTTGTTTTTCCTGTTCCAGCGTCTCGGTCTTCTTTTGTTCATAAGACAGCTCTTCTTCATGTGACCGAAGCTGCTGCCGGGTTTGTTCCAGGGAGCGGGCGGTTTCTTCCTGTTCTTTTTTCTTGGATTTAAACATCGTGTTCAGTTCCTTAATGTCCTTCTCAAAAGTCTGTATTGTCGTTAAGGCAAGGTGGTACTGCCGTTCGGTCTCTTTGAGTTTTTCGACCTTCGTACTCAGGATGGCATTCTCCCGGGACGTTTCGGTAATCCGCTGCTGCAGGGCGCCGGTTTCCTGACGATTTTCGGCTCGCTCTGTTTCCAATTGCTGCATCTGCGCAACGTATTGCTCCTGCAATTGCTCATACTTGCTGCGAACCTGACGAAGCTCATCTGTAACAGTTTCAATCTGCTGTTCAAGGGCCGCCTTTTCTTCGGCAAGATTGCGGCTGCGCTCGGTCTCTGAATGAAGCTGTTCCTCCAAAACCTGCCGGGCTTCAAGGCCTTCGGCAAGACTTAATTGTGCCTTGTCCAGCTCAAGTACTTTCGTCTTAAGCTGGGTCTGTAAATCATCCGTTTGCTGCCGGAACGATTCGATATCCTTCATCGCCAGATGATACAATCGCTCTGTTTCTTTGAGGGATTCCACTTCCAGCAACAGCTCGGCGATTTCCGTTGACGCGGCATCGGCCTGTTCCTGCAGGAGCGTAATTTCCTGATGGGCCGATGACAATTGCTGTTCATAGGTCTGCTGCTGTTCCTGCATCCGGAACTGTAATCGTTCATTGGCTTCGTTCAACTTTTTGGCCTCGGTCTGTGCGGATTCCAGTTGGTTTTCAAGTGCGTCTTTTTCGCCGGATAGCTCCTCAAGTGATTGTTTGTGTTCTTCCAGCGCCGCTTCCAGGTCTTTCTGGCGGCCCATCAGACGACCCTGTTCGGCAACGGCGGCCTTCAACTGCCCTTCCTGATCATTCACTGTCTCGTTAAGCTGTTCAATATCGAGCCGCAAACGGTCATTGGTCTCGTTCGACGTCTCCAACTGACGCTCCAGCGAGGCCGTCTGTTCCCGCAGGTCGGCCAGCGTTTCTTCGGTCCGAAGGGCCTTTTCCGTCTGCTGGGTCAATTGCGTTTGGGTCTCTTCCAGCTTCTCCTCCAGGATTGCAATCTCTTGCTGACGGTCGGCATATTCGGCTTGAAGCGTTTCCAGCCGCTGCTGATGGTCTTTCAGTCGGGTGTCCAGGTCGTCATTTTCATTCTTCGACGCGGCCAGTTGTTGAGTTTGACTGTCGTATTCATCCTGTAATTGCGACTTTTCTTGCTGAACCTGCCGCAGGGCTTCGGACACCAATCCGATTTGCGATTCCAATTCAGTGTTCTGCTGCGTAAATTTATTCAACCGGGCCTGTTGGAGTTCGATCTGCTCCTGCAGGATCTGCTGAGTCGCCTGTCCGGCCTCGATGTCCCGGCGGGCCGTTTCCAACTCTGTGTTTCTGGCGGCCAATTGCTCCTGCAGGGACTGGATATCCTGTTCAAGTGCGGCTATTTGACGCTGATCGTTTTCCTGTTGGGTCCTGAGGTCCGCTTCCAACTGTTCACAGTCCTGCCGGGATGCGGCCAGTTGCTGTGTTGTATCGTCAAAGCGGGCCTGTAATTGCGACCGTTCTTGGCGCACCTGCTGCAGGGCCTCCGTGACCGATTCAACCTGAAATTCCAGGTCATCCTTCTGTGCGGTAAGCGTCTCTGCCTGCTGCTGTAACTGCTGCCGGGCCTCGATACCCTCTGCGATGCGCTGTTCGGCCGTCTCCAGTTCGGCGCCTCGGGCGGCCAGATGCCCCTGCAATGACTGAATATCCTGCTCCAGGACCGCCCTCTGCTGCTGATAGCTCTGACGTTCCTCTTGAAGTCGGCTTTCGAGATTGCGTTTTTGATCGGATAAATTCTCGACCGACTGTTCAAGCTGATTGAGTTGTGCCTGCAGGTCCTGCTGACGTTCCAGTAACCGGTTCCGTTCGCTGTCAAGTTCCTGCCGTTGGTTTTCAAGAGTTTGTTTTTCGCCGGATAGACGGTCAAGCGACTGTTCATGCTGCTGCAGTGCGGCTTCCAGCTCGTCCTGCTGATCCAGCAGGCGGATGCGTTCGTCGGCAGCATCCTGCAATTCCGTTTCTCTGGAAGCAACCACCGCATCAAGCCGTTCAATGTCGGCCTGCAAAGCATCGTTGGTTTTACTCGAAGCGTCTAATTGCCCTTCCAGTGAGGCCATTTGTTCCCGGACTTCGGCCAGTAATTCTTCTGTTTGGAGAGTCGTTTCCGTCTGCTCGGCCAGCCGTGTTTGGGTCTCTTTCAGCGTCTGTTCCAGAGCCGCGATCTCTTGCTGACGTTTGGCATACTCGCCCCGAAGCGTTTCCAGCCGCTGCTGATGGTCCTTAAGATCAGCGGCCAGAAGCTCATTGTCCTGCCGGGACACAGTCAGTTGCTGATGCTGTTCGCCGTATTCGACCTGCAATTGCGACTGTTCATCCCGGACGAGCTGCAGTGCATCGGTCACGGCTTCAATCTGAAATTCCAATTCATCCCGCTGCTCGAGCAGTTGCTGCAGGTGCGACTGCTCCTTTTTAAGCTGCTTGTCCAATGCTTGTTGGATTTTCAGTCCATCAGCGATATCCTTTACCGCGGCATCCAGATCAGATGTCCTGTGAGCCAGATCTCCCTGAAGCGATCGGACTGCCAATTCCAGCGCCGCTCTCTGCTGCTGGAAACTGTTTCGCTCATTTTGCAGTTGTGTCTTCAAGCCGTGCTGTTCTTCCAGCAGCCGATTCCGTTCGCTGTCAAGTTCCTGCCGTTGGTTTTCAAGAGTTTGTTTTTCGCCGGATAGACGGTCGAGCAACTGTTCATGCTGCTGCAGTGCGGCTTCCAGTTCGTCCTGCTGATCCAGCAGGCGGATGCGTTCGTCGGCAGCATCCTGCAATTCCGTTTCTCTGGAAGCAACCACCGCATCAAGCCGTTCAATGTCGGCCCGCAAAGCATCGTTGGTTTTACTCGAAGCGTCTAATTGCCCTTCCAGCGAGGCCATTTGTTCCCGGACTTCGGCCAGTAATTCTTCTGTTTGGAGAGTCGTTTCCGTCTGCTCGGCCAGCCGTGTTTGGGTCTCTTTCAGCGTCTGTTCCAGGGCCGCAATCTCTTGTTGACGTTCGGCATACTCGCCCTGCAAGGTTTCCATCCGTCGCTGATGGTCCTTCAGACTGTCGTCCAGAAGCTCATTGTCCTGACGGGAAACGGCCAGTTGTTGAGCTTGATTGTCGTAGTCCGCTTTCAATTGCGATTGCTCATCCCGGACGATCTGCAGGGCATCCGTAACGGTTTCAAGCTGGAATTCCAGTTCATCCCGTTGTTCGGTCAACTGCCCCAGTTGAGTTTCAAGCATTTGCTTGTCTTGTGAGAGGATCGCCAATGACTCCGTCTGACGAGCCGCCTGTTCCTCCAGGTCCCGCTGCTGGCTCAGTAAATGTTCCCGCTGCCCAGCAGCATCATGCAATTGTGATTCCTGAACAGCGACGGTCTCATTAAGCTGTTCAATCGCGTTCTGTAAGCTGTCATTCGTCCGGGCGGATGCCTCCAACTGGCGCTCCAGCGAGACCGCCTCTTCGCGCAGTTCGGCCAGCGATGCTTCCGTTTGTCGAGTCTTCTCCGTCTGATCCGTCAATCGTGTTTGGGTCTCTTCCAGCGTCTGTTCCAACACCGCGATCTGTTCAAGCCGTTCGGCATAATCGCCCTGCAAGGTTTCCAACCGCTGCTGATGGTCTTTAAGATCGGCAGCCAGAAGCTCATTGTCCTGGCGGGACGCAGCCAGTTGCTGATACTGTTCGTCGTATTCGGCCTGCAATTGTGCTCGCTCATCCTGAACCCGCTGCAAGTTCTCTGAAACAGATGCGATTTGCGATTCCAATGCAGTCTTTTGTTCTTCCATTCGCTGCTGATGGTCTTTAAGATCAGCAGTCAGAAGCTCATAGTCTTGGCGCGAGGCGGCCAGTTGCTGTGCTGTATCGTCAAAGCGATCCTGTAATTGCGACCGTTCTTGGCGCACCTGCTCCAGGGTATTCGTAACCGATTCAATCCGAAATCCAAGTTCTTCTTTCTGCGCGGTCAGCGTCTCCAATTGCTGCTGCAACTGCTGCCGGGTCTGGATGCTCTCCAGGATACTCTGTTCGGCTGTCTCCAGTTCGTCGTTCCGGGTTGCCAGTTGCTCCTGCAATGACCGGACGTCCTGCTCAAACGCCGCTCGGTGCTGCTGGTAACGCTGACGTTCCTCTTGAAGCCGGCCTTCGAGACCCTGTTTTTGACCCGACAAGTCCGTTATGGTTTCTTCATGCCGTTCAAGCTGCGTCTGCAAGCTCTGCTGATGTTCCAGTAACCGGCTTCGTTCACTGTAAAGCTCCTGCAGTTGGTTTTCAAGTGCGCCCTTCTCACCGGACAGATCCTCAAGCGAATGCTTGTGTTGTTCCAGTACCGCTTCCAGATCCTTTTGCTGGTCCAGCAGGCGGATGCGCTCATCGGCGGCCGCCTGCAGGTCCGCCTCCCTGGAAGCAACCACCTCCTCAAGCCGCTCAATGTCGCCTCGCAACGCATCGTTGGTTTCATCCGATGCATATAATTGACGTTCCAGCGAGGCCATTTGTTCCCGCAGGTCGGCCAGTACCTGTTCGGTTCGACAGGTCTTTTCCGTCTGCTCGGCCAGTTGTGTCTGGGTTTCTTCCAGTGTTTGTTCCAGAGCCGCAATCGCTTGTTGGCGCTCGGTGTACTGGCCCTGGAGCGTTTCCAGCCGTTGTTCATGGTCTTTCAACCGGACGTTCAGGCCATCATTTTCATCCCTCGATGCGGCCAGTTGCTGAGTTTGAGTATCGTATTCGGCCTGCAATCGCGCTCGCTCGTCCTGAACCTGCTGCAAACTCTCCGAAATCGATTCGATTTGCGATTCCAATTCGGCCTTTTGCCCGGTCAACTGCTGCAGTTGGTCCTGCTCGTGTTCGATCTGCTCTTGCAGGGTGTGCCGGATCGTCAGTTCCTCCGCGATGGTCTGATGGGCCGTATCCAGCTCCGTGTTCCTGGCGGCCAGTTGTTCCCGCAATGACCGAATGTCCAGTTCAAGGAACGCTTTCTGCTGTTGGTAGCTCTGACGTTCCGCTTGAAGCTGGTTTCCAAAGCCCTGTTTTTGACTGGACAGATTCGCAAATAACTGTTCAAGTTGCGCCTGAAGATTTTCCTGCTGTTCCAGGAGGCGCTCCCGTTCGCCGGCGGCGTCCTGAAGATCGGTTTCCTTGACAGCAACGACTTCATTAAGTGTTTTAATCTCGGCCTGCAAGCTTTCCATCCGCTGCTGGTAGTCCTTAAGATCAGCGGTCAGAAGCTCATTATCCTGCCGGGAAGCAGCCAGTTGCTGCATTTGGGTGTCGTATTCGGCTTGTATTTTTACCCGCTCATCCTGAACCTGATGCAGGGCCTCCGTGACCGACTCAATCTGAAATTCCAGTCCCGTCTTCTGCTCGGCCGCCTGCTGCAATTGAGTTTCAAGCGTTTCTTTGTCCTGTGAAAGGGCCGCCAATGACTCCGTGTGACGAGCCAGTTGCTCCGCCAGGTCCCGCTGCCGGCCCAGCAGATCGGACCGTTCAGCGGTGATGGATTCCAGTTCCTGCACCCTGGACCCAAGCGTATCCTGCAATTGCTCCATTTCCGATTGCAGCGATGCGTTGGTTCCGGCGGCCTCCTCCAAACGAACCTTGACCTCGCTCAGCTCATCCTGCAGGCCGCCGATGCGCTGTTCGGCCTGCCGGGTCTTGTCGGACTGGTCCGCCAACTGTGTCTCGGTTTCCTCAAGCGCTGTCTCAAGGGCTTCAATCTGCCGCTGACCGGACGCCCTCTCCTTTTTCAGCTTTTCAATCTGATCCCAATACTGATTCAGTTGCGCCGAATTCTTTTCAAACGCTTCGGACTGCTCCGTCAGGCGATCCATCAGGCGGTTTTGAAGGGTGTGGGCCTCGCTCAGGTCGTTTTGCCAGGCCTGTCTTATTTCGTTTAATTGATGGGTCAACTGTTGAACGTGGGCGGCCGCCTGATCGGAATCCGGCGGGGTCGAATTCGACTGAAGTGCCTCCTCAAGCTGTTTTTTCGCCCTGTTGGACTCTTCCAATTGCTCGGTGAGAGCTTCAATCCGGCGTTCCAAATCCGTGGACTCGGCCTGCTGCGAGTCCCGTGCGTCCTGCTTTTCATTGAGCTGGCTTTGCAGGGTCTGGACCTTGGCGGTCAGTTCCCGGATATAATCGGCCTGTGTCTCACAGGTGCCGGCGAGTTCTTCTTTCTGGAGGGCGATTTCGGCGGCTTTTTCTTCCGATTGTCTGAGTTGTTCGGAAAGCTGTTTAGAGGCAGCGTCCGATTTCTTTTTGGAGCGCACCCCCTTTGGCTGGACGCTTTTCACACTCCGTCGCGAACGCTGCTGAGAATTTCCTTTGGTGCCCACGCTGTCGTACTCCTGCTTCTTGCTTTTTCATCGCACACATCCATGCGTTCCAACCAGAGATATCCGTCTCTAAGGGCGTTTTTTTTAAAAACCGCTCAATAATCCATTAAAACCGCCGTATTATAAGTCCTTGCCGACGTTATTTCAAGGGAAAGGTAAACCTTTTTATGACGGTGGCCGCTTTTTTCCGGCCGCCGACACCTGTGTTGAAGCATCCAAACCCTAAATCCCGGATTTTTATAGCTTTTTGTTGACAATGTGTATAAAATTCAATATTCTTCCGGCCTTGATTTTCTACGGGGTGTAGCTCAGTTTGGCTAGAGCGCCTGGTTTGGGACCAGGAGGCCGAAGGTTCGAATCCTTTCACCCCGACTGCCTTGAGGCACGTAAATAAGAGATTCATTTACCTGCCCTGTCCGCTCCCGTTGGTCGCTGCATTGGTTTTCGGCTGGGGGTTCAAACGAAGACCTGTCGCCCCGAGTGCCTTGAGGCATGTAAATAAGAGGTGCGTTTACCGGTCAAACAGGGTCTTGTACCCCCATTCAATCACCGGGTCGGCTTCCTCAGCCGTTAATACGCCTTCATCCCGAAGATTTTCATAACAATCCGATATCAGCCAGTGCATCGACCCGGCATGTTGATGGTTGGGATCGATCTCGACCGAATACATAAGCGCATCCGCCGAAAGAAGCCACGCATCTTCACTTGTCAAAGAAGATGCCAAAAAAAAGTACCGGACACCATTTAGCGTTCGGCGCCGAGGGACGATGGTCAAACGAAATATCAAAAAAAGGAACGGACACGGTTTCGTTCACACCTGTCAAACAAAATAATTAGTATGGTGTCCCCAGATTTCGTCCCCAGATTTCACATGACCTTAGATGGTAATCGTCCAGTTGATGTATTTTACGACAACAAAACTGACAAGCCCGAACGTGATGCCAAAACAGTACCATGCAATATTGAAAAGCACTTCTTTCACCACACTCGGATCACTGGCTATCGGCTTACAAAAGCTGCATAGTTTGCGATCCCGTTTTTTTGTTTCATACAGGGAAGGTCTGTCCACACCTCAAAATCAAAAGCAACATCTTGTATTTCGATGGAATCCGGAACCAAATCGTGCCTCCGTCCTACCACATCTGATCGCATATTCGATTTCCAAAGAGCAGCAACAACCTTAAAATTTATCGTTTTTAAACGGTCCTACGATCGCTTGACAACTACAGATCGTTCCATATCAGTTTCTTTAGAGTTCCCTCCTATTCCTCAAAGTGTCCACACATTTTTTTCACTTTAAACATCGCCACAAATAACAACCAAAACACTGCTGAACATCCGACAAAGATCAGAGACATATTGATTGATTCATCTTTTCCTTTTAGTTGAATAATAGATAAAGCATATAGCACCACAAGTGTAACATGGGTAACAAAAAAAACTCTTGTGATATATTTCACATATACTTTTCGGCTAAAAGAAATGATAATCAAGCTCAAGAAATGTATCGCTGGCAAAAAAAACACCATACAGCCCAATATATAAGTTATATTAACCTCGGAAGGTTGTCCAAACGATTCCATTCCCTTACCCCATATATATACCAATATCCCAAATCCAAAACTAGCGATGGCCCCAATAACAAACAAAATAGCCAGCGACCAAAACGCAACTCTCCACATCTGTTTTACATCAATCATCGGGGCACCTCACATCAACTAATAATCAATCAACCTTTTCTTTCCATTGTATGAGTTTTCGATTTGCAAACTCATCATATTTTTTTCTATCTATCGTTGGTATTCTTTCTAAGTCTTTAGAACCGGAAGAATTGATAAAACTTTGAATACTCAACCGGAATTTTTCATCAGAATAAATGAACGCATTGACTTCAATATTTGCGTATTGTTTCCCATCTCTTGATTTGACATAGAAATCCTTCCGAATTTGCCTTGACCAATGCTTATCTGTTTTATCCATAACCAAAGACCACTTGTTCTGATACTTTTTAGGGGCCTGGAACATAAAGGTTTCATTCGGAAAACTAAGAAACTATGAAAGCCAGATACTCGGGGGCGTGAGTACGGAAAACTAAAAGGGAAAACTAAAAGGGGAAAACTAAAAGGGGTCAGACACCTTTTTTGGGGTCGTTGGTCCGTCTTTGGTCCTGTTTCGTTCCATTTCCTTCGTATATTTGCCATCTGAATCCTTCGTTCTG
>Ga0272441_10001990_pt1 | contig 42651 bp, 36 predicted proteins | sample SSMProp6N_FD_193582 | JGI IMG/M metagenome (GOLD analysis project Ga0272441, IMG submission 193582) | Marine sediment archaeal communities from Little Sippewissett salt marsh, Falmouth, MA, United States - SSM-Prop-6N | ecosystem: Environmental > Aquatic > Marine > Wetlands > Sediment ...
GCCGAGCGGCGGCGGCGAAGGCCGCCACCATCGCCGTCGGGTGCGAAATCAGCAGCGCCCCGGGGCAGGTGACGACGAGGACGGTGATGGCCCGGATCGCCGCCTCATCGCGGATCGCCGGATCGCTGCTCTTGGCGGTGAAGAACCACACCAGGCCCGCGACCATCAGGACGACGGGAACGTAGTAGGAGGCCAGTTGCTCGATGAGTTCCTGCCGCTCGGTCTTGGTGGACTCGGCCTCGCGGATGAGGGCCTCGACCTTGCCGATGGTGGTGTCGCCGGCGACGGCGGTGACCTCGATGTCGATCTGGCCGGTGAGGTTGGTGGTTCCGGCGTAGACCTCGGTGCCGATCTCGGCCTCGATGGGGACGGCCTCGCCGGTCAGGGACGCCTGGTTGATGTTGCTGGAGCCGGCGATGACGCGGCCGTCGGCGGGCAGGTTCTCGCCCGGACGGACACGCGCGATCTGGCCGGTGCGGAGCTGGGCGAGGCCGACCATGCGCTCCTCGCCGTCCTCGAGAATTCGGGCATCGTCGGGCGTGAGATCGATCAGCTCGCGTATGGCCCGCTGGGCGCCCCAGGCGGTGCGGCTGAGGACGAGGTTGGCCGTCCAGAGGAACCAGGCGAGGAAGCCGGCGGCGAGAAAGTAGCCCGTCGCCACCGCGGCGGCGACGGCGAGGCTCGCCAGGGAGTAGCTGGACGCCTGGCCCCGGCTCAGCTCCTTCCAGGCTCCCACGAGGAGGGGGACGGCCAGGATCACCGCTCCCACCGCGGCGGGGATCTGCGCCACCTGCTCATGCCAGCCCAGCATCGAGATGAGCCATGAGACGGCCAGGAGCATGGCGCCGATGAGGGCGACGAACAGGCCCCGTTCCTGCCGTTCACCGCCGTGGGAAGTCGCTTCACGCAGCTTCTCATCCTGTTCCGCAGCGCCGGCAACGGTCAGCTCTGACATGAATCTCTCCCTGTGGACGTCGAGTGCGGGGCGGGTCCCGGCGGCGGAGGCGAGGAGCCGGGTTCCCGGGAAAGGGAAATGCAATGCAACCGCACCGCCCTCGCGAGGGCGGCCGGGTGTGATACGCCGCCGGGGACAGGCCGGTTCGCCGCCGCAGGCGGAAAACTGCCCTCCTTGCCATCGGACGGGCGATGCGATTCAATCACGACAGCCGGCGGGTTAGAGCCGGTCTCCGCCCCGGCCGGGCCGGAGCCATGGGAGCAGCGACATGAGCGAACTGGCAGCGATCGTCGGGGACGGGCAGATGGGGCTGGTGCTGGCCGATGCCCTTGTCGAGCGCGGTGTGCCCGTGCGGCTGTGGGGCCCTTTCCCGGAGGACATGGAGACGCTCGCGGCCACCCGGCGATCCCGTCGGCTGGCGGATTTCGTCCTGCCCGAGGAGGTGGAGGTGACGGCCGATGACACCGCGGCCCTGGACGGTGCGGCGTGGATCATCAACGCGATCCCCACGCAGTTCATCCGGCGCGTCTGGCAGCGTCTCGGCGAGCACGCCCCCCCCGGCGTGCCTGTACTCTGCGTCTCGAAAGGAATCGAGAACGAAACGCTGCTGCGGCCGACGCAGGTGATCGCCGATGTGCTCGGCCGGCCGGCGGCGGAGCGGTCGATGTGCGCCCTGTCCGGCCCGACGGTGGCGGCGGAGCTGGCCCGGCGGCTTCCGGCGACGATGGTGGCGGCCAGCGAGGACCCGGCCCTGGCCGGGGCGGCCCAGGATCTGTTCAACGTGCCCTGGCTGCGGGTCTATCGTCACGACGACCTGACGGGCGTGGAGCTGGCGGGGGCGACGAAGAACGTGATCGCCCTTGCCGCGGGCATGGTGGACGGGCTGGGGGTCGGCGACAACGCCAAGAGCGCCCTGCTGGCCCGCGGGCTGGCCGAGATCGCCCGTCTCGGCGCGGCGCTGGGAGCGAAGGTGGACACGTTCTTCGGCATCGCCGGCGTGGGCGATCTGGCCACCACCTGCTTCAGCCCTTGCGGCCGGAACCGCACGTGCGGCGAGCGGCTGGGGCGGGGGGAGCGGCTGGAGGCCATCCTCGAGTCCACGGTTTCCGTGGTGGAAGGCGTGGCGACCACCGAATCGGTGATGCAACTGGCGCGTCTTCACGAGGTGGAGATGCCCATCACCGCCGCGGTATACGCGATCCTCTTTGGCGGTCTTCGCCCCCGTGACGCGATCCGGACGCTGATGGAGCGCCGGCAGAAGGCCGAGCGCATCGGGTGAAGCGCCGCGGGCGGCACGTCGCGGGCGGCGGTTCAGTCTTCCTCGAACTTGGACTTGACGAGCGCGACGAGATTCCTGATCGCCTCCTTGGCGTCGGCGCCGGAGGCGGTGATCTCGATTTGGGTGCCCTGGGTGGCGGCGAGCATCATCATCTGCATGATGGACTTGCCGTCCACGGCCTCGTTCTGATCGCATCGCCGCACGGCGATCTCGGCCTGGAAGTCGGAGGCCTTCTCGACGAATATCATCGCCGGCCGGGCGTGAAGGCCGAGCTTGTTGGCGATGGTCACCGTGGCCGAGGCGGCTCTGGACACCTTTGACGTGCTCCGTCCAGGCAGGGTCGTGTGAGTCGATGGCGAGAGGCTGCAGCGCCGATCATGGACAGTGCTTCCCGCACCGGCCGGCGGCGTTTTCCGTCCGTGGGACAGGCCTTAGCGCATGGCGGTCCTGGCGTCGGCCTCTTCCAGAAGGGTCAGCACATCTTCGACGTTCTTCGCCTGGCGAAGGAATCGCCGGAAGGTTTCCTGGCTGAGGTTTCCGAAGATGGCCTCCATGGCGTCCAGATGGTCCTCCGGCTTGTCCTCGGGACTGAGCAGGAGGAAGACGGAATAGACGGGCTGGCGGTCCAGGGCGTTGAACTCCACGCCCTTGGCGCTGATCGCGACGGCCACGACCATCTTGGAGATTGCCGGGTGCTTGACGTGGGGCACGGCCACGCCGTGCCCGAAGCCGGTTGACCCGCGCTTCTCGCGCTTGATGATGGCCTTGACGAACTCGTCGCGCAGCTCGGGACTGACGGCGCCGGCCGACACCAGTGCGTCAACGATCTCGGCGATTGCCTCGTCCCGCTCGGTTCCGGCGAGGTTCGGGAGGATCGCCTCTTCAACAACGATTTCAAGCAGTTTCATGCTTCTTTACCGCCCGTGGACGTGTGATGTTTGTTGTCCCGAAGCTTGCTCTTGTGATCCTTGAGCTGGCGGATGGACCGGTCGATGCCCTGGTCGATGCACGCGTAAAGGTCTTCGTGATCGCTCGTCGCAACAAACGGCTCATGATGAACAACATTGGTGATAATTTCAAGCGAGTAACCATTCTTGGCTTTGTCGATCACCACCTCCACCTGTTGGATCTGATCAAAAAACCGATGGAACTTATCGATCTTCTTTGCTGCATAGTCCTCGATCGCCGGCGTGAGTTCCATGTGCTTGGAACTGATCTTGATTTCCATTGACTATCCTCCATCACCGCAATGTATCGGCGTTCGTCGACGTTCCGGCCGGTTCAGGATCCCTCGGGCGGGTCGGACTCCGCCGCCTTCTCCTGACTTTCGCCCGCGCCGGGCAGGGGAATGAGCCCCGTGGACAGGGCCGCGGCAGCCGCCGCGTCTTCCGTGCCCCCGGCGTCCGAGCGCTCATGGGTCGGAACCAGCACACCCCCGCTGACCGCAAAGCGGATCGCCTCCTCCACCGTGAGCGGCAGCTCGATCACCTCCTCGCGAAGGATGGTGATCGTATACCCGGTGAAGGGAGTGGGCGAACTGGGCACGAACACCGTGACCGAGTCGCCCGTCCTTTCCTGTATGGTCCGCAGGGTGTCGCCGGTGAGAAAACCCACCGACCAGATCCCTTTGCGCGGATACTCGACCGCCACCACGCGGTTGAACTTGATCGGCCGGTCATCACTGAAAAGAAAATCAACCACCTGCTTCACGTAGGGGTAGACCTGTTTGAAGACCGGCACCGTGGTGATGATGTCCTCCACTTTCCGGTAGATGCGCCGCCCGAAGAACCCGCCGAGCAATCGGCCCGCGATATAGACCGCGATGATCGCCACGAACAGGCCGATCAGGTCCATGTACCAATGGCCGGCCCACCAGGTCTCGATGTGCTGTGCCCGCAGCTTGGCCCGCAGGGTGGTCCGCGCCTCCGGAAGCTGCCGGTTGGGCGGCAGCTCGGCCCACGCTTTCTCAATCTCCTCTTCCGTCGGGTCAAACACCTCGCGAAGCGGCGTCCACACCCGCGTGGTGTTCACGAGCATGATCCGCACGCCGCGATTGATCGGCTCGGCGATGGTATTGTCGATGAACTGGTAGGCCTTGACCATGATCCACAGCGTCAGGATGCTGGGCAGGAGGACCACCAGTCCTCGAAGGAAAAACCGCCTGAAATCTCCGGTGAAGGTGCGTCCCGACGGATCGCTCATGGAGTTCGTCCAGGCGCCGCTCGTGCGTCAAGCGGCTGCGTGTTATCCAACTCGGTCCTCGCCGGTAGTGTAGGTCCGCGTGGGGAAACCTTCAATCCGAGGGCCCGGACCCCGCCCCGGCGGTCACTCTCGCACGCCCCGAAGCGGTTGCAGGACCACGGAGGTCGAGAAATAGCGGCCGTTTCGCCGGGCCCGGACCTCGATCGTCTCGCCCACCTTCCGGGCCCCGATGATCGCGCGCAGCTCGGCGAAGGACCGCGTGGGCCGTCCGTCCACCGACACGATCACATCGCCGGCCCGCAGCCGGCTGCGGCCGGCCGCCGAGCCGGGCAGGATCCGCGCGATCAGCACGCCGTCGTTGGATGCATTGATGTCGCTCTCGATCCCCAGGGCCGCGTCGCCGTATTCGATCCTCGTGTCGATCTCCGGGCGTCTTTCGACCCACTGCCGCCAGGTCTCCTCGATCTCATCGACGGGTCGGTCAAAAACGATCTCCATCGCCCTGGCCCCGGTGGCGTCTTCCGCGAAGTGCTCCACGTAGGCGCGATACCACGGCCCCAGTTTTCCGCGCTCGGCGAGGTACTCGAAGATCGCCCTCACCTGGGGATAGAGCTGCCCCGGCCTGGCCATGAACCGCTCGGCCGACATGGCGAACAGGTCCTCCCATTTCGCCAGCCGCCCGATTCTCGCCAGTCGTTTGACGACGTTTGTGCGCTCGTTCGGCAGGAAGGTGATTGCCCCGTTCTCCGCCTGGTCATAGGTCTCATAGAGGGTGGCCAGGCCTTCCTGGATCCAGATGGGGTGCGGCTCGGTCAGCCCCAGCCGTTCCATGTGGGCGTAGTGCAGGGCGTGGACGAACTCGTGGCGCAGGGAGCTGCCGATGTCACGGGAGATCAGCCGCCGGGCCGCGTGCTCGTATCGGCCGCCGACCGCATCGGCGCCGCCGAAGAGCACGATGGCGTCATCCGGCGTGGGGACCGCGATGAGCACGGTGTAGGTGGGCGGGTCAGCGAAGAGCGTCTTCGTGAGGTGATCGGCCTGGCGCTGGAGCATGTCGCGCATCTCCCGGTGGGACACCTCATCCAGCGCGGTGGCGAAGGCCAGATGGCGCTCTTCGTCCACCTCGAAGCGATAGTGCTCCTCCCCGAAGGTCCTCTTCCAGCGCTGCAGGGCATCGGCGCCGGCGCCATCCGCCACGCGCCGGGCGGCCTCGAGGATCGCCTGGAAGATCTCCTCGTCGCGGATCGCCGCCAGATCCGGATCGCTCTTCATGTGCTCGAAGTCGCCGAAGCCGGCCTTGACGGCCCGGAGCAGGGCCGCGGTGGCCTTCTCCCGCTCGCCCAGCCGGCTGTAGGCGCAGGCCAGGTTGTAGAGCATCTGCCCGCTGCCGGGCCATTGAACGAGGTAGTCCTCGATGAGCTCGGCCGCACGCCGGTAGTCACCGTCGTCGAAGGCCCGGAAGATGCCCCGCTCCGCCACCAGCGGCGCCGGCTGGCCCTGGGCCGCGACCGGCGGGCTGACCGCAGTGGCGAGGACGATCGACATCAGGCAGATCCACCGGGTGAGCATGCGCTGACTCCTGGGCCGGGTCGGCCACTCAATGGTACGCGGCGGCGCGCCGCCGGGATGCGGAAGAGCAGGACTGCCGCCCGGGCCGGTTCGGAACCTGATCGGGGCCCCCAAGCCGGCCAGTCACCTGCGTCCCAGCCTTGGCTCTTCGCCTCTTCTCCCACCCCGATCACCGGCGGCCCGATCCCTGACGCGTATCTCGTTCCCATTGGCAGAGCCCCCTCACAGGCGTATACTGCCGCGCTGCAATGCCCCGCGGCTGTGGCGGAACTGGCAGACGCGCTAGATTCAGGTTCTAGTGGGAGTAATATCCCGTGGAGGTTCGAATCCTCTCAGCCGCATTGCTGTGAAGCGACCGACCGCCCCGCCCCGAGCGGGGCGTTCTCGTTTCCGGGCCATTCGGGCGGGGACGGGGCCCATCCGGTAGGCTCTTGCCCGCATCCACCAGCGCATAAGGCCGGATCTTGAGACGACCGCTGTTCAATCATGGGTTCCTCTCCCTGCTGGCGACGCAGTTCTTCGGCGCCGCCAACGACAACGTTCTCAAGCAGGTGCTGACATTGATGGTCACCACCGGCCTGTGGAAGGGCGTGCTCGGGCCCGGCGGCCAGTCGTATATCGCCCTCTGCCTGACCGTGCCGTTCATCCTGCTTTCCGGGTTCGCTGGCCAGGTCGCCGATCGCTTCAGCAAGCAGCGGGTCATGCTGGGGGTGAAGATCGCCGAGCTGCCCATCGCCCTCCTGGCCATGACCGGTCTGTGGACGGAGAACCTCTGGCTGACCATGGGCGCCTTCCTGCTGCTGGCGATCCAGAGCACGTTCTTCGGCCCGGCCAAGTACGGCGTCGTTCCCGAGTTGGTGGACGATGGCGAGCTGAGCCGCGCCAACGGCCTGCTGAACATGCTCACCAACATCGCCATCATCGTCGGCATCGTCATCGCCGGCCCCGTCTCCGATGGCTACTTCCCCATGATCGGCGATCAGCCGGACCCGACGCGCACTCCGCTGCGCTGGCTGCCGGGCGTGGTGCTCGTCGCGATCGCCGGCTGCGGGCTCGCCTCCGTGCTCCTCATGCCGCGCCTCGCCGCGTGTGATCCGAAGCTTCGATTCGTCTTCAATCCGCTCACGACCTACATCAAGGCACTGAAAGAGATGGCAGGCGGACCACTTCTGATCATCGCCTTCGCCTGGTCGTTCTTCTATCTCGTGGGGATGATGGCCCTGCTCATCCTGCCGGAATACAAGAACTTCCTGATGCTGAACGGCAGGCTGATCGACTTCACGCAGAACAGCTACCTCTTCGCCACCCTGGCCGTCTCCATCGGGGCCGGCAGCCTGCTGGCCGGGCTCATCAGCGGCCGCCACATCCGGCCCGGCCTGACCGCGATCGGCGCGGTGGGCATGACCGGCAGCTTCGTCGCGCTGGGTTTTCTTCCGGCGAACTACTGGATCGTCGCGGCGATGCTGCTCATCGCCGGCCTCTTCGCCGGCTTCTACATCGTGCCGCTCCAGGCGCTCTTGCAGAAGCTTTCGCCCGATGATGAACGCGGGCGCTTCCTGGGCACCGCAAATGCCCTCTCGTTCGTTTTCTCATCCCTCGGGGCGATCATCTACTGGATCTCCGCCAACGTGATGACCCCCGCCGGGTGGAAGACCGGCGACCCGCCTGTCCGTTATGACCGCATCTTCCTCGTCTGCGGCACCCTGGCGATCCTCGCCACCGGCTACGCAATCTATCGCCTGCGCGACATGCTCCGCGAGCATAAGAAGGTGTGAGGAGGAGTGAGAAGCGATAAGCGATAAGCGATGAGTGATGAGCGATAAGCGATGAGTGGTGAGAGAGGTGAGCCCGTTTCGCGACGCGGTTCACCCGCGTGGAACGCCTCCGATCGCTCGCGAAACCGCTCCCCTCCGTCGCTTCGTCGCTTCGTCGCTCCCCTCAGTCCCTCACTCCCTTCGTCCCTTTTTCCCTTCTATCATTCCCCCATGTCCATCATCTACCTCGACAGCAACGCCACGACGAAGCCGGCCGATGAGGTCGTCGATGCGATGACCGGAGCTCTCCGCGAACACTGGCCCAATCCTTCCAGCACGCACCGGGCCGGGCAGGCGGTGCGGCAGCAGGTCGACCTCGCTCGCGAGACGATCGCCGAGTTCCTCGGATGTAAGGATCGGCAGATCGTCTTCACTTCCGGAGGCACCGAGGCCGACAACCTCGCCATCCTCGGTTCGCTTGCCGCTCAAAACGAACGCAACGTCCTCGTGACGAGCCGCACCGAGCATGATGCGGTGCGCGACACGGCCGAGGTCGCCGCGGAGGCCGGCGTCGAGATCATCTGGCTTCCGCTCGATGGGGAGGGCGTCGTCGATTGCGATGCCTTGAAGGACCTGCTCAGCAGGCGAGCCGATGAGATCGCACTCGTTTCGATCATGTGGGCCAACAACGAGACGGGCGTGATCCAGCCGATCGAGACGATCGGCGCCCTCTGCCGCGAGCACGGCGTGCGATTCCATACCGATGCCGTGCAGTGGGTGGGCAAGATGCCGACGAACGTGAGCGAGCTGCCCATCGACCTGCTGAGCTTCTCCGCGCACAAGTTTCACGGCCCCAAGGGTATCGGCGGCCTGTATATGCGCCGCGGCGTGCGGGTGATAAAGCGCTCAATCGGCGGGTCGCAGGAGCGCGACCGTCGCGGCGGGACGGAGAACACCCCCGGAATTGTCGGGATGAGCGTCGCCGCGCGACTCGCGCGGGAATGGTTGTCAAGTGATGAGCGCAAGCGCCTCGAAGCGCTGCGCGATCGCTTCGAGCAGCGCATCATCGCGGAGATTGATGAGGTGCGCATCAACAGCGCGGGCGGGCAGCGCATGTGGAATACGGCCAACATCGCCTTCCGCCACCTGGAGGCCGATGCGATCGTCCTCGTGCTCTCGGAGAACGGCATCTGCGCCTCGGCCGGGGCGGCCTGCGCCAGCGGATCGCTGGAGCCCTCGCCTGTCCTGCTGGCGATGGGCGTGCCCGAGGACTACGCGCACGGCTCGATCCGCTTCAGCCTCTCGCGCTACACGACGGATGAGGAGATCGACAAGGCTCTTCAGATCATCCCGGGCGTGATCGAGCGTTTGCGCGGAAGCCTGAGCGCGGTGTGAGGGGGAGAGCGACGAAGCGACGGAGCGACGGAGCGACGAAGGGGGGAGCGAGCCCGGCCGTCCTCGGCCCGGGCTACTTGGGAAGGCACGCAGGCACGGATGCACGCAGGCACGGGGGGAGCGACGAAGCGACGCAGCGATGGAGGGGGCTACGCGTCGCCCGGCATCGCTTCAATCTCGGAGGCGACGTATCGCCTCGTCCGATGCAGCCGCGAGATCGTAAGCCACCAGACCAGAGCGGTGAAACCGAGCATTCCGGCAGCGGCCGCCAGAGCCGCTTCCGTTCGCTCGCGAACGCCTCCGATTCCAGTTACCCAGGCCGCCCAGACCATCACCATGAACAGGGGCGGAATTGTCGTGATCTCGCGGATGTGATGTCCCAGCCTCTTCACGTGCCGCTCCGGGATGTCCTTGCAGCGCCGCTGGATGCTGCCTATCCGATGCACGACGACGAGCGCGTGCAGCCAGAGCGCCAGGGCCGCGATCGACGCAGCGTGCAGTTGAAGGTAAAGCATGAGCTCATCGGCCGACACGGTCGATGAGCCCCTGATTGCGGGAGAGACCAGGATGATCCCTGCGATCGTCATGCCGAGAAGGACACTGATCAGCATGATGGCAACCAACCGTGACCTGAACACGGATTGGCCTCGTGATCCATCCGGCGTCCCGCCGTCCGGCGGCGCATCGGCGCGAAGCAGAAGCGAATACCGAAAGACAAGCACGAGACCGGCGAGCGTGATGGCGGCGGAGGGCGCGAAGGCCAGAATCACGTCCCAAGGTGGAACCTGCCCGCCGATCATCGGCACGGCGCTGAGAAAGATCGGCAGAATGAGCGCACTCGCAAGCCCGCCGGTGACGAGCCAGAAACCCACCAGCACGAGAGTGATTGCGCGGTGCAGACGCCTGAGATGCGCTGAATCAGTGTAGCGCAGCCAGTTGCCATCGGTGGTGCAGCGAACGGGCGTGCCGCACTCGGGGCACCGGCCGGAGATCGCCAGCCCGCGCAGGTTGTAGCCGCATCGCGCGCAGGGCAGGTCGCGGTCGATGATGTCGATCGATGTGGCTTGCGAATCAGCGATGTCAGGATCCTCGAGCATGGCGTCAGTGTACGTTCCGCCACGCAAAGATCCAGGCGCATTGATTCACGGGCGGTCAGGCGTCGGGCAGAGACTTCGCGCGCGGCGGGAGCGGGCTTGGGTGACGATGCGCGCCGGCGGTGAGTTCTGAACGCATGAGCTTGATCGTCGTCTTGAGCACGCCGGTGATGATGAACCAGCCCAGACCCATCAGCATGTAGTCGAACGGCTTCGCAGGCGGCGTCCAGGCGCCCGTCTCCAGCCACCGGACCGGGCCGATCCATTGGAGGGCGAGCAAAATCGCTGGCAGGTACAACGCCGCCTTTCGGAACGTGGTGATGCGCTGCAACCGAGCCGCTGAGATACCTTCGCAGCGGCGTTCGATGGCCAGAGCCTGGTGGAGCAGCACATGAAAGTGCAGCCACACGATGACGAAACAGACCGTGGCCAGCCCGTGTCGCGCGAGAGCCGAGAGTCCGAGCGGCGTCCAGCTCGATAATGCGGCGGTCCACAGCCCAAATGTCGGGACGAGAAGGATGCTCACGATTCGGGTCACGGCCGACCTGGTGGGCGTGGCGGTGCCCTCACGCGGCTCGGGGGCCGAGGCGCGCCACAGGCCGTAGGCGATCCCGATCGAGAGGACCATTATGATCCCGCCCACGATCCCCGCCGCAGTATCGAATGCGGATTTGACTGCCGCTTCGACGCCTTGCGGAATCACGAGCGGCCCGAGGAGCACGATCGCGATGATGAGCACGATCGCGATGAAAGCCGCGTAGATGATGGCGATCGCATCGCGGCTGGCCATCGTCCATTGCAGGCCGCGCAGAACCTGTTTGGCCCAGTGACGATCGGCGTAGCGCAGCCACTCGCCGTGCAGCGAGTACGCGATGGGCGACCCGCACTCCGGGCAGGTGTCATCCGCGGGAAGCCCGCGCAGGTTGTAGCCGCATCGCGCGCAGGGCAGGTCGCGGTCGATGCGCTCGGCCGGCGGGGCTTGGGAGTTCGCGCTGTCGGAACCCTCGGGCATGGCGCCAGGGTATATTCTGTGACGAGAAGATTCAAGCGCGTAGATGTGTGGGTGGTTGGGAGCGTCGCGCGCCGCGGAGGCAATACACGCGGGTGAACCGCGTCGCGAAACGGGGTCAGGCGCATATCGTGCGCCGCTCATCACTCATCACTCATCACTGATCCCTCATCGCTGCTTCACCAGCACCCGATCACCTATGTCGTGCCGGAAGAAGGCGCCTTCGAAGTGGATCTTCTCGCAGGCGGCGTTGGCGAGGTCGCGGGCGGCCTGGAGGTCAGCGGCCAGGGCGGTGACGCCGAGGACGCGCCCGCCGCTGGTGATGAGTTCGCCCTTGTCGTTCATCTTCGTGCCGGCGTGGAAGACGATGACCTCGCCCCTCTTCTCGCCCATCGCCTCCGCATCCTCGATGCCCGTGATGAGCTTGCCCTTCTCGTAGCTGCCCGGATAGCCGGCCGAGCACATCACCACGCAGCAGGCGACGCGATCATCGAAATCGATGGCGACATCCGCCAGCGTGCCCGAGGCGGTGGCCCAGCAGATGACGAGCAGATCGCCCTGCAGGCGGGCCATGAGCGGCTGGCATTCCGGATCGCCGAAGCGGCAGTTGAACTCGAGCACCTTGGGCCCGCCGGGCGTGAGCATGAGGCCGGCGTAGAGCACGCCGCGGTACTCGATGCCCTCGCGCCTCAGCGCGTCGATGGTGGGGACGAAGATCTCGCGCTCGATCGTTTCGAGCATGGCCGCATCCATGAGGGGTGTGGGGCAGTAAGCGCCCATGCCGCCGGTGTTGGGGCCGCGATCGCCTTCGCCGACCTGCTTGTGATCCTGGGCCGGATCGAGCAGCCAGATGGTTCGGCCGTCCACGAGGGCGAGGACGGAGATCTCCTGGCCGGTGAGCTTCTCCTCGATGATGATCTTGTTGCCGGCATCACCGAAGGCGCGCTGGACCATGATGAGGTCCAGCGCTTCCAGCGCCTCGGCCTGGGTGTCGCAGACGATGACGCCCTTGCCCGCGGCGAGGCCGGAGGCCTTGATGACGCACGGCTCCTCGTGGGCGGTGACATATTCCCGGGCCGAATCGGCGCGATCGAAGAGGCGGGCCTCGGCGGTGGGGACGGCGGCCTGGCGCATGAGCTGCTTGGCGAAGGTCTTGTCGCACTCGATCTGGGCGCCGGCCTTCGTAGGGCCGAAGACGAGGCGGCCCTCCGTGGCGAGGGCATCGGCCACGCCGTCACCGAGCGGCGCTTCGGGCCCGACGATGACCAGATGGATCTCGGCTGTGTCGCACCACCTCTGGAAGCGGAAGAGGCGTTTCATGTCCAGCTCGATGGGGCAGGGCTCGCCGAGGGCGGCAAGGGCCGCGTTGGACGCATCGGTCAGCCAGAGCTTGCCCAGACGTGGTGACTGGGCGAGCTTCCAGGCGAGGGCGTGCTCGCGCCCGCCGCCGCCGATGAGCAGGACGTTGCAGGGATCGGGACAGGGTCGAGGCTTGGGCATGACGGCAGTGTAGCGGGGGAAGGGGCGGAGAGACGGAGAGACGGAGGAGAGCGACGGAGGGACGGAGAGGAGCAAGCCGGGCCGTCCTCGGCCCCGGGTTCCTGGGAAGGCAGCAAGGCACGGAGGCACGAAGGCGCGGGGGAAGCGACGGAGAGACGGAGAGACGAAGAGACGCAGTGACGCGGGGGAGCGAGCCGGGCCGTTTCCGGGGGCGGGGGCAAAAATGCGCCGATGTGGCCGGTTGAACTGAAGCGGCCGATGGGCGGGCCCGATGCTAGGGGCGCAACGAGGAGATTATCGGGACCGGAGACCCGACCGTGATCGCAGATTCCGACTGCGCGCGGGGGCACTTCGACGAGCCGTGTGGCGCTGAGCCATCCGCTCCGATCCTGAGCGAGCAACAGTTCATGCAGCGGAGGCTGGACCTGGCCGGGCGGGGCGTGCGCCTGCGCGCCGGGGCGCCGAGTGGGATGTTGAAGGATCAATGGAGCGCGCGCCGCGTCGATGAACGATTGACGATGGACTCGCCCGGGGAGCAACGCCCGGCGGCGTGAGGCGGGAGCCGGGTCGCGGGTGCCATGCTTCGTCCCGTCAGGGCGAAGCATGCTCGTGGATGGGGTGCAAGTCGCATGCTTCACCGCTTCGCGGATGAAGCATGGCACCAGGTATGCACGACTCACTTCGTTCGCTGTGCATGGCACCCGGTTCACGCTATTTGCGCGAGGGACGTTTCTTGCCTCGATCGGTGATGCCGGCTCGGGAGCGAGCTTCGCCCGGCCTGGGCATCTCGATTTCCGACATTTTCACTGCGCGCGCCGAACCGTAGTCGGGCATGGCCTTGAGCTCGGCGATCTGGTCCCGCAGGCGGGCCGCCTTCTCGAACTCCAGTCGTTGGGCGGCGTCAAACATCTCCTCTTCCAGGCGGGCGATGAGCTCATCGCGATCGAACTCCTCTTCACTGCGGCGCGCGCCGGCCGCGGCGCGGGCGGTCTTCCGCGCCTGGAGTTCCAGCTCAATTCCGCGCCGGATCGCCTTGCGGATGGTTTGCGCCGTGATGCCGTGCTCGGTGTTGTGGGCGAGCTGTTTCTCGCGGCGCCGCTGCGTCTCGTCGATGGCGCTCTGCATCTGCGGGGTGACCTCGTCGGCGTACATGATCACATGCGCGTTGACGTTGCGCGCCGCGCGGCCCATCGTCTGCACGAGGCTGGTCGTGCTGCGGAGGAAGCCCGTCTTGTCGGCGTCCACGATGCCCACCAGCGACACCTCGGGCAGGTCAAGGCCCTCGCGGAGAAGGTTCACGCCGACCAGCACATCGAAATTCCCTTCGCGCAGCTCGCGCAGGATCTCGATCCGCTGCAGGGTGTCGATCTCGCTGTGCAGGAAGCGGACGCGAAGTCCCTGCTCGTCCATGTAGCCGGTCAGATCCTCGGCGAGGCGCTTGGTGAGGACGGTGATGAGGACGCGCTCGCCGGCGGCGGCGCGATCGGCGCACTGCCGGATGAGGTCCGCCACCTGCCCGCGGGCGGGTCGCACCTCGATGGTCGGATCGAGCAGGCCGGTGGGGCGGATGATCTGCTCGGCGACGACGCCCTCGGACTTCTCCAGCTCGTAAGGCGCGGGCGTGGCGGAGACGTAGACCACCTGCGGGACCATCTCCTCGAACTCCTCGAACTTCAGCGGGCGATTGTCCAGGGCGCTGGGCAGACGGAAGCCGTGCTCGACGAGGACTTCTTTCCGCGCCCGGTCGCCGTTGAACATCGCCCTCACCTGCGGGATCGTCACGTGCGACTCGTCGATGAACAGCAGCCAATCCTCGCTTCCGCGGCCGGGGACGTGGCGGAAGTAATCGAGCAGCGAATGGGGCCGGGAGCCGGGCGGGCGGCCCTCCAGGTGCGCCGCGTAGTTCTCGATTCCCGAGCAGTAGCCGACCTCTTCGATCATCTCCAGGTCGTACTTCGTGCGGGCCAGCAGCCGCTGCGCCTCCAACAGCTTTCCCTCGCTGCGAAGCTGCATGACGCGTGCATCAAGCTCGGCGCTGATGCTCGCCAGGGCGCGCTGAAGCTGGTCTTCCGGAAGCAGGTAATGCACCGCCGGGAAGATGAAGACCTGCGATTCCTCTGCGAGCACCTCGCCCGTCGTGGGATGGATGAACTCCAGGCGATCGACCTCATCGCCGAACAGCTCGATGCGCACGGCATACTGCTCATAGGCGGGATAAACCTCGATCACATCGCCCTTGGCGCGGAAGCGGCCGCGCTGGAAGTCCATGTCGTTGCGCGCGTACTGCATGTCCGCCAGCGTCAGCAGCAGCCTGCGCCGATCGACGCGGTCGCCGCGGGTGACGCTGAGCACGCGATCCCGGTACGCCTCGGGCGATCCCAGGCCGAAAATGCAGCTCACCGAGGCCACGACGACCACGTCATCGCGTGACAGCAGGTGGCTGGTGGCGGCCAGGCGCAGGCGATCGAGGTCATCGTTGCGCGACGCGTCCTTCTCGATGTAGATGTCCCGCTGGGGGATGTAGGCTTCCGGCTGGTAGTAGTCGTAATAGCTGACGAAGTAGCTGACCGCGTTCTCGGGAAACAGCTCGCGCATCTCCTCGTAGAGCTGGGCGGCGAGGGTCTTGTTGTGGCTGAGGATGAGGGTGGGCTTCTGGACCTGCTCGATGACGCAGGCCATGGTGAAGGTCTTGCCCGTGCCCGTGGCTCCCAGGAGCGTCTGATGGCGCCGGCCGGCGCCGACGGACTCGGCCAGCGCTTCGATCGCCTGCGGCTGATCGCCGGTGGCGGAGTAGTCGCTGACGATCTGGAATCGATGACCGGGGCTCATCGAGAGGATTCTATGACGCCGGCGGCCGGCGCAGCAGAGAAGGCGACGAAGCCACCCGGCACCTTCGGCCGTGGCGGCGGGTGGCGATTTCGATCGGGATTTCCCAACGGGGGCGGCGAATCAGCCGGCGATCAGCTCGCGTAGCTCGGAAACGCCCTTCGCGGCTGCCGCCTTCTGCTGCTGGATGGCGCGGATGATGCCGCGGCGAGCGGACGTGTCCCCGGCCAGGGGCCGGGGCGTGTCCCGGACGGTGAACTGCCGGCTGACGATCCGCCTCAGCAGGCGATACTCGCGCAACGCCGATCGGCGCTGGCCGGATCGGGCGTACAGCTTGCCCAGCTCCAGATGGGCCTGGAAGGAGTCCGGGCGCTTGCGGATCTGTTCCTGCCAGAGGCGCTTGGCCTCCTCCACCCGCCCGACCATGGAGTAGACACGGGCCAGATCGCGCTGCACCTCGTTCTCTGCCAGGTTCTCCAGCGTGCTTCGTGTTCGACTGACCATCTTCATCACCCGTGGAGTCTTGCGGCGTTCCGCCCGGCGGGCGCCTGGTCAAGGTCGGCGGAGAAGAAACCCCCACGTATCTCCTATCGTCTGGATGGAGCTTGCAAGACCAGTTATCGGACTCCAATCTCACCGTGAGGATCGTGCGCAGGACGGCATAAGCCGCGCTGCGAAGCGCTTCAGACACCTCGCTCACTTCCAGGTGTGAGATGTCACGGGCTGATCTTGCTCCCCAGGGGCGGAGTCCCCGGAGTCCCGGTTGGCTTGTCGAGCCGGCGAGGGCCCGCCCCGGCCCTCGGAACGCCTTCATTGTACTCGCCGTTCCTCTGGTACCCGGCGGTTTCTCTGCCCGGTGCCGGCCGATGCGGCCGCCCAGCTCGGTGAGCGGGGATCCCGACGCGGGCGTGGAACTGTAAGTCCCGATTTTCCAGTTGGTTGAGACGACGCAGGGGCCGCAACCGGACAGGGGCGATCAGTCGTTGCGCCCGGTGGACAACATGTGCCCCGGCTGGTGACGCATCAGGCCGATCGTCCCCGGCAGGGCCGCCAGGAGCGTCAGGCCGATCAGGACGAGCCAGCCGAGGGCGACCGGTCCCAGCGCCGGGTCCACGCCCACGGGCAGGCCGGCCAGATCACGCAGATTCCGCGCGTCCATCCAGGCCAACTGATAACCGAAGAGCGTGCCGACCAGGGCTCCGCTGACCGCCAGCAGGCCCGCCTCGGCCAGGATCAGCCGCCCCAGCGTGGCCCGGCGGGCGCCCACGGCCCGCAGCACCCCGTACTCGAAGCGCCGGCCGTGGATGTTCGCCGCAATCACGTTGCCCACGGCCAGGCAGGCCAGAACCAGGGCGGCGAAGGCCACCGTGCTGTCGACGGCGAGCACGGCGAGCGTGATCTCGTTGACCGTGCTCTTGATCCATCGCCCGCTTCGGAACATCACGCCGGGCGCCGCTTCCATGATCCGCCGCGTCGCCTCCTCATCGCTGATGTCCTCGGCGAGATTCATCTGAAGCAGGTACGCATCATGGCTGTCGAACACATCGCCCACCGTCTGGAAGTCCATGAACACGCAACTGATGGCGAACTCCGTGTACGCCGTCTGAATCCCGAAGAGCTGCGTGGCGATGTCGAGTCCGGCCGAGGAGACCACCCCGACGACCTCCAGCTCCTTCTGCACGCGTCCGAGGCCGAGCGTGAGCCGGTCGCCGACCCCGATGTTCTTGGCGGTGAGGAACCGTTCGGCCACGACAAGGCCATCGCCCGCCTTCAGGCGCTCGATGGCGTATTCGGGATCACCCTGCGGCCAGTCGAGGGCGTTCATGCTGAAGAACCGCTCCGGGTCAAAGCCCACGCAGATCACGTTCGCCGGGCTGAGGCCCTCAACGCCGAACACCTGCCGATCGACGACCGTGACCTGCAGGTAGCCGATGGGGCAGACGGCCTTGACGAAGGGAAGTTCGGCGATGGCACGCTGCTGCTCGGGGGTAATACCCGGCGGCGGGCGGAAGGCGAAGCCGTCGGCGAAGCGGATCTCTTCGATCCAGTCCTCGAGCATGGAGATGCCGCAGGCCCAGGTATCGACGAGGATCGCCATGCCCACCATCAGGGCGCCGGCGGTGAGGCCGTGCCGGAGCGGGGTGGCGAGCATCGAGCCGCGGAGGAGATCCCTCGGCAGGCGGAGGATCCACGAAAGCGGTCGCGCCAGCACCACGGTCACGACAAGCAGCAGCGGGACCGCCAGCAGAAAGCATCCGATGAACAGGCTCGGCACGCCGACGGTCACATAGGCCCAGAACCGCGTCTGGTCATCGCCGGGCAGCATCAGGATCAGTTGCAGGGCGATGAGGGCCAGGGCGGCCAGCGTGCAGGCGACGATGCTGCCCGCCCGCACGGGGGAGGCCTGCCGCCTCATCGCCTCCAGCGGCGCCACCCGGCTGGCGAAGATCGCCGGATAAAGCGCCCCGGCCAGGCCCGCTCCCAGCGAGCCCGCCAGCGCCAGCGTCAGACCCAGCCGGCTGACGGCCAGGCCCGCGGGAAGATAATCGGCATAGAACCAGACGAGCAGTCTGGTGAGCCCGATGCCGAGCGGGATTCCGATCACCGCGCCGATGACGCCGAAGAGGAGCCCCACCATGAGCTGCGAGGCGAACAGATGCATGCGCTTGGCCCCCAGGCAGCGGAGCAGCGCCATCTCCCGCTGGCGTTCGGTGAAGGATGTGGTGAGTCCGATGACGATGATGATCGCCGCGCTCATGAAGGTGAGCACCGAGGCGATGATGAGGCCGATCCGGCTGGCTTTGACGCGCTTGTTGAAGCCCGTGCGCACCATCTCCGCCGGCTCCAGGGCCAGGGTCTGGGGAACGTCGGCCAGATGGCGCGTGCAGAACGCCTCGACGTCTTCATCCGGTCTGAGAATGATGTGGATGGAGGTCAACTGCCCCGGCCGGCCGCTCGCCTGGCCGAGGCGGTGCCGATCGAGGTAGATCCGCGGCTGCTGGAGCATGCCGAGCTTCTGTCGGGCGTAGATGCCGGCCACGGTCAGCGTGAATTCGTCGGGGGCACCGTTCACCGTCAGCACGTCGCCGACCTGCGCGTGCAGTTCTTCGGCCGTGAGCGGGTCGATGATGATCTCGTCGCCGGCGACGGGCATTCGACCCGCGATAAGCTCGAAGTGGCGGAACTTCTCCTCCCGGGAAAAGTCCACGCCGGTCGCCCGGGGCGTCAGTTGCGGCAATTGCCCGCTGGTCCCGTCGCGGTGCCGGTCCTGTTGGGTCAGCGTCACCGAAGCGACGAATCGGCCGACCGCGGCCTGGACTTCCGGCCAGCGGCGCACGGTGGTTAGCAACTTCTCGTCAAACCGGCCGCCGGCGGGATGGATGATGCGGGCATCGGCCGCGCCGACGAAGCGGGTGAGACTGAACTCCAGGCTCTTCTGGGCGGAGGCGATGGCGCAGGAGACCGCGACGATGAGGCTGCCGGCCAGGGCCACGGCCCCGGCCATGAGGGCGGTGCGGCCTCGCCTACCCGTCAGGTTGTTGAGCGCGAGTCGCCAGCTCGGCGGCATCGAGACCATCCACATCAAAGGAACCGTCAATGCGCCCGTCGCGCAGGAGGAACACGTGCCTGCAGTGCACGGCCCCGGCGGGCTCGTGCGTCACCATCAACACCGTCGTGGCAGCCTCGTCAGCCAGTTGCTTCATGAGCTGCCAGATCTGGCTGCTCGTGGCCGAATCGAGATTGCCCGTCGGCTCGTCGGCGAAGAGCACCTGGGGCTTGAACATCAGGGCGCGGGCCAGGGCGACGCGCTGCTGTTCGCCGCCGGACAGGGCATCCGGCCGGTGGGTCGCCCGGTCCGCCAGCCCCAGTTGATGCAGCAGCTCCTCGCCGCGCCGCAAGCGGGCGGATCGCGTCATGCCGTCGAGCATCGCCGGCAGCGTCACGTTCTCCAGCGCGCTGAGCGTCGGGATGAGATTGAACTGCTGAAAGACGATGCCGATCCTGCGGCGGCGGAAGAGCGTCAGCTCGCGTTCGCCGAGCGTGTCCACGCGGCAGCCGCCCACCTCGATCGCGCCGGAGTCCGGTCGATCGAGCGCGGCCAGCAGATGCAAGAGCGTGCTCTTACCGCTGCCGGAGGGTCCCATGATCGCGTAGAACCCGCCCTCACCAATGTCGAGGTCCACCCCGCGCAAGGCGTGCACCCGCCGGCTGCCCAGGCGGTAGCTCTTCCTCACATCGGTCAGGCGCACAATAGCCGGCATCGCGGCTCCCGACGATCAGCATCGCCTCAATCGATCGGGTACTTCCCGTCGTAGGTGGGCTGATCCATCAGTTCAGCCAGCACGCTCGTGTCCGCGGCGCGGATCTTCACCAGCCAGCCGGCGCCGAAGGGGTCGGAGTTGATCAGGGACGGATCGTCGCAGACCGCCTGGTTGACCTCGACGATCTCGCCGCCCACGGCCGAGTAGATGTCGCTGGTGGTCTTGACCGATTCGACCTCGCCGATGGGATCGCCGGCGGCGATCGTCGTGCTGGCGGGTTTCACCTCCACGTAGGTGATGTCGGTGAGCTCGTTGGCGGCGAACTGGCTGATTCCCATGGTGACGACGTCGCCGTCGGCGGTGAACCACTCATGCGACTCCGCAAACCGGCATTGGCTCGGGCTGGTCATGGCTGAAGGATCTCCGGGGCTGTTGGGGACGGGACATGATAGTCTTCGACCTACCGCGGGCAACCTGGGGCCGATCGGGGTCGTCCGATGGGCCTGGGGGGGCAGAAAACGGGGGGCAGGGCGTTCAGGAACCGTCGGTATAACAGACACTTGCGGGAGGATCGGGGAAAGATGGGCAAAATGACGAAGAAAACCATTGCCTCCGGGTCCTGATTGACTACCATAGACGCATGCTAAGGCCTGCCCTTGGCAAGTGATATCCCATGGATCTTTCTCCCCTCCGGAAAACGTCGGCCGCGTACGGTCGGCGTTTTCTTCTGGTGCGGCCCGCGGCGTTCAGTTACCGGACGTTGGGCCGCTTGCTCCGGGCGGTGGACGGCGTGTAGACTCGCCGTTTCACCTCCTCGCCGCGGTCCCCCACCATGCTCTTGACGCTCGCCAGTCGATCACTCGCCAGTCAGATGTCAGCCGCCGGCGACGGGAAACCGTTTCCCGGCAAGCTGACCATGCTGGAGCTGCCCGATTTCGCCATCCGGCAGTTGCAGCTTCGAGGGCTGAACGTACCCGCCTCCATGTTCGCCGGCTGGTCGTTGCAGGATCTCGACCGCCTCCGCGACCGAGCCGACAAGGCCGGTTGCCCCTGCCTGGTGCTCATCGAGGACACGCCCCTGGAGTTGGGCCACGCCGACCCCCAGCGGCGGGATGCGGCGGCGGAACGCGTGCGCCGTCTCGCCGCGGCGGCCCACCGGTTGAGCTGCAACGCCCTTGCCCTTGCCTGCGACGGGCCCGACGACGACGACACCTTCGACCTGGCCGCCGAGGAGATCAGGAATCTCATGCCCCGGGTGGAGCGCATGGAGCTCAACATCCTTCTCGCGCCCCACGAGGGTTTGACGTTCTCGCCTGATCGCCTCACCGACCTCATCAAGCGCATCGGCGGTTTTCGCATCGGCTCGCTGCCCAGCTTCGGCCATGCCGCCGCCACCGGCGATCCCATCGGCACCCTGCGGAAGCTGGCGCCCTACGCCGGGGCCGTGCAGGCCACCATCGAAGGCTTCACCCCCGGCGGCAAACATCGCGGCCCCGATCTGGCCGAGTGTGTGGAGGCCATCCGCAGCGTGGGGTTCCTCAACACGTTGGCCATCGATTATGTCGGCAAGAAGGATCCCATCCAGCAGATCGAGAAGGCCCGGGCGATTCTCCAGAATGCCATTGACGCCGAGCAGTAACGAACCGGAGAGGCGGCGCATGTCTTCAGCCGGCCCGCGGGTCAGCCACCGCATCATCATCACCATCGACGGACCCGCCGGGAGCGGAAAGTCAACCGTCGCGCACCGGCTCGCCGAGCGGCTGGGGCTGGAGTTCCTCGATACCGGGGCGATGTATCGCGCCGCCGCCCTGCTGGCCATCGAGCGCGGCATCGATTCCGAGGACGGCCCGAATCTCGCCGAGGCCGTTCGCAAGGCCGGCCTGCAGTTCGACTGGACCGCCGACCCGCCGCGGCTCCTGATGAAAGGCCGCGATGTCAGCCGGCGCATCCGCGACATGGATGTCAGCTCCATCGTCTCCATTGTGGCGGCGCTGAGCGAAGTGCGCGCGGTCCTCGTCGGCGAGCAGCGACGCCTGGCCGATGAACATCCGCGCCTCGTCACCGAGGGCCGCGACCAGGGATCGGTCGTCTTTCCCGATGCCCCGCTACGATTCTTCCTCGATGCCGATGCGGCCGTGCGCGCCAAGCGGCGCATCGCCCAACTCGCCGAGCTGGGCACGCACGTCGAGGAGGCGCTGGTCATCAACGACATCAAAGAGCGTGACCGGATCGACTCGACGCGCGCAGACGGCCCGTTGACCCGGCCGAAAGGCGCGATCGAGATCGACACGAGCGACCTGTCGATCGAGCAGGTCGTCGGCCGGCTGGAATCGATCGCCCGCCAGAAGCTTGCCAGCGCGGAGTTCAAGGCGTGATGCGCCTCGACTTCCATCGCCGCGCGCCGGGGATGGCCCGGTGGAAGATGTTCCTGTTCTGGACGCTCGTGCCGGAGGTGTTCCGTGCGATCGGCCGGCTGCTGTACCGACTGCGGCTGTACGGCCGGGAGAATGTGCCCGAAACCGGCCCGCTCATCTATGTCTGCAATCATCAATCGCATTTCGACCCGCCCATCGTGGGTGTGCTCGTCGCTGATCGCCCCAGTGCGTTCCTGGCGCGGGCCAGCCTCTTCAAGTTCAAGCCTTTCGGCTCGCTCATCCGGACGCTGAACGCCATTCCGCTGCACCGGGAGAAGGGCAGCGGCGGTGCGCTGCGCGCGGCCATCGCCGAGCTCGAGGCGGGGCGGTGCGTGCTGCTGTTTCCCGAGGGAACGCGCAGTCGCGACGGGGCGATCCACCGCTTCAAGGGCGGCTTCACCTTCCTGGCGAAGCGCACGGGCGCGACCGTGGTGCCCATCGCCGTCGAGGGCGCACATGACGTCTGGCCGCGCGAGCGGCGGTTCCCGCATTTCGGCGGCTGGCTGGCGCTCAAGGCCGGGGCGCCGATCCTCGCCGAGGAGTTGCTGGCCGAGGGCGCCGATGCCGCTGTCGAGCGTGTCAAACGCGAGATCGAGACGATGCGCCTGGAGTTGCGCGCCGACCTTCGCCGCCGAAGCCGCGGCCGCGTGCCCGCCCACGATGCCGGCGATGAGCCGTTCTGGCAGCGCGATGACGACGAAAGCGCGTCGGTGGCACGGGCGTCCCGCCCGTGCGGGAAGTAAGAGCAGAGAAGACTCACCACAGAGGCACAGAGGACACAGAGGACACAGAGGACACAGAGGAGAGAAGATGTTAATTAGGGACAGTTACCAATTTCTAGAATAGGTAACTGTCCCTAATTAAGTCACATCGACCCCGCCTACCGCTTCGAGGGCTTGATCTCGTTCGTCCGGTTTCTTCTCAGACGCCGGCGATGAGGTTCGTTCGTGCCCTGAACCGAAGAGCGATTCCTCGCGTGGGAGGCGCGCAATCGATGGAATCGAAATGAGGGGGGTCACGAATCGTCATCTGTTCGATCCCGGGTAAACCGACGCTTCCGCCGCACAGCCACGGTCCGGGTGATGACGAAGGTCAGGATCGAACACGCCACGAGTACGATCACCGCGGCGATTGGCGCTGTCAGCCATAAGGAGAACCCGGTGGCGCGGGACAGCCAGTGACTGAGCACCGCGGTCACCAGGATCAGCACCGCGATCTGTACGACTTCGGGGAGAGTCATTGTCGGCGAACTCGGCTCTTCAGCAGTTGCCCCTATATTCTGGCGTTGATTGCCAATCGATCAATACGAGCGGGCGCGACTTCCTGCATAACTCGGGACAGGCACCAGTATCGACCGGCTTCCGCACGGCGCGGAGCGCCGTGCCACCATTCGGGATCGCGCATTCCGTCCGGCGGGCTCAGAACAACCCCAGGTACCGCGCGCTGGCGTAGGTGAGGAGGAGGATGAACGCTGCGCGGACGATGCGCATCGGCAGCGAATGCGTCAGGCCCGCGCCGAAGAGCGCGCCGATGATCGCCGTCGGGGCGAGGCACGCGGCGATGAGCAGGCTGAGGATGATCGGATCGCTCACGTCTGCCGTATGGATCACGTCCGGCAGCGTCATGTTCTTGCGAATGGCCCCCAGCGGGGCGGTGACGCACATCGCCGTCGCGCTGACCGCGATGCATCGCCGCAATGGCAGGCGGCAGGCGCGCTGAAGCAGGGGCACGGCGACGATTCCCCCGCCGATCCCCAGCAGGCCCGCGGCGAATCCCATGCACGCACCGACGAGGCTCGAGGGAAGCCAGCCGCTGCGCATGCCGTCCCCTTCCATCGCATCGGAGCGATCGAAGAGCTTGCGCACGTTGACGATGATGACGTAGATGAGGAACAGGCCGAAGATGCGCTTGAGCATCTCGTGATCGAAGAGGTTGCTCACCTGCACGCCGATGATGATGAAGAGGAGGCCGGCGGGGAGCATGCGGCCGACGATGGTCCACTCGATGGCCTTCGCCCGCTGGTGGCGGATGACGGCCGGTCCGCTGACGAAGACGTTGACGATCATCGCCGCGGCCTGGGCGAGATGCTGATCGTGGCGGAAGGCCAGGACGAGGACGGGGATCATGACGATGGAGCCGCCGATGCCCAGCAGGCCGCCGAGGGCGCCCGCGGCGAGGCCGACCAGAACCAGGCTGATGATCTCGGCAAGCGGCATGAGGCCAGTGTAGGCGATCGGGCCGGGCCGCGTGGCGAAGGCCTGCGCCGGGAGGATTCACCGCAGAGGCGCGGAGGACATAGAGGCGAGCCGGGAAGGGATGGTGATCGGCTGCCTTCGGTTGCAAGCCCCGCGCGCGTGCGGATCGCAAGTGAAGGTGGAACGGCGCTCCGCGCCGTGCGTCGCCGATCCGCCCGGGATTGCAGGGGAGCCGTTTCCGGGGGGCGTTTCCGGGGGCCAGATTCCGCACGGCGCGGAGCGCCATGCCACCGTTTGATGGATCCTCTTGCTTGCCTGGTGTCGCACGGCGCGGAGCGCCGTGCCACCGATTTGGGGAGCACTCCGTCCTTCTCCATGCGGTCTCAGGCCGTCACCGCGTCGGCGAGGGTCAGTTCAGCGCGCTGGCGGAAGGTGATGAGGCCGTCGCGCTGGTGCTGGCTGAAGAGTTGATGAAGCCGTGCCTCCAATTCGTCTTTGAGGGCGCCGGCCCTGGGGAAATAGGAAGCGCTGCGGGCACGGCCGATCAGGCCCGGTCGATCCAGGCGCTGCGCGTTGGCGAAGATCAGTTGGCGCACGTTGGCGAAGAGCCCGCCGTCGGCTGGGTCGTAGCTGCGGTTCTTCCGCATCAGCCGCCCCTCACCGCGGGCGTGTTCCTGGGCCCGGCCGGCGATCTCTTCGTAGCCGGCCATGAACGGATCGGACTCATCGCGACGATTCCACAGCAGCGCCAGCCGGCCCCCGGGAATGAGGATGCGGCGGAACTCAGTCAGTGCCGCCGAAGCATCGAACCAGTGAAACGCCTGCGCGCAGAGAACGAGATCCACCGAGGCGTCGGGAAGGCCGGTCTTCTCAGCGCTCGCTTGCTTGTAGACGATTGCCTCCCTTCCGGGGGCGGGGGCCGGATGCCGGCGGGCGACGGCGAGCATGTCGGCGTTGGGCTCGAGGCCGATCACCTCCGCCCCGGCCTCGGCAAGGATGCGAGTGCATATCCCCGTTCCGCAGCCGATGTCCGCGACGCGCACCGGCCGCGCCAGACCTTCAAGGGCGGTGGCGATCGCCTCGGGCGGATAGCCCGGCCGATGCGATTCGTAGTCATCGGCGAGGCCGGTGAAGTAGTCCGTCACGGGCCGGGTCGGCCGCGGTTCTGATGCGGGCGCCATGCGGCCATCGTCCCGCTCGAACGGGCCTCGTGCAAGTTGATGAGCCGCCGGATCCCAACCGATCCCGCCGGCCGGTAGGATGGGCCGTCCATGATGCAGAACATCGACCGGCAATCCGAGATGCGCCTTCCGGGGGCGGCTCTGCTGCTCATCGTGCCGGCGCCGAGCCTCGGCGTGTGGGCCGCGATGATCGCCTGGCCCGACACCGGAATGGGCAAGACGATCTTCTTCGCCTGCAAGGCGTGGATGCTCGCGCTGCCCGTGCTGTGGCTGCTGCTCGTCGATCGCGGCCGGCTGAGCCTCTCTCCGGCGCGGCGGGGCGGCTTCGGCATCGCGGTCCTTCTCGGGCTGATCATCAGCGCGGTGGTCGCCGCGGCCTACCTGCTGCTGGGACGGCACTGGATCGATTCGGCCCACGTGCGCGAAATGGCCGACCAGAACGGCATCGGCACGCCGCGTCTCTACCTCGCCGGTGTCGCCTACTGGGTGCTCATCAACTCCGTGCTCGAGGAGTACGTCTACCGCTGGTTCATCTTCCGCAAGTGCGAAGCGCTGATGCCTTCGGGCGTGGCGGTTCTGGGTTCGGCCGCGGCGTTCACCATCCATCATGTCCTCGCCCTGCGCCTGCAGTTCGACTGGAACGTGACGATCCTGGCTTCGATGGGCATTCTGATCGGGGGGGCGGTCTGGTCATGGCTGTATCTGAAGTACCGCTCGGTCTGGCCGGGCTATCTCAGCCACGCGATCGTGGACATCGCCGTCTTCGCCGTGGGCTGGCTCATCATCTTCGGCGCGTAGCCCGGATCTGAAGAAGCAGACTCACCGCAGAGGCGCCGAGGACGCAGAGGAGAAGGCAGGGACGAAGGCACGGAGGCACGAAGGGAAGAGTCCAAGGGACGAAGAGACGGAGCAACGCACCGGAGCGAGCCCGGCCGTCCTCGGCCCGGGCTACCTGCGAAGGAACAAAGGCACGAAAGCACGAAGGCACGGAGGCACGAAGCAAACAGAAGACGCTCCTGGATGAACCGACACAACGGCCGACCCCGGGCTGCCCATCCCCATCCTCCTCCTTCTTCTCTGTGTCCTCGGCGCCTCTGTGGTGCATCCCCTCTGTGGTGAACCCTGATCACGGCGATTACAGTATGCGCATGAGCGACTTTGACTGGACATTCCCCTATTCATCGCAGCGAATGCCGGTGCTGGGGCGCAACGTGGTGGCGACGTCTCAACCGCTGGCGGCGCAGGCGGGTCTGCACATGCTGCGGCAGGGCGGCAACGCGGCCGATGCGGCGGTGGCGGCCGCCATCACCCTCACCGTCGTCGAGCCCACCAGCAACGGCATCGGATCCGACGCCTTCACGATCATTTACAAGGACGGCGAGCTGCACGGCCTGAATGCCTCCGGCCGATCACCGCGCGCGCTGTCATCGGCCCATTTTGCCGGCATGAAGGACATGCCGCGGCTGGGCTGGGGGCCGATCACCGTGCCCGGCGCGGTCAGCGCGTGGATCGCCGTCTCGCAGCGCTTCGGGCGATTGCCTCTGGAGAAGCTCTTCGAGCCGGCCATCGAGTACGCGAGCAAGGGTTTTCTCGTTTCGCCGCAGACGGCCGCAAGCTGGCAGCGGGCGGCGAAGATCTATGAGGATTATCCGGACTGGCAGCGCACCTTCACTTCCGGGGGCCGGCCCCCGAAGGCGGGCGAGCGCTTCGCGTGCGCTGCGCAGGCGGAAACGCTGGAGAAGATCGCCGCGTCGAACGGCGAAGCGTTCTATCGCGGCGAGCTGGCCCAGCGCATCGCCGCCGCGGCGAAAGCGCAGGGCGGGCTGATGACGACCGATGACCTGGCATCGCATGAATGCACGTGGGTCGAGCCCATCTCCATCGACTACCGCGATCTCACGCTGCACGAGATCCCGCCCAACGGGCAGGGGCTGGCGGCCCTGCTCATGCTCGGCATCATCCGCCACTTCCCGCTGGCCGATCTGGATCCGGATTGCCCGGATGCGATCCACCTTCAGATCGAGGCGATGAAGCTGGCGTTCGCCGATGCCCATCGTTACATCGCTGACCCGGCGCACATGGACGTTGACGTGTCGCAACTGCTGGATGATTCGTATCTCGAATCGCGCGCAAAACTCATCGATCCCGATCGCGCGCAGGATTTCAAACACGGCAGCCCCCGGAAGGGGGGGACTGTGCTCCTCTGTGCGGCTGATGCAGAGGGCTGCATGGTCAGCTTCATCCAGTCCAATTATGCCGGCTTCGGCTCCGGCGTGGTCATCCCGGGAACGGGGATCGCGATGCAGAATCGAGGCGCGTGCTTCACGCTCGAAGAAGGACATCCGAACCGGGTGGGCGGCGGCAAGCGGCCGTATCACACGATCATCCCCGCCTTCGTGACGCGCAATAGGGAATCTGTGATGGCGTTTGGCGTGATGGGAGGCGCGATGCAGCCGCAGGGGCACGGGCAGGTCATGATCCGCCTGGCCGACCATGGGCAGAATCCGCAGGCGGCGCTGGATGCGCCGCGCTGGCAGGTGACCGGCGGGATGAAGGTGCGAATCGAGCCGGGCTTCTCCGATGATGTGTACGACACGTTGCGGAACCGCGGCCACAACCTGGAGATCGACACGCGCCGCTGGGTTCTCTTCGGCGGAGGGCAGGCGATCTATCGACTCGATGACGGCTACCTCGGCGCCTCCGACCTTCGCCGCGACGGCCAGGCGGTGGGATTCTGAAGAAGCCCTGAAGACCTGGAGGCTTGAAGGCTTGGGCGGTAGCCGCGGGCTGACCAGCCCGCGGACGTGGGCGCCGATCGCGCATCAACCTTGAGTGTTCGCCGCGGACTTCGTACGCTCTTGCCCATGTTAAAGCACTATCCACCGGCGATCTTCGCCATCGGGCGCAACTACGCGGCGCATGCGGCCGAGATGAAGGGCCAGACGCCGCAGCGCCCGCTCGTGTTCATGAAGAACCCCGCATCGATCATCGGCAACGGCGAGGCGATCATCATCCCGCACATCTGCTTCGAGCCGCACGAACAGGTGGATTACGAGGGCGAGCTGGCGGTGATTATCGGCCGCGACTGCCGCGATGTGCCCGAATCGGAGGCGCTGAGTCATGTTGGCGCTTACGCGATCGGCAACGATGTCAGCGCGCGCTGGTGGCAGAAGGAGGGATCCGGCGGCCAGTGGGTGCGCGGCAAGAGCTTCGACACGTTCTGCCCCATGAGCGAGCCGGTTGATGCCGGCAAGATCGCCGACCCGCGGGCGCTGCATCTCGTGACGAAACTCAACGGCGAGATCGTGCAGGAGGCGAATACGGCCGACATGATCTTCCCCGTCGCCGCCCTCATCGCCGAACTCAGCCGGGGCACGACGCTCCTGGCGGGGACGGTGATTCTCACGGGCACACCGTCCGGCGTGGGCGCCGCGAAGGACCCGCCGCGCTTCCTGCGCGAAGGCGACACCATCGAAATCACCATCGACCCCCTCGGCACGCTCCGCAACCCCGTCCAGCGCGACGACTGAATCACATACTGCAATCGTCGGCGCAGAGATCACGCCGAGCCGCTGCTATGCGCCCCCGGTTTTTCGCCATCATTCGAAGGGAAAATTCTGCTTAATTAGGGACGCTTACCAATTACTGGCGCGGTGGCTGAATCACATATTCCAATCATCCGCGCAGAGACCATGCCGAGCCGCTGCCATGCGCGCGCCCGAATCTTCGCCATCATTCGAATCCCGCCCCGGGGCACCACCATCATCGCTTGCACCCACGACGCCGAAAGCCGGCTCGTGGGGGCAGCTTACGGCCAGACCGTCCGGGGTTCCCGTGCGCACAACGGCCTGAACTGGCGTATCATGAAGCAGGCCGACACGGACGCGACCACCGGCCCGGATGAGCGTGACTGTCCCGAATATAAAAGGTGGCGGTCGCGGGAGGCCAATGAGCGTGGCCAAGCCTGCTGAAAACGATGGGCATCGCCCAATGACGATGAGACGCATCTGGCGTGGTGCTCTATGCTATACCTTCCTCGGGGCCGTGATTGGACTGGGTACAGCGTGGATGGCAGCGATCGGGGTCGACGTGGCGGACGGTACCTATACGTTCGGGTACTATCCACGTGGCTCGGAAGGATGGCTCGCAGCGATCGAGCAGAGTGTGGGAGCGACGCGCATCTTCCGCGTACGCATGAGCCACGAAGCGTATCAGGAAGAATGTGGGCAAGTCGAAGCACCGGAGGACGCTTGGGCGGCCGCGGTTCAACCACTGACCGGTGAAGCATTCACGGAACTCGTTCCCTCTTGGAGCGAGGTGCGCAGGACACCGAGGGTGATGGGCGAACGAGAAATGGGGCCTGAGTATTCGCTTGAGGATGCTCGTGGCTGGCCGTTCTTGGCCCTGCGGTGCAGCTTAGACCCAGAGAGCCGTTATTGGAAGGACAGAATCAACGCTGGGCGTCCACTTCCACAAGGGGCAGTGGTGCAAACGGATCGGATGATCTGGCCGGGAGCAGACGGCTTCACTTTGGTTATCGCATTCGCGCCCGGGGATTGCGTGCGTCATGGTATACTGGTGCGACCTGGGAGCAAGCCACGCGTAGGGGTCGGTGAACATCAGCTTCGGCTCCTGCCATTGAAGCCGATCTGGAGAGGCTTCATGGCAAACACGCTGTTTTACGGCTTAGCGTGTTGGTGCGCCGTAATGACGGTCCGCTGGCTTCGCCGACACCGACGGCTTTTGCGAGGGTGCTGCCCCGAGTGTGGGTACCCGATCGGAACGTCAGCGCGATGTTCGGAATGCGGATCGCCACTGACACCGCTTCCTGGAAAGGAGTCGCCAGGATAACAATGGTCCGAATGGGCGGACGGAAAACGGGACGGGTCCGATTTCGGACGGAAAACGGGACAGGCGGAAAACGGGACAGGTCCAATTTCGGGAGTGCTCCGTCGCCGGAAGGCGCCGTCGGTCAGGACATGGGCCGTCCGGCAGGCGATCGGCCGGAAACGGCGCAGCGCATCATGATCGGCAGAAAAAGCGGGCAGCGGGCCTGTCGAAAGACCCTGTGTCCGCCGGGGGATGATGATACGAATCATCGCCGCCTGCCGGGAGGGGTTTTCAACAGCCCCACTGTCGCGAATATCTCCATGCATCTCATCTGGTGGGCGGGAACAATGATGCCGTAGCGTCGATCCTTACGCTCACACGATGAAAAAGCCCGCGGCGTGCGGGCCGCGGGCTGTCGAATCGATCGTGCCGGTTCAGGCGACGCCTCCTGCCCCGATCCATCGGAGCGCGGAGGCGATCGGAAGATGCCGGATCATGCTCGCCGGCGACGAACGCCGATCAGGCCCGCGATTCCCAGCATCGCCAGGACGCCGGGGGCCGGGACGAGGCTGAAATTGTCCCAGTACACCGGCTCCTCGTGAGGCGCGTACAGGTCGACGTTGGCGAACGCCTTCGTGGGGTAGTTGGCGCTCGTCCAAGTCCCCGATGCAATCGACACGCTGTTGTAGTACGCTTCGAAGGTGTCGGCGTCCAGATCGAACGCCACCTGAATCTCCACCCAGGCATCGTAGATGATGGGCGTCGTAGTCCCTCCGTGAATCCGCTCGTCCACCATGCCGGTCCCCGGGTCCATGTGCATCTCGATGGCCCACTCGTAAGGCCCGCCATGGTTGTAGACACTGTTGAGAATGAAGTGCGTCTCGCCGTCGAGTCCGGAGGGGATGTACTGATGGCCAGTAAACACCCAGGAGCCGGAGGTGATCGGGTCGAACGGGTGGACGGCGTCGTTGCCCAGCGAATTGGAAACCCCGATTGAATTCGGTTCGCTGAGCCAGAATTCACCACTGACCGTTCCGGCCGCGGACGAGACGTTGTCCCACCCGAACCAGCCACCAACGTTGTCGAGCTTCGTACCGGCGGCGTAGCTGTCGAAGTTCTCGCTCCAGTCCGCGTGCGCAGCAACTGTCATGGCCAACACCGCGCAGGACATCATGAACAGTCGTTTCATAACCTTTCCTCCTTTAATTCCCGTCCGATGATCGGGACACAGACACATTGCGCGATGGCCATTTGTACCTCGCGCGCAAAGCCCGGGCGATGTGGACGATCGGACGAAATTCGTCACTGCCGGGCGCTTGTTCATACCGCTCCCGCATAAGCGGCGGGCGCCCTCTCTCTTGACGTTGCCAGGCACCGGCACGCGGCCGGGGCCTTTACCCCTTGATTCCCAACCCCAGTATCCGTGCCCCCGACTGCTCTGTCAAGGGTCTCTTGGCAAAGGAGCCTCGCAAACGGCCGGGCAACGGACAAGGCAACCGCGGCGGAGGCATCTCCAATCGCGAAATCTCTCATTCTCAACTAAACGTGCGTGAATACGTCCCCCCTTGAGTCCGGCGCATGATGCGCCGCCCCTTGCCCGGCCGGCGGAGGCAAACCTCAACGTCGGGCCCTTCCGAGGGCGAGCGGATCGCACAGCGCGCGCGGAGCCTGTCAAGGGTCAACCGGACGATCGGGCATGACCGGCGCCGCCGACTTTCCAGGCGGCGCCTGCCTGCCGTCCGGCTGGTAAAGCCAAGGACGGAAAACGGGGCGGAAAACGGGACAGGTCCAATTTCCAGGTCCAGTTTCAGGGGTGCTTCGTGGCCGGAAGGCGCCATCGGTCAGGACATGGGCCGTCTGGCAGGCGGGCCACCGGACCTGTCGAAAAACCACGTGTTCGCCGGGCGATGATGGTACGGTCATCGCCGCCCGCCGGGAGGGATTCTCAACAGGCACACAGTTACCAATCACTGATGGCCGAAAGGCGGGAACGGTCGCGAAGAGTTGCTGACGGAATCAACCGAGCGCGCGGTGAACGGGGACGGGAGCCGGTTTATTCCGCACGGGCGGGACGCCCGTGCCACCATTCTGGTAGAGGCTCTCAGGCGCGCCGTTAATCTCGGCTGTTCCATTCCTCCCGCGGCGTTTACCTCTGCTGCTCTTCGCCCTGGCCGGTGAGGAAGTTGGTGAGGCGCCGACGGCGTACGGGGTGCTGGAGCTTGCGGATCGCCTTGCTCTCGACCTGGCGGACGCGTTCGCGGGTGACCTTGAAGATGCGGCCGACCTCTTCGAGGGTGTAGGTATACCCATCGCCGATGCCGTAGCGGAGCTTGAGGATTTCGCGCTCGCGGTAGGTGAGCGTTTTGAGGACATCGTTGATGCGGGCGCGCAGCATGTCGCTGGTGGCGGTGTCGGAAGGCGCCTCCTGGCGTTCGTCCTCGATGAAGTCGCCGAACTGGGAGTCCTCCGATTCGCCCACAGGCCGATCGAGGCTGATGGGGTGGCGGGAGATCTTCATCACGCGCCGCGTCTCATCCACGCTCATCTCGGCCCGGGCGGCGATCTCCTCGATGGTCGGCTCGCGCCCCTTGACCTGGAGCAGGTGCTTCTGGATCGTGCGCAGCTTGCTCATGGTCTCGATCATGTGCACGGGCACGCGAATGGTGCGGGCATGATCGGCGATGGCGCGGGTGATGGCCTGGCGGATCCACCATGTGGCGTAGGTGGAGAACTTGTAGCCGCGCTTGTATTCGTACTTGTCCACCGCCCGCATGAGGCCGGTGTTGCCTTCCTGGATGATGTCAAGGAAGGGCAGGCCGCGGTTGCGATATTTCTTGGCGATGGAGACGACGAGGCGCAGGTTCCCGCCGGAGAGGTCGCGCTTGGCCTGTTCGTATTCGTCGAACACGGTGGTGATGACCTTGAGGCGTCGGCGAAGGTCCTCCGGCTCCTCGAGGACGAGACTCCGCAGGCCGTCCAGCTCCTCCCGCATCACGTAGATGTCTTCATCCTCGTAGCGATGGGGGTGCTTGGCGGCCTTCTCCAGTTCGTGCTCGAGCTGGGTGATCTTCTTGTTGATGGCCTGGAGCTTGCGCATGAGGGGCTGAATGCGGGCGGTGCGGAGGCAGCACTCCTCGAGGAGGGTGGCCATCTTGCGGCGGCGCCGCTCCATCTCTTCGCAGGCCGCCTGTTTGCGGGCGCTGGTCCACTCCCCGTTCTGGAGTTGCTCCCACGCCTCCCGGTTCTGATCGAGCAATCGGCGGATGGTGGCGAGATTGACGGGGATGCGGCAGGCGACCTTGTCCTTGGCGTTCTCCTCGGCGGTGGAGATGCGCATGGTTCGGTCGAAGGGCAGGTTGCCGTCGTGCACCTGCTGAAGCGTCTCGACGGCCTGGGCCGCGGCGTAATCCGATTCGAGCACGCGGCGGCGGAAGATCATGCGCGTGGTCTCGATCTTCTTCGCCAGGCGGATCTCCTCTTCCCGCGTGAGCAGGGGGATGGTGCCCATCTGGGTGAGGTACATGCGAATCGGATCGTCGATCCGCTTGGAGCCGCTGTCGGAGATGGCCTCCTCGATGACGGCCTGGGTCTCGGCTTCATCGAGGATCTCTTCCTGTCCGGGCGGCTCGGCCTGCGGCTCGTGCTCTTCCATCGCCACGGGCGCATCGTCCTCCTCGCAGTCGGCGTCGATGGTGATCCGGGAGGGCTTTTCGGCTCTCTTCTTCTCGTCGCGCTTGAACTTCAGGTTCGTCTGAAGCGGCGCCTGGAAGGGTGTGTAGCCGTGGCGGTGCACCGCCTGCTCATCGATCAGTTCGATCTTGAGCCGGTCCACCAGGACGAGCAGCTCATCGAGCTTCTCGGGATCGACCATCTCGTCGGGCAGGCAGGTATTCAGTTCCTCGTAGCTCATCCATTTCCGCCGGGCGCTTTGCCCAACGAGCGCGCGAAGCGGTGGATGCAGATGTGGGATGCTGATACTCACGTGAGTCGGCTCCATCAATGACTGCGGGCCTTCGGTTCCATTGCCCGCAAGAAGCTCAAGGTCGGGCCTCAGGATCGGGCGCCCTGCGAGATCGCTGCCGGCAGGTCGCCCTGTTGCTGTCGCTTCCGGATCAGGTCAAGAACGCTCTCACCTCCTGCGGCGTCATCGGCGCCTTCCGAAGAGCGGAAGGACGCGATTTGCCGCTCGTAATCTCCGCGGGCGATACAGGTTCGGAGGGCGTCGGTTGCGGCCCTCAGCTCGCTGGCAGCGGCCGTCTCGTCGCCCCCGCAGCGCTGCCGGCCGTCAAAGAACAAGCGCGAGGCCAGCGCCCGCGCCTCCTCGTCGGCAAGTTGCGCCAACACCTGCGGCATGGAGAAACCGGCGCCGCTCTTCAGGTGCGGGAAGATGATCTCGGCGATGCGGCGGTTGGCCGGATCGATGAAATCCCCCGGCTTCACCACATCGGTGATCGCAGGCAGGACGTCATCGTCGGAGAGGATGGGCCGCGTGCCGACCGCCGGCTCGAAGAGCAGGATCGCCAGCAGCTCGCGCTCCGCCAGGCTGCGGGCGCGGGAGATCGCCGGCGAATCGGAATCGGCGGCAAGCAGAGGCTGCGAACCGGTGGAGGAGGTCGTCGCTCCGGCCGGGGAGACGCCGACGGTTCCGCCAGGTCGTGACGCCGCCCGCCGCGCGCGGCGCGGGACCGCCCGCTCGATGTCGGCGATGGACACGTGCAGCAGATCCGCCAGCCGGGTGATGACCAGTCGCTTGCGCACGCCCTGCATCGAGTTGAAGCCGAGGTTCGCCAGCTCGGTGAGGAACTGCTCCAGGTGCTTCTGGCGCGCGGAAATGCCGCCGGCCTCGCCGAGCTGCGCCTCGAATCGGTGCAGTTTATATTCCAGGGCATCAACCGCGTGCTCGACGGCGTCGTGCAAGCGCCGCTCGCCTTCTTCCTGCTTGAGCAATTCGTCGGGGTCCAGCCCGTCGGGCAGCACGCAGATCCTGATGTCCACCGGTTCGGCGAAGAAGACCTCCACGGCGCGGTCGGCGGCCTTTCGACCGGCTTCATCGCCATCGAAGACCAGCACGACGACATCGCAGAGACGGCTGAGGATCCGGGCGTGCTCGGCCGTCAGCGCCGTGCCGAGGGTGCCGACGACGTTGGTGATGCCGGCTTGGTGGCAGGCGATGACATCGGTATAGCCTTCGGTCACGATCGCTTGTTTGGATTGGATGATCTGACGTTTCGCCAGGTGCAGCCCGTAGAGCGTTCGTGATTTGTGGAAGAGGCCCGTCTCGGGGCTGTTGAGATACTTCGGAACGTCTTCGGGATCGATGATGCGCCCGCCGAAGGCGATCGGCCGGCCGACGTCGTCGCAGATGGGGAAGATGAGCCGGTTGCGGAACGTGTCGTAGCGGTCGGTCCCCGGCGCCGAACCGGCCCGCTCCCTGATCAGACCGGCGGCCAGGGCCGTGCGCAGGGCGGAGGGTTTTCCGCCCAGCTTCTGCAGGAAGCCGTCGAATCGATCGGGCGCAAACCCGAGCATGAACTGGCCGACCATCGGCTCGCTGAGGCCGCGCCGGGCGATGACCGCCTGCGCCGCGGCGCCGGCGACGGGGTCGCGCAGGTTGCGCTGGAAGAACTCGCAGGCGAAGGCGACGGCCATCTGCACGTCGGCTCGTCGCGGCGCGTCGCCGGTCGTCGGCGCGGCCGTCCGCGGGCGGAGCGTGATCCCGGCGCGGTCGGCGAGATACCGCAGCGCCTCGGGAAAGTCCATCTTGTGATAGTCCATCACGAAGCGGAAGCAGTCGCCGGAGGCACCGCAGGCGAAGCACTTGTAGAAGGCCTGGTTCTTGTGGGTGACCACGTGCAGGGAAGGGCGGTGGTCCTCGTGAAAGGGACAGATGCCGACATGCTCGCGCCCCTGCGGCCGCAGGGCGACGTGGTCGCCAATGAGGCGCACGAGATCTGTTGCATCCCGTACGAGGTCGGCGTCGGATTGTCCTGCCGAAGTAGTCAAGTGCGCCTGTCTGCCTCTTCCCGTCCTCAGAACCGCCGGGCGGCTCACCGGCACGTCTGCAGGAGACCACGGTTGTCTTCGCTGCAAAAGCGTCGAAACGAGTTGACAAGGACTGAAGAAACCCGGCGGGATTCGCGCGCAGGTCACCTCATCAACTTCTGCCTGTTGTTTCCTTCCACTGCGTACCGCCACCGTCGTGGGTGGGGACAGGCTCGCACGGGCGCGGGTATTGGGCCTCTCCGGCGTTGACCCCCCATATCTTGGGGTGAACCGGATACTTGTCCCCCTGATTCGGCGTGCGAGAATCTGAGAAAACGGTACGCCCGCTTTCGCGTTGGTCAAACGGAGAAGCCAAAAAACCGGAGAATTACCGCTCTCCGGTCCAGACCTCCGATCTCGGCCAGCCTTCCCCCCTTCACGGCAACCGGTTGTCAGCCAATCGCTTGTCGCAGGTTGACGGCCGGAAGGCGGCCGGACGTTTTTACGCCCTTCAATGTCGTTTTGCCGCCGATTATCCCGTCAAGCGGTCCGAACCCGGCCGCCTGCCCCGCCTGGCGTCCGGAGCGCCGCTGGCGTTCGGATCGTGCACCGGCCCGACCCCTCGCGCAGGGCTCAGGCCTGCTGCTCTTTCATCTGCCGCGTATAGCCGTATTTCCGCTTCAGCGGCTTGACGAGCCGACCCTGCTTGATGGCCTTGGTGGAGATCTTGATTCGCCGGGGCTTGCCGTCCACCACCGCCTTGAGTGTCTGCAGATTGGGCTTGAACGTCCGCCTGCTGATGGAGGTCACCTTCAGGCCGATCCCGCCCTGATGCTTGGGACGGCCGCGATAGCGGATCCTCTTGCCCACGGTGGTCCGGGCGCCGGTGAAATGGCAGACGCGTGGCATGGTAGAGCCCTTTTCCTGCAAACGGGGTCGAATCCGTGAGTATACCCGCATCGGGCGTCCTGGCAAGCACCGGCCGGCGGCGTCTGCCGGGCGGCGGCCGGCGCCCCAACGCACAGCCCGCGGCGACGGCCGCGGGCTGTGGAGGCGATTCGGACGATAGAGCGTTGAATCAGGCGGATTCCTTGGCCTTCCGCTGCCGCAGCTTCGCCAGGGGCGTGCCCTCGCGGATGTCTTGGCCGTCCACGATGAAGGTTACGCCGGCGGTCTCGTAGTCCGGCAGCTCGTACATCATCTCGAGCATGAACTCGTCGAGCACCGCCCGCAGGGCCCGGGCGCCGGTCTGTCGCTTCATGGCCAGGTCCGCGATGGCGTTCAGCGCCGCTTCGGTGAACTCCAGTCTCGCTTCCTCCAGCGAGAAGAGGTGCTGATACTGCCGTACCACGGCGTTCTTGGGTTCCGTGAGGATCTGCACCATCGCGTCCCGGTCCAGGGGCATGAGGGGCGTGATGACGGGCAGCCGGCCCACCAGTTCGGGAATCAGTCCGAACTGGAGCACGTCCTCGGGCGTGACCTGCGTGAGGATCTCGCCGTCGTCCAGCTCGTTCTTGCGCCCGCGCTTCGGGTCGGCCGTGAAGCCGATGCGAGTGCGGCCGAGGCGCTTGCGAATGATGTCGGTGATTCCGGCGAATGATCCGCCGCAGATGAACAGGATGTGGGTCGTGTCCATCTGGATGTACTGCTGTTCGGGGTGCTTGCGGCCGCCCTGCGGAGGGACGTTGGCGACCGCGCCCTCCAGCATCTTCAGCAGCGATTGCTGCACGCCTTCGCCGGACACATCGCGCGTGATGGAGACGTTCTGGCTGGTCTTGCCGATCTTGTCCAGCTCGTCGATGTAGATGATGCCGCGCTGGGCCGCATCGAGGTCGTAGTCAGCCGCCTGGAGCAGCTTCAGGAGCAGGTTCTCCACGTCCTCGCCGACGTAGCCGGCCTCGGTGAGGGTGGTCGCATCGCCGATGGCGAAGGGTACGTTGAGGACGCGGGCCAGCGTTCGGGCCAGGAGCGTCTTGCCGGTTCCGGTCGGCCCCATAAGCAGGACGTTCGACTTGTCCAGCTCGACCGGCGCCTGTTCGTTGTCGATCTGGGTGAGGCGCTTGTAGTGGTTGTGGACCGCCACGGACAGCGCCTTCTTGGCGTGCTCCTGGGCGATGACGTATTGATCGAGGAACTCCTTGATCTGCCGGGGCGAGGGGATCGCGGAGAACAATGGTCGGGCGCTGGAGACTCGGCGGCGTTCCTGTCGGAAGATGTTCTGGCAGAGGTCGGTGCAATTGGAGCAGATGTAGATGTCGTTGGGGCCCTCGACCATGGGGCCCACTTCGCGGGAGGTCTTGCCGCAGAAGGAGCAGGTGGTGACGCGTCGGCCTCGGAAGCCGCCATCGCCGCCGTCACCGCCCCCGGCGCCCCCGCCGCTGCCGCCGCTGCCGCCGCTGCCGCTGCCGCCGCTGCCGCCGGCCCCGCCACCCCCACCGCCGAAGCCGCCTCCTCCGCCCCCGAAGCCGCCGCCTTCGCCTCGTGATGAGCCGCGTCGATCGCCGGGCGATCCGGAGGCGTTGACGGGAGTCGGGACGGGGACCGGTTCGAACTGCTGGGAGCTGGTCATGTCTTTCTCGATCAAAGGCTACACCTGCCGCCGCCCCGACGATGGGACCCGACGCATCTGCCCCTAGTGTATCGGGTTGCAGGCGGGTCGTCTAAAGACAGGTGCCCGATTCCCGGCTTCCTCAGGGCCCTTTTTGGAACATCACCGGCGTCAGATCGAACCGCCGCGACAGTCACCCCGGTCCTTCTTCATCGCCCGCCGCGGGCGTCGGGGCGTTCTCGGACGTAGGCGCCCTGACACGATCGATCAGGGCCGATTTCGCCCGCTGGAATTCCTCATCGCTGATCTGCCCGGCCGCGTGCAGTCGGCGCAGATCATGAAGCGTGAATCCTTCGGCGGAAGCGGAGCCGGGCGCTCGGAGCCATCGGCGCAGGACGATGACCACGATCGCGCCGACCAAGGCCGCGGCCAGCAGCAGCAGCAGCCAGGGCAATAGCTCCCGAAACGCCATTTTCGCAGGGGCCGAGGAGGCGATCAGGAACCAGGCGATCGGCGTCATCCGCATCCTTCCTCGACCGGCGTGCGCGGCAGGTCGCCTTCAGGCGCAGGGCTCAATCCTCGCCTGCCGACTTGTCGCCGGTCTTCTTGCCGGTCTTCTTCGACGTCTTCTTCGAGCCGGTCTTCTTCGAGGTTGTCTTCTTGGTGGGCGCCTTCTTCGTGGTGGTCTTCTTCTTTCCCGCCGCGCCCCGCTTCTCGCTGACGAGCTTGTTCCATTCCTCGGCGGGGATCTCCGTCACGTTGGCCCGGTCGATGACCCGATCGGCGGCCTTGTGCTCGCGGATCTGGGCGGTCAGCTCGCCGAGCCGCCCGGATTGAACCAACTCGGTGCGGAGCTTGTCCGGGCGCACGCCGCGCTGCATGGCGATGGCCGCGATCCGTCCGTTGACTTCCTGATCGGAGACCTCCACCTCGAAGTGCTGGGCGAGCCGGTGAAGGAGGAACTGCAGCTTCAGCCGTCGGCGGCTTTGGGTCTCGGCTTCGCTACGGATCTCGGCCAGCTTCTCCTCGACCTCCTCCACGGACAGGCCGCGGTAGAGCAGTTCCAGCCGCTGGCGCTCCAGCATCCGGGTCGCCTGGGCGGCGGACAGCTTCTCGGGCAGGTCGAAGTCGACGGCGTCGGCGAGGTAGTCGTAGACCTGCTCGCGCATGGCCGCCCGCTGCTCCTCGTCGCGCCGCTGCTCGAGGGCGAGTTTGATCTGCTCGCGCAGCAGTTGCTCCGAGCCCATCCCGTAGTGCGCCACCACCTGGTCGATGGAGGCGGGTGTGATGCGATGGGCATCGCGGATGGTCACCTCGATCGTGACCTCCTTGCCCCGGATGTGCTCCAGCTCGTGGAGCTCCGGGCCGATGGTCTTGACGGTGATGGTGTCGCCGACCGTCTTGCCCTTGAGCAGGGAGGCCAGGTCGTCGATGAGCAGGCCGAGCACCTGCCCGCGCCCGCCTTCCTCTTCCGCGGGGACCATGATGTCGATGTCATCATGCCTGAAGAAGGGCTCCTCTTCGCCCTCCTTTCGCGCCGAGCCCGGACCCATGAGGCGGTCGCCCGGCTGGAGGTCGCCCTTGATCTCCTCCGCCTCGCCCAACTGCATGCAGTTGCGTTTCAGCTCCTCGTCGATCTGCTCGTCGTTGACCTCCAACACCGGCTTCTTGATCTCGATGTTCTCCAGGCTGGGCAGTTCGAACTCGGGGACGACCTCCACCTCGACGGAGAAGGTCATCGGTTTGCCGTCCTCCAGCTCCAATTCATCGAGCTTCTCGACCGGCTCCGGTTCGCCGACCGGCTTGATGCCGTGCTCCTCGATGGCGCTGGCGTAGGCGTCTGCGATCACCTGGTTCTTCGTCTCGTTGCGCACGGTGGTGCCGAAGCGGCGCTCCAGCAGGGCCCGCGGCGCCCGGCCCTTGCGGAATCCGGGCAGGGCGGTCTCGATCGCCAGCGTGCCCATCGAGTCCTCGATCTTCTCCCCGATCACCTCGGGCGGGACGGTGATGGTCAGCCGCTTCTTGGCAGGACCGGCGTCCTCGATCTTCACGTCGTAGATGCTTTCTTCCGTCGTCGCGCTTGCGTCTGCCATGGCACATATCCGTGAGAGGCAACGGGATGGGTCGCCGCAGAGGGGCGATCCCGAACCCCAGAGCCTAGCACAATGGCCCGCCAGGACCAACTTGCCCCCGGCCCCGCCCCCCGGCCCCCGGAAGCGGGTTGACGGCCTGAGCGTCGGCCCGGCGGCGATTCCGGCCCCCGGAACACGGGGATGACCACTCGACAGGCGCGGCCCGGCCGTGCCCCCTCGGGGGCGGCGCCCGCGGTCGCCCCGCGGTCTGTGTCGGGTGGCTACGCTCGCCGCACTCGGCGCCCCCGGATCAGGCCGTGCAGGAGAAACCATCCGAGGAGGCAGCCGACGGGATAGATCGGCAGGTCGGAGGCGGCGAACGTCGTGCCCAGCAGCGCCCGGCCGAAGAACGTGCCGCGGATGGCTTGAAGCCACGCCGGGTGCCAGAGCTGGAGGAACTCGAGCGCGATCGTCGCCGCGCACACGCCCACCGCGATCGGCGCGACCGCTCCCTTCCGGGGGCAGATGAAAAACACGAGGAGCATGAAGAACAGCTCGTAGACGATGGACGCGGCCCAGTTGTTCAGCCACCACCGCGCGGGCCCCGCGTACCACTTCGCCGCGAACCCCAGAGGCGTCACGATCGACAGGGCAATCAGAATGCGCACGCGGATAGCCAAGCGCGGGTCCTCCTTCAATAGGGGTCGGTTTCATAACGTATCATCACGGTGAGGCAGTCGGCACGCCATCGCGGCGCAGAGCAGCACGCGCTGGCATCTCCAGTGCGCTTGAGATTCCTGGTGCCTTTTGGGCAGATTCTGATTGACATCGGTCAATTCATGTTATGATGCTCCCGTTGAACCGGGAGGACTTCGGGGTGTCCGGGGCCCTCCCTTCTACGTGTGTGCCGGCGCGATTCAACATCGCGGCGATGTGGTCGCGCCCTGAAAGTAAGGAGTGGTGCGGGGGAAACCAATGCGCATCGGCCGCGACAAAGCGGCACGTTTCGTCCTCACCGGCTTTGCCTGCCTCTTCTGGCAGCCTGCCTCTTGCTGCCGGCGATCGCCGGGGCCGATCCCCCGCTGTACCGCGTGACGAGCCTCGGCGAGTTGTCCGGCGACCCGGCCGGCTGGAGCGAGGCCTTTGGCCTGAATGACCTGGGACAGGTCGTCGGTATTACCCTAGTGGCCGTCCCGCCGGAGGACACGTCCCAGCACGGCTTCATCTGGCTGCCGTCGCCGATGGAAGACTGGGAGCTCGACCAGGGCATGCACGACGTGGGCGTGCTTGGCGAGAATCCGCTCAGCCACAGTGTAGCCCGCGACATCAACGAGTCCGGCCAGGTCGTGGGTACGAGCAGCGCAGCGGACGGCGTCTCCGCCTTCGTCTGGCTTCCCGAAGGGTTCGACGATTTCCCCGAGAAGCAGCCTTGGCAAGTGCCGAGGTTCCTTCCCCCTCTGACGGCTGAGGGTTGGGCGCTGGACGATGGCCAGCCGCCGCACTTTCACGTCGTGGGATGGGGCGGAGAGGAATACCCCGATCCTACGGGCGCCCGCAACATCGGCTTCGTCTGGGACAGCAACA
>Ga0272441_10001991_pt1 | contig 42640 bp, 49 predicted proteins | sample SSMProp6N_FD_193582 | JGI IMG/M metagenome (GOLD analysis project Ga0272441, IMG submission 193582) | Marine sediment archaeal communities from Little Sippewissett salt marsh, Falmouth, MA, United States - SSM-Prop-6N | ecosystem: Environmental > Aquatic > Marine > Wetlands > Sediment ...
TTTTCAAACAACAAATAAATGACAAAGGCGCCTGAACGGCGCCTAGTTCTTTCTTCTGAGGGCCGAGCGCATGTGAGAGTCGAGACCCTCAGCCTTTGCGAACTTTGACATCATATTTATTATATACATAATGACGTATTTTTCTAGTATATATAAAAAAATATTATATAATTATATAAATATATGAACATTAATTTATTTATTTTACATTTCCGGCATAAATTATATATATATATAATTATGTATATCTCGTGTGGAGGTGATAAAAATTAAACGCATATTGCTTGCCACGCTATTTACAATGATATCACTGTCCATCGTTGCAGTATCTGCAGAATTAGATGAAATAGGTGTATGGCTGGATGATGAAGATACAGCCGAAGGCGACAGTGCAGGTACATGGTCACTTGTGAGATGCTGGGCCAATGAATATGGTTACTCAAGTATTTCTCATGACTATGATAATTGGATAGTCAACAACTATTTTAATCAGATACGATACACACCAACATATCCTAAAACGTATCCTGTTGGAAGTTCAGCATCGTTCGGCACGGACATGTGGACCAAGGCCAAGGCAGACGTTTACGCTTGGGAAATTCCCATGTGGGTAACAGACAACGATAGTTACTCTTATGCTTTGATCGATGGCTAAAACACTTTCTTTTTATATTTTTTCATGTGATTAAAATAATATTATCCAAAAGAGAGAAAAAAATTGGAGTGAAGCGTAAAAAAACTATGGATTTTCTGATTATAATAAATGGAGGATATGAATGAGAAAAATCCACCTGATAGAGATCTGTCTGATCATGGGATTGTTAAATATATGTTATCTTGGTGAGTCCATTGCACAACCATACTGGCTTGAGGAAGGCAGTTATGCGGAATACGAATTTTCAGGCTATTTAAAAACATATGGAAAAATATGCCATGCAAGTATTATCGGCACCATACGATGGGAGTGTATCAAGATAGAAGACGATTTTGCCACCATTGAGGAGGCTTTGGTATTTTCATTTCCTCAATCTTACCATGATGAGGAAGGAAATGAATACATCAACAGCATTTTGTATCTTGGCAAGGAGTATGTTGACATGGCCCAAAGTGGCGATTACTCATTCGTCACAGAGTTTTCCATTGACGAAAACGTGGAGATTGAGGTCCATGAACCTGTTGAGATGCGAGACCCCGAGACTGGTGAAGTCATCATAGACGAAGATACTGGGCAGCCAGTTATGATTGGATTTCATATGGTCGTGTTAAGCAATGTATCTGCCATTATAGAGAAGAAGACGATTGTCAAGGTGGATCTTGAGACAAGAGATGTCTATGACATGGAGGACAATCTGTTCGGCAGATGGCTGTGGTGGATCAATGTGGATGACTATTCGTTGGACGGAAGTGCAACAGAGTTGGCCCTCTACGACTGGCGGGGATATGAGGTCCCCGTTGGTATCCGCTATTTTAACATGGACATGGAGCTTACAAAGAAGTATTGGGACATGGCCTTTCAGTACATAGTCCCCGAGGGGACCTACGACTGGTTCCTCATGAGCAACTATGACGTTCCAGGGTACGAGGACTACGACCCAAACGACCCATACCGAATAACTCCAATAACTTTCGGAGATCTTTACGATGCCAGCACCGGATACCTCATATACTCAGAACACTACGGCCTTGGAGACGATATATCCCTCAACGTCTTCGACCTTGAGGCCAATATATCGGCAACACTCAGCGATACGAACATTGACCTTGACACATCGGCGGTCTCCTCTGCTGAGAGCAGCAATACACCCTACTATCTTGGATTTTCCGTATTGGCAATACTGCTTGCTATATCATTGATTTTGGCGAGGCGTTACAATGCATTTGATTGAGTTATCTGGACTGCACAAGAAGTACAAGAAAGGCACGCACGCCCTCAAAGGGGTGGATTACGTCTTTGATGGCGGGATACTCGGGCTGATAGGTCCGAACGGCGCTGGAAAGAGCACAATGATAAAGATACTCATAGGATTGCTTAGGCCGACAAAAGGCACCGGTCTGATAATGGGAGGGGATGCCTTCGCAGACACCGATCTGCTAAAGGATGTCGGCATCCTTCATGAAAAGCCCGCTTACCCTCCCGATGTCAGCGGAAGGGCCTTTTTGGAGTTCATGGCGGAGTTCAAGGAGTTGGAGAAGGATTCTGTAGATGAGGCGTGCGAGATAGTGGCAATCACAGGTTACGCCGACAAGAAGATAGGCTCCTACTCCGCAGGGATGCTGCAGAGATTTGGGATAGCCGATGCCATTTTGGGGATGCCGAAGCTTGTGATACTGGACGAACCCACGTCCAATCTCGACCCGCTGGGCAGGATAGACGTTCTCAACATCATACGCACCCTGCACACTGAAGGCATTAACTTCATCGTGTCCACCCATATTCTCTCCGAGCTTGGAAGGGTGTGCACGGACGCCCTGATACTCAACGAGGGAAGGGTCATTGCCGAGGGAGACATGGAGACGCTTGGAAAGATCTCAGAGAAGAGAAGGATCCGTGACCTGGAAAAGATCTTCATACACTACCTCAAGGAGGATATGAAATGAGAAAGTTCATGAAGCTTTTCTCCTGGGAGGGCAGAAGGATGCTGCGTTTCCCGCTTTTGGAGATATTTGTCGTGCTCGTGATGTTGGTAGTAGTGACCGAGATGTTCTATGTGTCTCATAGGGGCTCATCCGGCGGTGCTTCGATAATGGCAACAACTTCTGCTAAAATTGTCATGCTGTATGGTGTTAAGATAACAGACATAGTTCGTCTGAGCACGTCCAACCTCTTTGTCATAATAACGCTGACCGGCAGCACGCTTATCGGTAACTTCATGGCCAAGGAGATAGAGAACGGATCGACCAAGCTCTTCATTTCCCACCCGATAAGGAGGAGCCATATCTTCCTCTCCAAATATCTTGTCTGTCTCCTTGCATTGGCATTGGTGCCGTTCTTGGCCATTATCATCTCTGCCTTGATGCTGGAGCCGAGATTCCCCCTGCATTTCCTCAAAAGCGGGAGAGAGGTCATAGCATTGCTCATCCTGGTTTTCCTAACATCGTTCTACGTCACCTCCGTCTCAGTCGCCTGCTCGGTCCTGAGCAGGAACGTGGCGATGTCGATGTTGGGCGCCATAGGGATACTCCTCGTCATAAACATTGTCTCCAACGACTACACTTTCCTTCCAGGCAGGAGCCTCTCATCTGTATATTCTCTTCTTGACGGTGCCCGTGTGTACAGTGACACACTTAAACGGGCGGTTGCACTACTGTTCATGCCGTTGGTGGGCATGGCCCTGTCTTTCGTATCATATCATGTTTTTACCAGGAGGATGGAATTGTCATGAAAGCAGCCATTAGGATCGGATTGCTGATGGCCATAATAGGCTTGCTGCTCGGCTTTGGAGCCATGATGAACATAAGCGACACGGCTACAAGGACGTTCTCAAGCTATATCATCGAACCACAGGGGCAATACAGTTCCCTGTTTTACTTCACGTCCAAGCAATATGACATCAAGGTCATTATATCTGATGACTCGGAAGCGGAGTTCAATATTTACGATTCGCATGACATAGCCAGCAGTTCTGTCCTGCCAGAGCCTGTGCTATCGGAACAGCTAGATTCCACTTCATCGCTGAGCTTCGATCCGCACAGGAGGGGTTTCTATGTTGTCCAGCTGATAAACAAGCAAATGACAGAGATGAACTATGAGATATCCGCATACCAATCATCGGGGCTTCAAAGGGATTTCATGTTGGAGGGTATGATTATCACTTCAGTAGGACTATTGGTTAGTTTTTTTGGTTTACTATGCCTAAGAAAGCCTCTTTTCAAACAGCAAATAAATGACAAAGGCGCCTGAACGGCGCCTAGTTCTTTCTTCTGAGGGCCGAGCGCATGTGAGAGTCGAGACCCTCAGCCTTTGCGAGCTCTGCCACTATGTCCGCTATCATGTCGGGCGACGTGATCTTCTGGTAGGTCTGTATCTTCAGGAAGCTGAAGACCGAAAGACCGCCGGTGAACCTTGCCCCTCCGCCTGTCGGCAGAATGTGATTGGTGCCTGATGCGTAGTCACCGAAGCTCTCGGCAGAGTCCTTTCCTATGAAGAGCGAGCCATAGTGCTTAAGTGCCGCCTTGGCAGCCTCCTCGTCCTCCACCTGGAGCTCTACGTGCTCCGGCGCCCTCTTGTTAGCGATGCGGTATGCTTCCTCGAGGGAGTCCACAAGGATGATGTATGACTTGTCAAGGGATTGTGTGGCCACCTCTCTGGTGGGGCTGTCCTTGAGCTGCTCCTCTAACTCCCTGTTCACCTCGTTGGCCAGCTTCTCACTGGTAGTGACCAAATGTGCCTGGGCCAATGGATCGTGCTCCGCCTGCGACATCATGTCCGTGGCTATCAGAGAGGCGTCACCGCTGTCGTCGGCGACCACCAAGACCTCGCTTGGACCGGCCAGAAAATCAATTCCCACGTCACCATAGACCATCCTCTTGGCCTCAGTGACATATTTGTTTCCAGGTCCGACTATCATGTGTACGTGGGGTATGGTCTCGGTTCCGTAGGCCATGGCAGCTATCGCCTGGATCCCGCCAACGGAGAATATCCTGTCCGCTCCTGCGACATCTGCGGCGATTATCGTCTCATCCCTGATCTTCGGCGAGCAGACGATTATCTTCTCAACACCCGCCACTCTTGCTGGAGTTATGGACATAAGGGCGGACGATGGCAGCGGATACCTTCCGCCTGGTACGTAGCATCCCACCTTGTCGACCGGAATGATCTTTTGCCCAAGTATGCTCCATTTGGTCTTGAGCTCGAAGTCCCTCATGGAGGCTATCTGTATCTCTGCGAACTCCTGAATGTGCTCATGTGCCTTTTTTATGGCCTCTACGACCTTGTCATCAACGTTCTTGTAGGCGTTCTCGATATCCTCTTTGGTGACCTCAAGGGCCTTGGGTGTGAACTTGTCGAACTTTTCAGTATATCTTATTACGGCCTTGTCGCCTTCCTTTCTGACGTTGTCTATTACTTCCCTGACAACCTCTATCTCCTCGAAGGGTATCCTGTGATAGAATGATTCCGGGACAGATTTTATGATCCTCATCTTCTCCTCCCTCTGAGTTCCTTTATAATCTCATCTGGTTCAATACCTTTCTTTGCCATTAGCATTAATAAAAAGTATGTTAGATCCCCTATCTCCCACACTAGATTGCGTCTGTCTGTGTAGTTGATTACCTCTTGGGATTCCTCTGCTATCTTTGCCATTATCTTTGACTCATCGCTTGCGGTCCTGTACGTGTACGAGCTTTCATTTCCGCTCTCGATCCTTGACCTCAAGACCTCGTATAGCTCCAAGAGATTGAAGTTGCGCTCGTCAAAGCAGGAGTAGCTGCCCGTATGGCAGGCGCCGCCCTTCTGTCTGACGGTGAATAGCAACGTGTCCCTGTCGCAGTCGTACCTGACCCTTATAAGCTCCTGTGTGTTTCCCGACTCCTCGCCTTTCACCCATATCTTTTGGCGCGAGCGCGAGTAGTAGGTCCCAGCCCCTTTCTCAAGGGCGTATCTCAATGACTCGGGACTTGAGTAGGCCAGCATGAGAACATCGCCGTTCAATTCCTGGACTATGGTGGGAACGAGCCCGCCACACTTCTCAAAATCTATGATGGATGCGAACGCGTCCTCCAGCTTAATCTTCCCTGTGTAGATGGACATGCCCAGCTGGCAGTCCATGCCGCTCTTTTCCAGTTCCAGGATCTCATCTATGGTCGTGATCCCTCCGGCGGCAACGAAGGTCATTCCGTCAGGCACGCCCTCTTTGATGCGCTTTGCAAGGTCCACATCGAAACCCTTGAGCCTTCCTTCCCTCTCCACATCGGTGAAGAGGAATCCTCCACAGTAGTCCTTTAGCTCCTCCACCCTGGCCTGGGGCGTGACGCCGGTGTCATTGACCCATCCTTGGTCGGTGACATTTCCACCCTTGGTGTCGATCGCCACTATGACGTCCTCTTTCCTGAACTTCTTGAGGAACTCCGGTGTGGCGCCGGTACCGATTATTATCTTCTTCGCGCCGCTTCGGAGAAGTTCCCTTCCCTTCTCGGGGGTCCTGATGCCCCCACCTACACGGCACTCCGCGATCTTCACGATCTCCTTTATAAGCTCGAAATTGTCTCCCTTTCCCATGGCTGCGTCAAGGTCGATGACCGCTATCTCTCCGTACCTGCCAAAGGTCTTTGCAAGGTCCAGTACATCCTCTCTCTCTAGCATCTTCTTCCTTCCCTGCTCAAGCTGTACCGCCTTGCCGTCCATGATATCTATGCTGGGTATGATCATATCCTTACCTCCACTCCAATCTTTGCCAGATATTCCTTGACGTCCTTTACAGTGTATGTGCCGTAGTGGAATATCGATGCTGCCAGGGCCGCATCGGCCCTACCTTCTGTAAGTACCTCTCCTATGGATTCAAGATTCCCTGCGCCTCCTGATGCGATTACAGGTATTGAGAGTATCTTATCGACTGCCTTGTGAAGCTCAAGGTCGTAACCTGTCTGTGTTCCGTCACAGTCCATGGATGTCAGCAATATCTCACCCGCGCCCAGTTCTTGGACCTCTTGCATCCATTTGAGGGCATCTATACCCGTGGGTTTTCTTCCTCCATGGGTGTACACTTCCCATCCGTTCTCACATCTCTTGGCATCAACCGCCACGACAATGCACTGGCTACCAAAAAAACTTGAAGATTTCTTAACTAACGATGGATCCTCGACTGCCGAAGTGTTTATCGAGACCTTGTCGGCCCCGGACTTCAGTATCATCTCGATAGATTCGATTGAGCTTATGCCCCCTCCGACGGTGAAAGGTATGAATATCTCCCTGGCCACCTTCTTGACCATCTCTACCGTTGTCCCTCTCTTCTCGTGGGACGCCGTGATGTCCAAGAACACCAGCTCATCAGCACCCTGGTCGTCATACCTCTTACCCAGTTCAACGGGGTCCCCTGCATCCCTTATGTTGACGAAGTTTGTGCCCTTTACCACTCTGCCGTCCCTTACATCGAGACATGGGATTATTCTTTTTGCAAGCATTCATACCACCATCTTATCAATGAAAGGCCATACTTTCCACTCTTTTCAGGGTGGAATTGGAAAGCTGTGACGTTGTCTTTCTTAACTGCCGCCACGAACTGGCCGTAATAATCACTTTTAGCTATTGCATGTTCAGAGTCAATGATCCTGTAGGAGTTGACGTAATACGCCCATCCCGCGGGCATGGAAGGGTCAAAGGTCGTGATCTCGTTCCATCCTATCTGGGGTACCTTGCCCTTGGTGAATCGCTCCACCCTGCCCTTCATGATCGAGTAACCCTCATGGTCAGGATTTTCATCGCTTCCCTCGAAGAGAACCTGGAGCCCAAGGCATATTCCTAGAAAAGGCTTGCCGTCCTCGATATACTGACCCACTGGCTCGAACATCCTTCTCTCGTTCAGCGTGTCAACCATAGAACCAAAGGAACCCTGCCCAGGGAACACCATCGCTTCGCAGTCCTCGATCTCATCAGGCTTGGTAATCATCTTTGCCTGGAACCCCAGGTATTCGAATGCGTTCCTCACACTCGCCAGATTGCCTGCGCCATAGTCAAGTATCCCTATCATTCTATCAGTCCCTTGGTGCTGGGGATGCTGTCCATCTGTCTTGGATCCTTTGAGCATGCCATCCTCATCGCCTTTGCGAACGCCTTGAAAACCGCCTCAGCCTTGTGGTGGTCGTTCCTGCCCTCAAGCACCCTTATGGCAAGGCTGGCCCTCAGAGAGTCCACGAATCCCTTGAAAAAGTCGTAGAACAGGTCTGAGTCAAGCTCGCCTATCATCCTTCTCTTGAAGTCGCAGCGCATCTGCAGAGTCGGCCTCCCCGAAATGTCGACAGACACAACAGCAAGGGACTCGTCCATTGGAAAAACGAAGTAACCTGACCTATTGATGCCTCTTCTTTCCCCCAAGGCCTCATCAAATGCCTTTCCAAGGGTTATTCCCAGGTCCTCCACAAGGTGGTGCTGGTCCACTTCCAGGTCCCCCTTTGCAGTGACCTTTAGGTCGAAAAGCCCGTGCTTTGAGAAAGTCTCCAACATGTGGTCCAGGAATCCTATTCCTGTCGTGATGTCATAGCTTCCGCTGCCGTCTATGTCCAGCTGCAAGCTGATATCAGTTTCCTTGGTCTTCCGGTTAATCTTAGAGCTTCTCATCTTTTCCACCACAATACTCCCTCATGACATCGAGCAGCTTTTTGGACTCCTCCATTGTCCCAGCGCTGATCCTGACGCAGTTCTCAAGTAGCATGTCGCCCTTCCTGTTCCTGACCAGAATGTCGTTTTCATTGAGCAGTTCCAATACCTTGTCATGCTCGTTTCCCAGGTCGCATATGAAGAAATTGGCATCAGTATCGTATATCTTGAATCCCAGATCCCTTAGGCCCGACATCAAGAGGTCCCTTGATCTGAGGATCTCCTTCACGCAGTTTTTCATGTAGTCCTTGTCCTTTATAGCAGTTTTTGCGCACTCTATCGCTATCGTGTTCACGCTGTAAGGAGATATTACCTTCTTGAGGGTCTTGATGATATCCTCGTTGGCAAATGCAAGTCCTATCCTGAGGCCTGCAAGGCCATAGGCCTTTGAGAATGTTCTTGTAACTATGATGTTGTCATATTTTTCTATAAGTTCAAGGGCGCTAACTCCGTTGAACTCACAATAGGCCTCATCCACAAACACCATCTCAGACCTCTTTGCTATTTCCTCGATGGTATCCAGGCTGGCGCTGCTGCCGGTGGGATTGTTAGGATTGACTATTACAGTCATCCTTGCCCCTTCGCTTTCCATAATTGCGGCATCCTTTGGAAAGGTAAGGTCATTGTTGAATGGGACCTCCTTTACCTCGGCACCGAATACCCTTGCTTCCAGATCGAAGATGGTGAATGTCGGCACTGGGATCACTATCTTGTCCCCTGGCCTGACGTAAGCGTTGAAGATCAGTCGTATGGCCTCGTCGGACCCATTAGTTATCAGCATCCTGGAACGGTCAACACCGAAGCTCTCAGAGAAAAGATCGTACGCCTCCTGATATTCGGGATAGGTGGATATCACATTTGATGGCAGCTCCCTCACCATTTTCATAACTTTTGGAGAAGGCCCAATGGCGTTCTCGTTGAAGTCCATCCTGATCTTTTTCCTTCTTCCCTCCATAGGTGGCACATATCCTTTAACCTTGCGGACATATTGATTAGGTTCTATCATATTTCTTTCCCTCCTAAGATAACGCAATCGCTCTTGAAGATCACATCATAGATCTCAAGCCCGCATTCCTTCATGCTCCTGCCAGAGTAAACAATATCTATGGCAATGTCCGAGATGCCCTCGCTGCAGCTGGTCTCTACACTTCCGTTCACATATACCTGATCGAATACAAATCCCTTCTCCCTGTACTTCTCAAGATAGTCGTCAACTATATGTTTGTATTTCTTGCTGGCACAGACCGTGATCTCCCTAGGCATGTCCTCCATGGTCTTTCCGATCGGCCCTATGAGACAAAGCGCTGGTTTGTCGTAAAGCGCAGAGGGATCGTTCCATTCCATAACTCCCAGCACCTCTACAACACCTTCGTCCGGATTTTCTAGTTCATACTCATGGTAAAGGTCCTCTCCGGTGAAACCATACACCTTCTTTCCCTTTTTTGTAAGTTGGCTTATCCAGAACGGGACGTCCTCGCCCCTTACCTCGATCTGCTTGTGTTCACTGTACTCTGGATACTTCTGCATGAATAGCTGCGTATACACCTTCAGGCCGGTGTTCTTTGGCAGCACTAGCATCACTTCCTTCTCTTCGTAGTCAAAGCTGCGGGCCATGAAATAAATCACCTTTAGAAATCAATTATAAAACCTCCAAAAATTGACGAAGATAATAACTTTGGAGCCGGTTTGAATGCTGTTACTTCCCACAGCGAATGAATTCGACATCTTATCGGGCATGAAGACGACCAGCACACAAAGAAAGTGCCTTAGCCTCCAAATCAACAGCGTTCATCTTTATCAAACTCCGAATTAAAACATTCATTATATGAATCATTTAAAAAAGTTTGGGTGTCCTCGAACTAAAAATGCTGAAATAGTAAATATTTTTAATTAGTATACTGTATCTAGTTCATGCCAAAGATAAGATGGGAGATTAATCTGGCCATAGCCTTGATAGCGGCTTCGGCACTGGTTTACTTATTTCATTTCACGATATTTCACGATTTTCATCATATAATGATCTATCTGGTGGGGGACATAGCGTTCGTCCCCATAGAGGTCCTGATGGTGACCCTGATAATCCACAGGGTGTTGGACATGAGGGAAAAGAGGCAGAAGATGGAGAAGATGAACATCGTCATAGGGGCCTTCTTCAGCGAGGTTGGTACCAAGCTTCTGACACACCTCTCGGACAGCGATCCAAATCTTAAAAAAATTAGGAAGTATCTTATAGTTGAGAACGACTGGGACGATGAAGAGTTTGACAAGGCAGAGGCTGTCTTGAGAAACTATGGGTATGATGTGGAGATAGGGAAGGTAAATCTTTCAGGCCTGAGGGATTTTTTATCTGGAAAGAGGGAGTTCATGGTCAGGCTCCTGGAAAATCCAATACTTCTTGAGCATGAGACATTCACTAGCCTTCTGCAGGCAGTTTTTCACGCAACAGAAGAGCTGGAAAGCAGGGATGACTTCAAGAAGCTTCCCGAAACCGACCTTGCCCACATCGGAGGGGACCTGAAAAGATCTTATATCCTCCTGGTAAGTGAATGGCTGGATTACATGCAGCACCTGCAGAGACATTATCCATACCTGTTCTCACTTGCAATGAGATTGAATCCTTTCGACCAGGAATCCAGCCCTGTGATAAGGTAAGTTTATTCTATATTCAACACAATATAGTATATTGATGGTGGATAAAGGTAATAATAGGAAGAACAGGCTCTCTGAGGAGAAGAGCCCATATCTTCTCCAACATGCCAAAAATCCGGTGGATTGGTACCCGTGGGGGGACGAGGCTTTCGATAAAGCGCTCAAGGAGGACAAGCCGGTGTTCCTTTCCATAGGATACTCGACATGTCACTGGTGTCATGTCATGGAGAGGGAGTCATTCGAGGATGAAGACATAGCTGATCTGCTGAACGATAGCTGCGTCTCCATAAAGGTCGACAGGGAAGAGCGTCCTGAGATCGACCAGCTATATATGAAGGTAGCACAGATGGCTACTGGGACTGGTGGATGGCCCCTGAATCTTTTTTTGACGCCTGACAGACGGCCATTCTATGTTGCCACATACATACCCAGGGACAGCAGGTATGGTACAATAGGCATGAGCGAACTGGTACCCAATGTTGCTAAGTTATGGAAAGAGAACAGGGAAAAGCTCCTAAGCTCTGCAAATTCCATTGTGACGATACTTGAGAACGAACCTTTGGGCGAGGTAGGAAAATCCCTTGACCGGGATGTCTTCGTACAGACATATGATGAGCTTATGCTGGCCTTTGATGAAAAGAAGGCGGGATTCGGAACAAGGCCAAAATTCCCTTCTCCCCACAACATTCTCTTCCTACTGAGGTATTGGAAGAGGGATTCGGACCCATATGCATTGAAGATGGCGCAGATGACATTGGACGCCATGGCAAGAGGGGGCATCAGAGACCATATAGGTGGAGGATTTCATAGATATTCAACCGACAAGGAATGGAAGCTTCCACATTTCGAGAAGATGCTCTATGATCAGGCGATGCTTTCCATCGCATACTCTGAGGCCTATCAGGAGACAGGGAAGCCCCTGTACAAGGAGATAGTGATCGATATCATTGAATATGTAAAGGAGAGGATGATGTCAGAAGAAGGCTGTTTCTACTCTGCCGAGGACGCCGACAGCGATGGTATTGAGGGAGCATTCTATGTATGGTCATACAAAGAGCTTGAGGATTTACTGAACTCTGAGGAGCTCGGGCTGTTGAAGAGCATTTACCATATCGGGGAAGGGGGCAATTTCGATGATGAGGCCACGCGAACCCCATCTGGATTAAACATACTGTATATGGACAGGGAGATTGACACTCTATCGGCGGATCTCTTGGATAGAATCAAAGAAATTCACAATAAGTTGCTTGAGCGTAGATACACAAGAACTCCTCCACTAAAGGATGACAAGGTCCTTACAGATTGGAACGGCCTGATGACAGCCGCTCTAGCGATTGCCTCAAGGACATTGGGAAATGAAGAATATGCAAATATGGCAAGGAAATGCATTGATTTCTTGTACTCTAAGATGTTCGATGATGAGGGCACACTATTACACAGGTACAGGGAAGGTGAATCCGCCATAGAGGCCAATCTGGACGATTATGCCTTCCTTGCATGGGGGCTTTTGGAACTATATGATGTTAGTTTTGACAGTGTTTATCTCCAGAGAGCAAAAAAGCTCGTTGACGTTGCCATTGAAATGTTCTGGGATGAGAGACAGGGCGGATTTTATTTTGCTCCCTCTACAAAAAAGGACCTTATATCGAGGCAGAGGGATGCCTATGACGGAGCTATGCCGTCTGGGAACAGTGTCATGACCTTTTGCCTATGGAAGATATCAAGGCTTCTTGGGGAAGAGCCATATGAGCAGAAGGCGTATGAAACGGTCGCTGGATTCTTTGACCAGATCAAGGGAAGGCCATCCGCCCACACTTTCCTCATGATGGCCTACGATGGACTGACCGCCCCTTGCTCTGAGCTTGTTATAGCTGGGGATATGGATGAGAAGGATACATTGGACATGATATCAGCGAGGAACAGAGCCTATCTCCCTCATAACAACACGATTGTATTGAAAGATGAAAGCCGGGAGAACTATCCTGGATACACCAATGAAATGAGGCCTGTGGATGGAAAGGCAACAGCATACGTATGCATTGAAAAGAGCTGTATGAGACCAACTACCTCTATTGAGGAGATGATGACACACCTAAAGGAAATCTACTCTTAGACATTAAAAAGAAAATATAATATAGTTTCAATGCCTATATGCATTGAATCCATTAGAATGGTGAAAAAGGATGCTTAAGGAAAGTGTTGAAAAAGCATTGAACGAGCAGATAAACTGGGAAATGTACTCAAGCTATCTATACCTGTCGATGTCCTCTTATCTCGAGTCCGTCGGACTGCCGGGATTTGCATCTTGGATGAGGATCCAGGCGCAGGAGGAACTGGTACATGCGATGAAGTTCTATGACTACATAGTCGCCAGGGGCGGAAGGGTCAGGCTCACGGAGATAAAGTCTCCCGCTACCGAGTGGCCATCACCCCTTGAGGTCTTCGAAGAGACATATAAGCACGAACAGAAGGTAACATCTCTTATCAACGGACTGGTCTCTCTGGCCATAAAGGAGGAGGACCATGCAACAAGGAACATGCTACAGTGGTACGTGGATGAACAGGTCGAGGAGGAAGAATCTGCCAGTTCATCTCTGGATAAGCTCAAACTTGTAGGGACAGAGGGTAGCGGCCTTTACATGCTGGACAAGGAGTTCGGACAGCGTGTTTTCACCCCTCCCGCAACTAAGGAATGATATCATTCCTTTTATTTTTTTATAGATATACTTTCTATTGCCTCTGGCAGTTCTTTCAGTGACTCTATCCTATAGTCGCCATCGATACCAATTCCAATGGACTTGCATTTAGCATCCCTGGCAGCGATGATATCATTTATAGTGTCCCCTATCATGATAACCTCTTCAGGTGACAGGCCTATTTTCTCGCAGGCTAATATCAACATGTCAGGATGCGGTTTCCCATAACTTACCTGATCGCTGGTTACCACCTCAATGAAGTATTTCTTAATATCGTACTTTTTCAGTATCTGCTCAGTACAATCAAGGGTCGTGTTCGTCACAACGACCTTTTGATGCGATTCCAGCCTCTTGAGGGTCTCAACGGTGTCCGGAAATAGTTTGACGTCGCCTATGTGTTCGGGATATACGGCATTGCAGAACCTTCCAATTCCCATATCAAGTCCCAGCCTTTCAAGGATCTCGAAAAGGTCAGCCCCCCAGTAATCATTTAGGAACTCATCCACTGAGAGCTCCTTCTGCCCGTACTTTCTCAATGCGCCGTTCAATGCGCCCCTCCAGGATTCTGTTGAGTCTACCAACACTCCGTCCATGTCAAAGAGCAGTGCCTTGGGATACATATTATCATTCAGTCTTAAACGGGCCATCATAAAAAGATTGCTGAACGGATTTATATAGAAAGATTTATATTCAAAGGTGAGATTCTCATATCTCATAAAGTTCAATTAACATTTGATAAACTGTGCAATTCAGATAGATTTAAATACATCAGTAATCACGTGTTAATATTATCATAGAGGTGATTTAATTGGCCGAAAGACCATTGGATATAATCCACAAGTCAGTAGAGAAAAACGTCCTAGTAGAGTTGAAGGGTGGAAGAGAATTTAGAGGAATACTTAAAGGTTATGATATTCATATGAATCTTGTCCTTGAGAACGCAGAGGAGCTCAAGGATGGGCAGCTCATACGAAATCTTGGATATGCAGTTGTCCGTGGGGACAATGTTGTCCTTATCTCACCGGACCTTAGGTGATCATCATGAGTAAGGGAACACCTTCTTTTGGAAAGAGGAACTCAAAGGTCCACATACGATGTAGGAGATGCGGCAATCATTCCTACCATATACGCAAGCACAGATGCGCTTCATGCGGATATGGCGTTTCTAGCAGGATGAGAAAGTATGACTGGAACAAATATGGTTACTGATGTTCGCATCGTGGTTGAAGGATTAAATGATGTAAAGAAGATATGTGATGCATTGGACGGATCCTCCTTAGGGAGCGATTACAGTGCATCCATCACCTCTATAATACCCACTACAGACCCTTTTATTGCCGTTAACGCCGCAAGCGGGGCTGACATAGTTCTTGTTGCAATGGACGCGGACAGCGTAGGTAGGAATCTGTCCGAATCCATGAACGATTCATTACAAGGCGTTTGTTCCATCGTTGAGAACATCAGGTTGCCAAATGGACAAAATGTCGAATATTATGATAAGGTCTTACTCAGGGAATCGATTGAGAAGGCAATCGTCCGTTCAGGTCTCAAGGCGTTAAAGCTTATGCAGGTAGAAATGACGGAAGCTCCAGTTGAAACCTCCGATGAAGCGATTGATGTATACGAATCCTACATGAATGGATATGAAGAGGAAAAGGAGTCTCTTGGAGATAACGATGGGGAGCAAGATGACGAATACAACAATCTTGGATGGATGCCCCCCGTATTCGACGAAGAAACTGAAGAGGAAGGTCCCTCAGAAAATGATGATTCTATCTACGAGGCAAACCAACTCCGTTTGGAAAACAGGAAATACATGGACCAGATTTCCGAACTCGAGAACAGGATCAACGATCTCATGATAAGTTCATTTGAAAAGTACAATCTTGAAGAGGTCTGGGAATCACTCTATCCAGAGCAGTTCCCAAGCATAGAGGACCTCTCGCTAGCGGCCTCGCGTCTTTCTGACGAAGTTTTCATATCCGGAAACTTTATATTTGCACAGAGTCTCAGGAAGGTAGAAGACTTTCTGAAAGAGTTCAGGGAGACCTTCGCCTGAATGGGCTGGTAGCGCAGCCTGGAAGCGCGCCTCCTTGGCATGGAGGAGGCCCCGGGTTCAAATCCCGGCCAGTCCACTATTATTCACTTCTATCCAAATCAAACTAATGTTTTTATATTTCTAATGCATAACATTTCTTGGGAGGAACAAGATGAATTCCGATGCTAAGATAGAGATCTTAAGTAAGCTGACCACTGCCTCGGTGGCCGATGTTATGGATGGAAAAGGTGTTTTCTCTTCAGCGATAAAGCCCATAGGGTCTGTTGGAAAGGTCGTTGGAAGGGCGTTTACTGCATCAAGCCCACCGGGTGACATGCTGACCTGTTATTGGGCATTGAACGAGGCGCCAAAGGGGGCTGTGCTCGTCATTGACGGGGGCGGATACACTGAGGCTGCCATATGGGGCAGTCTTATGACATACGAGGCCCAGACAAAGGGGCTGGCAGGCGTTGTGATAAACGGGGCCATCAGGGACACGATGAACATAAAGATTTTGGACCTGCCTGTATTTGCCATCACGTCTTCTCCAAGGGACGGCACTATAAGGGGCCTGGGGGAGCTTGGCACCAAGATCACGTGCGCTGGTGCGTGCGTTCAGCCTTGGGATTATATCCTAGGCGACGAGGATGGCGTGGTGGTCATACCTTTCGAGCTTATCGACCGGGTAATAGAGAAGGCAAGCGAGTCCACTGAGATGGAGGAGCGTATCATCAGGGATATAAAGGGTGGAAAGTCCCTTTACAATCTGTTTGGCCTGGACGAGCTCATATTGAAGAAGGAAAGGGAGGACGCCAGCATAATAAACGATCTGATCAAGGACATGGGAATTTAAAATACTCCCATTTTCTTTTATATTTTGCCTCTGGCCTTTAATAGTAATATTTTTATTGTGTTCCTTTTCTTCTTATGTAATGGCAAAGGATGTCCTAACGTTTTTGATCGATAATCGAGACTCGTTCGTGTCAGGGGAATACATTGCCAAGAAATTGGGAATCAGCAGACAGGCTGTGTCAAAGAAGGTATCAATGCTCAAGGACGATGGCTTTGTGATACAGTCCAAGACAAATCGCGGTTACAGATTGATGTCATTTCCAGATGTAATAGTACCTGAGTACATTGTCTTGGAAACTAATTTCAAGCCTGTATTTCACCATGAAACAATCGATTCGACAAATCTTCAGGCCCGAAAGTTCGCATTGGATGGATTTCCAGAACGTACATTGATAGTCTCAGAGGTCCAGACCTCAGGCAGGGGCAGGATGGGCAGGGAATGGCAGTCACCCAAAGGCGGACTGTGGTTCTCTTTTATACTGAGGCCAAGGTGCATCCCATCTATCGCCCCTCTGCTCAACTTTGTTGTGGCAAATTCCGTTGCAAAGGCCATGGACGAACTTTATGACATAAATCTGAAGATGAAATGGCCCAATGACATATTTTACGAGGGAAAGAAATTATGCGGGATAGGCATTCTTGTATCCTCCGACATCGATCTAATGCATTACGTTGTGATAGGTATCGGGATCAATGTGAACAATCCCTCTCCGCAGTCTGTAGATTCTCTGTCTGTAAAGGACATAGTCGGGAAAGAGGTGGACAGGAACATACTGCTTGCAAATATACTTAACAAGTTCAAGGAAGAGTACACTCTTTTTGAAAGAAATGAGTTTGATAAGATAATGGGCTATGCAAGGGAGATATCCAATACCATAGGCCACGAGGTCAGGGTTTCCTTCCTTGGTGTTGAGAAGAGGGGCATAGTGACCGACATAGACGATTCCGGGGCTTTGATGCTCGAGGAAGAGGACGGCACACTTTCAAAGATATTGGCAGGAGACGTGGACTTCCTTAGGCACTTGTAGGTGTTGGCATTGGAATATCTGTTCTATCTTAACGGGGACCATGAGAAATTGGCCCGTTTGGAGATCATTTCTCTTCTAAGGTCTTATGGATTAAGGCATGAGATCAAGTATAAGGCACAACAGACCCTGATAGTTTCATCAGAGGCGGCCGACAATCCCATCTTCTCTAGATTGGCGCTTACACATAGGGTGATGCAGTATCTGGGGGGCATATCCCCAAATGATGGGGAGATTGATTGGGGGAAGGTCAGATTACAACCAAAAGGCAGCTTTAGCTTCAGGATAAGGAAGATCGACAAGGACATCAATTCCATGGATGAGGAGAGGCGGATCTCTGAGCAGATCATCTCACATCTGGATTCCAAAGTTGATCTAACATCGCCTGATCAGGAGTTCTATGGGGTGTACGTCAATGGCATGATACATGTCGGATTGACATTGTTTGCAAACGATCCCAAGACGTTCTCATCCAGAAAACCCCAATATCGGCCATATTTCCATCCATCCTCAATAGATCCCAGACTGGCGAGGGCAATGGTCAACATTTCCGAGGCGAGGAAGGAGGTCTTGGACCCTTTCTGTGGCACGGGCGGAATATTGATAGAAGCGGCCTTGATGGGCCTTGAAGTGCATGGGATCGACATCGAGGAGAAGATGGTGGGGGGGACAAGGCTCAATCTGCTCCATTATGGTCTTGAAGGGGATATAATACAGGCTGATTCATCAAAGCTGGACGAGGGTCTGAAGTTTGAGACGATCGTGACAGACGTCCCATATGGAAAATCGACGGTGATCGGCCAGGACAGGGACGACCTTTACAGGCAGACATTCGAGAGGCTCTTCAAGATATGCGAAAAGAAGGCGGTCGTTGTCACCCCAATGGAGCACGACTTCACCAAATATGGATTCATCATTGAGGACATGATCGAAGTAAGGGTGCATAAGTCTCTTGTGAGGCGTATATACAAGCTGAAAAAACCTCTATGGGACAAACCTTAAATGAAATAAACTTCGCTTTTTTTAATAGAGGTGGGCCGATGTCCAAATATTTGGAAGAAGTCAACAAATGTACAGAATGTGGCGAATGCGGTCGTATCTGCCCGATATGTTTTGTTTCTGATAAGGAGATCTACTCTCCTGACAACAAGATAAAGCAATTGGAAAAGATCGAGAATAATGAAGAGCTCACACAGGATGAGTTTGATACAGTATATCTATGCTCCCGATGCGGCGCTTGCAATGATGTATGTCCTGAGGACATTGACATCTATGGAATTATCCAATATGAAAGAAAGCTTTTGGCCGATCAGGACAGGGAACCTGAGAAGACCAAGCACATATCCAACAACATTTTTACCAAATACAATCCCAAGGGCATGGACATACCTGACAGGGCAGCGATGTGGGCAACAGATGATCTGGAATTCTCAGATGATCCTGAGATGACCTACATGGCGGGGTGCTGGGTGACATTGAAGAACACGAGCATTGCGCAGGACACAGTTAGGATCCTGAACAAATGCGGTATCAAGCCAATGCTTCTCAAGGATGAGAAATGCTGTGGCCTTTTCATGATAGACAATGGTCATATGGAGCAGAGCAAGGCCTATGCCAAGGAATATACTGATTACATAGAGTCCCAAGGCGTCAAGAAGCTGTTGGTGTCTTGTCCGGCCTGCTACAACGTCCTCAAGAACATGTATCCCGAGCTATACAGGGAGCCCAAGTACGAGGTCATATCAGCTGTAGAGCTTTTCAAGCAGCTATACGACGAGGGAAAGATAAAGCTGAAGAGGTCTTCTGGAAAGGTCAGCATTCGAGATGCCTGCCCAATGAAGGATGTATTCAGCATGCCCAGGGACCTATTGGATGCGATGGGATATGCAGTGGATGAACCTTTCGATGGTGAGATATTCTGCTGCGGGGCACCTGCGGGCGTCAAACCCAATTATCCAGAGATCGCCAATGCCATAGGAAAGGTCTCCTTGGACAGGGCGAAGGGAATGGATTGCATAGTATCGTACTGTCCTTTCTGTCTTTACCACTTGGATACGGTAAAGGAAGCTGAGAACATCGATACAGAGACAGTGGACCTGGCAAACCTGATATGGCAGAATATGGAAAAATAATATTTTTTCCTTTTATTCTTATTTTTCATTCAATTTGCAATAAATTATTTTAATGAGTAACTCCAAGTTAATATGCAAACTATTTTGCAATTTGGAGGTGGATTAAAATAGCTTTAGTAGATGCTGAAAGATTTAATTTAGGCAGTTTTAAAAATGATGTAAAATGCCCATTCTGCGAAGGGGACGCATATGTCCTTTTCGAGCATGGCCCCTTATCACCTGGTGAGAAATTCGGATATGCACTTGAATGCACTGGGTGTTCAAAGATATTCCACTTGGATGAAAAGGGCAGAATACACCTAAAATAAATATTCTTATTTTTTATTTTTTTATTTTGAATATCATTCTCTAAATTCGGGACAAGATTTATTTTCTAAGAATGACATATATGTTTAACATGCATGACATAAAATGTCCCAGATGTGGTTCTGCTGAGGTTATCGAAATAGTTTACGGATTTCCTGATGAGGAGCATATGAAAATGGTCGAAGACGGAGATGCCATACTAGGAGGCTGCCTCCTAAACTTGTATAGGCCAAACAGGAACTATTATTGCATCGACTGTGATTTTAAGTTTTGAAGTCATTCATAAAAATATTGGGAAATTAAATTTGATTTGCATAGAATATACATCAACTAACAATAATTAATAGAAATCCGGCACAAGTTTAATACTATATGTTCCAACAGGGGCAACATGGAGAAAATAAAGTATGGACTAATTGCCATAATTGGAATGCTTGTTTTTTCTGTTCTAATCGTTAGCAACTCCAAGAGCGATGAGATGTACAATGGCGCCCTAGAGGATCTCTTTATAGATGAAAACGAACTTCCCGAAGGTTTTTCTGCTTGGGAACCATCTAACGAAGATTGGACATTTGTTCCAGCATATGAGACATCAATCGTGGGATGGGAGTTCGTGCCTGCTGAAGAAGGAATTGACGACCCTTTGAATACTTATATGCCAAGGGAGTACGAGGCCGTGATGTTCGTCAATGCCGATGAGGACGGCGATCCGAAAGAAGCGCTCGTTCAAATTGTGTTGCGTTATTCAGCGGATGACATCGATTCGATGTTCGACACAGGCGATTGGACATTCGTGCCTGCACCTGGAATTGATGACGCAATTGGGGATGATGGTGTTCGCGCCAAGGTGTCATTCTATAATGAAACGGGAGCAAGAAAGAACCTTACCATGCAATTTACAAAAAAGGACATATTGGTGGTATTGTCTTACGTCAGCTACACAGATTTTGATTATGATTTTGTTTTTGAAAATGCTTGCGAAGTAGTTCAGAGGATATAATTCCTCTAATTTATCTTTTTCCCCATATTCTCGAGTTAGGATTCACAATCGCCATCAAAATCTCTAATACACCTTTTGATTGCTCAGTATCGCTGATGCCACTATAAGGAATCAAAGAATCATAGCGCCCCCGCCGAGATTCGAACTCGGGATCTTCAGCTCCGCAGGCTGACGTCATATCCAGCTAGACTACGAGGGCACAGCTAACATCAATATAGAAAATCTATTTAAAGCTTTTTGGTGACCTCTTTTTTATGTACTCCTTTCCAGAAAACACGTTCCATGGCAAGATACCAAAAGGATGCGAGCAATGCGCCCAGGGCGCCAAGATGGTCCTTTTCATAAACGGCATCTGTCTGAGCAACTGTTATTACTGTCCTCTTTCCAAAAAAAGGAAGGGCCAGTGGAGGACATGGGCAAACGAGCGGCCAGTCAATTCCGAGGAGGATGTGCTGGACGAGGCTAGAAAGATGGACGCTATGGGGACAGGGATCACAGGAGGGGACCCCATAATGTTCGCAGACGATACTGTAAAGTATGCAACCCTCTTGAAGAAGACGTTTGGTGATGGGCACCACATACATCTTTACACCCCTGGAATGCTCATAGACAGGAAGAATTTGGGGTATCTTGAGAACGTGCTCGATGAGATAAGATTCCATCCAAAGGAGAATGACTGGGACAAGATAGAGCTTGCGCTTTCGTTTGACATGGATGTTGGCGCTGAGATACCGGTGATACCTGGCGAGAAGGATAAGATATTGAAGTTCTGCAAGTATCTGGACGGTGTCGGGGCCCAGTTCATAAATCTCAACGAGCTGGAGTATTCTGATACAAACATAGACGCCCTAAGGCAGAGAGGATTTGAATTCTCCAGCGACTCAAACGCTGTTTTGGGCAGTGAGGAGCTGGCTCTGGAAATTGTCATGGAAACGGCCGATCTAGATCTCTCGGTCCATTACTGCTCTTCTAGATTCAAGGATGGGGTTCAGCTTAGGGAGAGATTGAAGAGAAGGGCATCAAATACCAAGAAGAAGTACCAAGACATTGACGATGACGGCCTTTTGGTAACGGGTCAGATAGATGCAAGGACCCTGCCTGCCCTGGACAGGGTGTTGCGCGCCATCAAGGATAATTTTGAGGACGACCCTGAAATGTACGAGGCCAAGGGTACTACTCTCCTTACTAGCTGGAGCGCAGTGGAAGAGCTAAAGGACATTATAAATGACAAAGAGATGGAGTTTTCCATCATAAAGGAATATCCAACTCACAACAGGATATTGGTGGATAAAGAGATAATCTAGTTCTTTATCCCCGAAAAAAGTGCGTAACCCAGCCTTTTCTCCTTGATGATCTTCTCGCCCTTCCTCATCAGATTCTCAAATCTTCCAGAGTCGGCAGAAGAGGCCTTTAGAAATATGTTGGAGAAAAGTCTTATCTTTTTCCATTTCTGCATTAGCAACTTAGTGTTCTTTTCAGCTATGTCCTCCTTAAAATACCCCTCAGCTTTAAGTCCGCTCTCACTTAAAAGTTCCAAGTACTCAGACATCGATAGGGCAGAAACTAGGCATGTCAGCTCCTTGAGATCTTCCCTCTCCTCAGCATCTATCTGATCTACAGTAAAGTCTGCCATGACGAACGTGCCTCCTTTCCTTAGCACACGCACACATTCCTTGACCTCTGACTCCTTATCGTCATAACATGAAAGCGATCTCTCGAAAATTACCAGGTCGAAGCTCTCGTCCTCCATGGGCATTCTCATAGCATGTCCCTTGGCGAATGAGACCTTCTTTGTCAGTTTTTCTCTACGTGCTATCTTCTCGGCTTCCTTGATGTTGGCATCAAAGAGGTCAACGCCGATTACCTTGCAGTCAAACTCCTTAGCAAAATAGAATACTGTCTCACCTGTCCTGCAAGCAACGACCAATATCTTGGTCTCGCTATCTATGGGCAACTTTCTAGATATCTCTTCCCTGATGTTTTGTGTAGTCGTATAAAAGATGTCTCCAAGTATCTTGTCAACGAATCCTTTTTCGTAATCGTCCTTGACCATTAGTAAGAAATAATGTGAAAAGGCATATTAAAATCTTTGTATCAGGAGAGTGCAATATTCTAATATGTTAATATATTATAATTATATATTATATATAAATATATAAATTAAAATTAAGAATTTTCTTTATAAGTCTTTTTATTAAGATATTCAATGGTCTTTTGCTGTATAATCACGATATCTTTAAATTGGAATCAATAATTCATACTTATGGAAAAGAATACGGTCGGAGTCAGTTTCATGTTCATTGTGATGTCATTGGCCCTGATATTCATCAACCGGTCCGTAAGAACACATGGTTTCCAGGAGTTCATCTTGAAGGAGGCCATCTTCTACCTGACAATTCCAGTATTGCTGCTTATCGTGCTGAGGATGGACCCGAGGGAGTTTGGGCTCTCCCTAGGCGACAGGGGCAAGCTGAAAAAATATTTCGTAGTACTTTTCCTGGCAGCGATACCCTTCATGCTGATAGGCGCATCAATGTCGGAATACCAGTCATACTACCCTAGATTCTATTACGAGAACACTTTGGACTTTATACGATGGGAGCTTATGGTGGGGCTTCTGATGTTCTCCACTGAGTTCTTTTACAGGGGCTTCATGCTCTTTGGGCTAAAGCGTTTGGGGCGGTGGTCCATAATCATCCAGGCCATACCTTACGCTTATGTTCATCTGGGCAAGCCTATGACGGAGGTATATTACTCATTTTTTGCCGGAGCTGCATTTGGTTATATAGATTGGGAATCTGAAAGCATAATGCCCTCGTTTTTGCTGCATTGGACAACATCGATAATATTCGATTCCCTTTGTGTGATATTGGCCTCTTAGAGGCCAATATGATAAATATCTCAAGAAGAGATGTTTTAACTGTGGGCCTTTATGAATTGTTTAAAATGCGGCCATGTTTGGAAAAGGACCTAGTGGACGGAGTATGTCTCTTTCCTTTCCAAATTCCCAAAATGCGGAACAAGATCACTGCTCAGGTGTTGAAGTTAAAGAAAATTTATTAAACAAGCTTTATAATCTCTGACAACTAAGTGGATTTATCTTCTAACTGGTGACTATAATGAGGATGCAGTTGTTGTACCCTTTCATGCTGGTAGTGATCATACTGGGCGTAGTAGGTCTCTTTTCCCTTAGATACGCCCCCGAACAGGAGACGCCCAACAACATCATGTTCGTTGATATTGATGGCACCTCGGGTAGGATGTCCATAGACGACATGGTGAACAACTGTGAGCTTATAGAGAAGTCGATCTATGACATCTGGCTGGGAACGACAAAGAAGTATTCCACGGTCAGGGTCTATGACATGATAAATTGCATGACGGAGATGCCCGAGGATGACATACAATATACTACAAACGTGGTCTTTACCAACATACAGGGACATACAATATCCGTACCTCTTACAAATGTTGTAGAATACAAGGACGCGTTCCTGTTGGCGGTCATGTATAGGAATGAGGACCTTAACATAGACTTCTCTAACAACGCTGAATCTGGCGGCCCCTCAAGATTGATAATAGATTATTCCAGCGACTTCATCTCAGAGAACTACGGTCCTGAGTATTGGTTGTGGTGCATCTACAAGATATCCCTTGTCAAAGGTCCAATTGCTTGACGTTGAGTATCACAGAGTCTCCCAGCTTGTCGATCTTCTCCACTTCCACTCTGTGCTTTTTCATTATGCCCTGGCTTATCTCTATTGCCTCGATCTTATAGCTCTCCTCGTTGAACTCGGCATCAGTAATCTTACCTATCGTTATGGCGTCTGAATCATAGACCTTTTTTCCCATCAGTGTCTTAATTCTCATATGGATCACTCTGTCATTATATTATATAATATATTTCATTGTCCAGAAATATTTATATCTTTTATCGATTATCATAGGAAGATGCTCAAGATAATCCTTGCAGAGACCGAGCTGGAACCTGTTCCAGCCAAGATGCGCGGCGACAGGTCGCTAAGAAAGGCCTTTGAGAAAAAGGACACTGTCATTTTGGACAGCAACTTCCACCATACCGCCATGAGGGGCCTGAAGGACTCTTATCGCAGGGGAAGGCCCGATATCGCCCACGTGTGCCTGCTCAACGCCTTGGACTCGCCTCTGAATCACAAGGGGGGTATGGAGTTCTATATCCACACACGAAACGACCAAGTTATCGAGATGGCACCGGATTGGAGAGTGCCCCGCTCGTACAACAGATTCATAGGGCTTATGGAGAAGCTTTTTGAGACAAGGAACATCGAGCATGATGGGAAGACCCTACTGAAGATGACCGACTGCGGTCTTGAGGAACTAATTGAAAGGGTGTCCGTGGGCTGCGATGTCAAGCTCATGCACTATGAGGGCGATAGCTACGAACCCTCTGATGAGTCGGTGGTCATCATCGGAGGATTCCCTCATGGCGACTTCAACAATAGCCTTGACTATCCCAGGTATTCTATTTATTCAGAGGAGATAATGGCCTGGTCGGTGTTGAACCACGTCATATACACCCTGTAAATTGAATAGATTTATATTTTTCATATCCATTCTGACCATATGAAATGGAAGCGGGTAAAGTATCACAGGAAGCGCATAGCCTCCAGGCACATCGAAAGATTGCTGGAACTCTCATTTGATAATCTTGAGAAGAGGCCCGAGAGGTCCCGCAGATACGTCAAGCTGGCCCGGGACATCATCCGCAAACACAAGGTGCAGCTGTCAAAGGAGCAAAAGCTAAGATTTTGCAAGGAGTGCAACACCCCACTTCTACCTGGGAAGACGTGCCGTGTGAGGACCAGCTCGGGGATGATATCCATAACCTGCCTGCATTGCGGCAGTGTGCGAAGATTCCCCTTCAGACAGGAGCAGAGGCTCCAAAGGGAGAGGAGCTCATATGCCGAGAAGAAGTATCCGGGCGGCCTGGTCTGCGCCAAGGTCGTCCATAAGGATGGATCCATAAGGTCTGTCAAGATAACAGGCGACTTCTTCCTCTATCCAGAGGAGAAGCTTGCCCTGCTCGAGGCATCGTTGAAAAACATAAGTCTTCCCGAAGTCTCTGGGATAGTGTCCAAGTTCTATGTGGATGAGGGAATAGAGTCCCCCGGCGTGGGACCTGAATCATTTGCCGAGGTCATAGCATTGGCCATCAAGACTAGTAGTTGAGCTGCACTGTCTTTAGATATCCTGGTCTTGGCTCGAACACTTCCCCGTTCCTTGTGAGCTCCTCAACGGCCCTTACAACGAACTCCCTTTTGATGCCCTTCTCCTTTGCCATCTTAACGATGTCGTCAAAGGGGGCCCCTTCGTTGTGTTCCTTCTCTATTTGCTGGATCAGCTCGAATATCAATATCATCTTGTGCCTCTGCGACGATGACTTGCCCGTCATGAGCATGTCGACGTCCATCTCTCCCGACTCCTTGTCCGTCATCACCTTCTCGATGACACTGGTGTAGAGTGCTATGGTGGCGTCGGCATCCTCCTCAGTTACTATGTTCGAGAGTTTCATCCTCGCTCTTGCCTCTGAAAGACGTATCAATGCCTCAAGCTGCCTGGCAGTTATGGTGACAGCACCACTTCCCTTTCCTCTCTTTCTGAGGCTTATGTAGAATCTGTGAAGCTTCTTTCCAGCTTCCTCGCTGAGCTCCGGTTCGACGTTCTTCCTGGCGTAAGAGATGAACTTGACCATTAGCTCTGAATTTATCTTGGGTGCGACCTTCTCGCTAAGGCCTCTGTGCGAGTTAAGTATGTGTCCTGCGATCTTCTCGTCCTCTGTTTCGCTTGGTATGTCCTTCATTATGAATATCAGGTCGAATCTTGAGAGAAGTGACGGCGGCAGGTCGATCTGCTCCAGCTCGTTTTTGTAATTGTCAAATCTGCCCAGCTTGGGATTTGCCGCGGCAAGTATGGCCGATCTCGCATTCAGCGTGGCGACGATGCCTGCCTTTGCAATGCTGATGGTCTGCTGTTCCATGGCCTCGTGAACCGACGACCTATCGTCCGGAGTCATCTTGTCTATCTCATCAATGCACGCCATGCCGCCGTCCGCCAGCACAAGGGCACCTGCCTCCAAAGCCCAGCCTCCTGTGGTCTCATCTCTTACAACAGCTGCGGTGAGACCTGCTGACGAAGTTCCCTTTCCAGATGTATATACGCTCCTAGGTGCCACTCTTGCAACATATTGCAGTATCTGGGATTTTGCGACACCCGGATCACCGACCAACAGTATGTTGGAGTCCCCTCTCAATCTTGTGCCGTCTGGAAGCTCCCTCACCACACCTGAGAAAAGCTGCAGCGCTATTGCCTCCTTGACGTCATTGAGGCCGTATATGGCCGGAGCGATCGACCCCACTACCAATTGAACTACGTTGGGGTCATGGGCCATCTCCACGATCTGCGCCTCATCTTCATCAGTGATCACAGTGTCATCGACATCCTTCTCCATCACGTCTATCGAAATGACATCGATGTACTTGGAGAACGTCGTCTTCTTCACCTTGAACTGGCTGTCCTGAACCGTCTTGAGTATTCCAGTGAGCGTCAATCTTGTCCCAGCCTGGGCCTTGTCGACTATATCGTCCCTCACATAGCAGTTGATGTGCTGGGGCATTCGGCCCCCTCTGAGGGACTCTGGCCTTTCCTGGACCTTAAGAAGCTGCCAATCCACGAATGTGGATTGGTCCTCCAACAACTTGAAAGGACCTGTTTTCCCGCATGTTGGATTGATGCATGCCGTTGGTTTCTTGAAGTCGTTGGAATCCTGTTTGATAAATATGATCTCTCCGCACCTCTCACACTCAAATACTGCCTCTGTGAGCTCGGGTTTCACCTCGGAGGTCCTTCCCACTATGGCGTTTATCTGTATGAGCTTGTGGATGTCCTCCGCCCTTATGTCCCTTATCCCCCTGTACATCGTGCCATCGAGATTCCTAAATCGGATATGCAGCCTATGGGAGGGGACCTCTGGCATATACTCTTGGAGTACCTGCTCAGCTATCGGAATGACCTCCATTGGGTCCTCGGTCAGCTTCTCATACAGGTCCTGGTCGTAACCAATGAGGTCGTCGCAATCAACTTCCAGGCTCCTAGTGCCCTCAAGTGCCATCTGTTCTATGGCTGTCCTGTATTTTGGATAGGCCACGTCAGGGTAGGTGTCCAAGAAATCCCTGAAACCCGTAACTATGCTGTCATAATCCTCTATCATTCTATTTCTCACCCAATATCTCACTCTCGTATTCCGTTAGCATCGATGAGGCCCTAATAAGCAAGCTCTTCTCTTCGGGAAGAAGGTCCACCTTGGGTGTCTTTCCTTGGACAGAGAGTTTGAAAATCTTTTCTACCCTTTCCTTCACAAGGTTTCCAGCCAAGACCCGAATGGCCCTTTTTTTGTCATCCGTGCCTCCCTTCTCCATGCTGAACTTTACCATCTCGAAGAAATCCACAGGTAATTTGTTTGGCAATGGACCCCTCTTCTCCTCCATGATCATCTTCTTCAAAGTGACCTCTTCCACAAGGGGTATATCAATAATTCCGTTCTTTTCAAGGGCAAGGGCTATGTGCGCAGGGATGTCCTTTTTTTCATCGACCCTGATCGATATATGAAGCTCCTCAACGTCCAATGAGTAGTTCTCCCTGCCCACCACTTCCATATTCCATATTGTAGTCATCGATATATAACTTTTAGTACAGAGCAGAGAAGAATCCCTTACTCATCAATGATTAATTACCCATAACTTTTTAATTTTCTCGTAAAAATCGAGTCATATGTTGAGGAAATCGAGCGATATAGCAACGGTAGCAATGTTTTTGGCCTTAATAGCGATATTTCAATTATTGAAGCCTCCTCTGGGATACGTATCTCCTTGGGGGATCAGTGTGGACCTTGTAGCCCTTCCGGTCTTGCTCGCATTCTTCCTATACGGATTCAGGATATCACTTACAGTATGTTTTGGTCTTTTCTTCATAGTTTCGATAATAGCCTCGGAGGGGCTTATAGGTGGAACGATGAAGTGGGTCGCCACCATGCCCATGATAATCACTCCGGCGATCCTTTCAGTGAGGATCACGAAAGAGGCGTTCAAGGAAGATATAGTGGTGGTTATAGCAGCCATCGTCAGCATGGTGTCACTTGTAGGCCTTCTAGGGGTGATGTACAAGCTGGTAGGTGCGCAAGACAACGTGTTCTATTCGCCGATCGTGGTGCTTGTGGCATCTGCGATATTCTACTTCGCTTTCTTCTTTGCTACAAAGGGCATGGACAGGGACAGCGTCTCTTCTTATGGGGATGCTAGGAAAGTGCTGGTAGCACTCGTGCTCGCTCTTGTGGTGAGGGGCATCACCACGACCGTACTGAACTATTACTTTGCTTTGCCACTTTTCATACCAGGATTGACACCTGAGATGGCATTGCAGATGGTGCCATGGTGGGGAATGCTCACCCTAAACATCGTTCAGGGTGTGTTAGAGGTATCTGTAGCATGGCTTCTGGTATTCAGGACAAAGGCATTTGCATTTGTGCAAAAGGCTTATATACAAGCTTAAGAAGTTGGGCGTATGGTCAATGCCATCGTGCTCTTGAACATTGAGAACGCGAAAACACGCCTTTCTCCTTTTTTTGACCTTGAGCTTAGGAGGAATATTGTCCTTGTCATGTTCTCTAGGGTCATCAACGTCCTGGAAGATTATCCGATCACGATACTGTCAAGGACACACGAGGCTTCGGAAAAAGGGATCAGGGACGTGGATGACATAAACAATGGGATAGTCACCGCCCGGAGAAATCTCAACGACGATGTCCTGATCGTGCCGTGCGATCTTCCACTCTTGACAAAAGAGGATGTATTAAAGCTGATGGGCAATTATCATACCATGTCAATTGCACCTTCGCAAGACGGAGGCACATGTGGCCTGTTCATCCCTCGGGAAGTTGAGTTTGCACCCAGGTTCGGAGACTCCAGTTTCGAGGCGCACATGATGGAGGCCGAAGACCTTAAGATACCGCTAAGGGTCTATCGTTCAGAAAATTTCAGAGATGTTGACACTATGGAGGACCTTAAGTGGTTGATGGATAACCGCAGTGATAACGAGCTGGCGAGGTATGTGCGGTCGCTTGAGCTAGAGCTGCCTTTTGATCAACATCATCTCTAGTATGTCGGAGCAATCCTCTATTATGTCGGATATCTTAGCCAAGTGAAGCGAATAGGTGCGCATATGGAGCTTCTCTGAGATGCTAACACTCTTGTTGTCAAAGATCTTTTTTCTAAGATCATGTTCCATACGGTCGACCTTGCTCTCCTTTTTCTCTATCTCCAACGTTGAGGCCAGTGTCTTTTCCTTATCGTTCCGGAAGTGCTTAAGAGCTTTCTTTAGGTCCTTGTAAGGCGATATGCTCTCTTCCATGAGAGAGAAGAAATCGTCTGATAGCGACTTTGGAATATGCGGCCTTTCAAGCACGAAACCATCTATGAGGTGTTTGGTCTCGTCAGCTATATTGTCCATCTTGTCCACGAAGAGGTATATGTCATCCCTGTAAAGGGGCATGAACGCACCATCGTAAAGCTTCATCTGGATGTCCCTTCTGACCTCATCTGCTTCATGCTCCTTTTTGACGATCTTTTCACGGATATCATCACATGTGCAGAGATTGTCATCAAGATAGGATTCAAAACCTTCTTTGAAGAGATCAAGGCATTTCTGTACCAACTTAGCATGTTGGTCGATAAGATTGGTCACTTCGTCCTCTTTCTTACCAAAGATCATTGTTTTAACATCTTTCTACGATAATATATATTTTACTGGCTTGCGCACCAAGCACCAGATCTCTATCTCCAATCTATGAACAATATGTTCACTCAAGACGATATATGCATGACTGCAACACGGCAAAAATATGAAAAACATTTTATTTTATCCATGGCATTTTATAGAGGTGATGAAATGCCTTCGCTAATTGAGAAACACTATGCTGAGCTTTGGGACACCTATGATGGTATGGTAAGGAGAATCATGAGGGACGAGACGGCCCTTGACCTGAAGACCAAGGAGCTTATAGCTATCATAATCTCTATCATAAATCGTTGCGAGACATGCATAGACTACCATGTCAAGAGGGCCCTCGACGCGGGAGCCAAGGAGGAGGAGATCGTTGGAGCGATATCGATCCTTATGCTAATGAGGGGATTCCCCGAGGAGGTCTGGTCCAGAAAGGCCGTCATAAAGGCGTTGAGGCATTGGCAAAAGATCAACGGCGATGATGAGGAAAAAGAATGAACAGCGCTTATCTTGTGATTATAGGTTTTATTTTCGGATTGGCAATATACAGTTTCATGAAAATGATGTTAAAAAGAAAGATGTAGGCACTACTCGAGTGCCTTCCTTACCTTTTCCATCTTTGCAACCGCCGCTTCCATCTTGTCGGTCACCAAAGATATCCTGAAGTGATTGCTGTATGGCCCAAACGGGCTTCCAGGCAGTACCGAAACTCCATCCTCCAGAAGCTTCATAGCGAATGTGTTGGAATCCGCGGACAGCCTTGGGAATAGATAGAAAGTTCCTTGTGCAGGGACGACATCGAATCCAGCATCGCCAAGGAGTGATACCGCCTCGTCCATCCTCTTCTTGTAGAACCTGCTGATGCGCTCAGATGTGCTCTCGATCATCTCCATTGCCGCCAGTCCAGCGAACTGCGCGAACTCTGTCGGGCTTGTGGTGGTCAGTTGCTGGAGCACCTGTATCTTCTTGATGTTCTCCGGCGACGATATGGCATATCCAAGCCTGTATCCCGTCATCGAGAATGTCTTGGAGAATGAACCTACGCATATGTAGTCGCAATCATGATTTGTTATTGAATCCACTTTCCTGAACGCCATCTTTGTGTATACCTCGTCAGACACTATCGTGAATCCCCTGTCATTGGAGAGGTCGGAGAGCTTTGAATAGTCATCATTTGATATGCAGACGCCGGTAGGATTGTTTGGATAGTTGATCATTACCATGTCAGTGTCAGTGATGGAGTCAAGGTCAGGTTGGAATCCGTCTTCGAATGTGGTGTCGATCGAGCTGTACTCCTTTCCCAGCTTGTCCAATATCAGTGGATAGGCGCCCCAGCAAGGCCTGATAAGCGTGGTCTTTCCCGGATTGTTCGCCAGTGCTGAGTATATGGGGAACTTCCCACCGACCGTTATTATCACGTTCTCCACAGGAACGTTGTGCGATCTGGCAATTGCGTCCCGCAGCCCGGCGATCCCCATCGAGTGGGTGTATCCGGTCTTGTCCTCGTCTATCGCCTTCTTCGTTGCCTCTTTCACCTTGTCGGGGACAGGCAGGTCAGGCTGGCCAATGTCCAATCTTATAAGGTCCTTGCCCTCGGCCTGCATCTTTGATATCTTATCAATAAGTTCATAAACAGACATAATATCTACCTTTCTTCTTTTAGAAACCAAACCTAATAAAAATATTTGTGTTAAATTAATGAATAATGGTCAATTTAGAAATGATCTACAATGCCTTTGACCGAAGATATGATCAGTTTGGCATCCTTGAGCCTCTCTTTGTCGCCGCTTCCGGACAGCACTCCAACGGTCATACATCCCATCTTGTTCCCTGCGATGATCTCATGGCTGTAGTCACCAACGACCACTGTGTTCTCCGGCCTTGAGCCGAGTTTTTCCAAGGCCACGACGAACTGCTCCTCTTTTGGTTTCATCGAGGGAACATCGTCCCTGGTGATTATGATGTCAGCATATTTTCTTAGTTGAGCGTTGTCTATCGAGATCTTGGCGGCCTTCTTGTTGTTCCTGGTGACTATCGCTATCTTGTAACCCTTTTCGCGAAGGTATCTCAGAGTATCGGTGGCGCCCTCTATTGCCCTGGTGTAGGGGGCCCTTGACACCTCATAGCATCTGATGCTCTCTATCAGCTCGTCAATTACCTGGCCTCCATCGTGACCTATGGCATCCAGTTCCTTCTTGAAAGTGTTGAAGGAGGCTATGAAGCCGTCTTTCCATACCAGCTTCTCCTTTGGAAGCCCCCTCTCAACTAGTATTCTCTCAAGTTCGAGCATATGCGATGCAAAGTCCATCTCATGCGTGACCAATGTGCCATCAAGGTCAAATATGAAAGTGTCAAACATTTTTCTTTACCTCTAGCGTCTCTTCCAGATTTATTATCAGTATCAAGGCCGTGATCAGGGTTCCAAAGGCTGTCAGGAGGAAGGACAGCTCTCCACCCTTGAGATCGTATATTATCCCGCCTATGACAGGGCCCAGCATCCAACCAAGGCCTGATGATAACTGATAGAGACCGAAAAGCTTTCCCCTCTTTTTCTCATCGCTGACGTCTGAGAGAAGTGCCAGGGTGGAGGGGTCCGTCATCGCCCATCCCACTGACCTTATGCCCATCACCGCTATCATCTCTGTCGATGACCTTATATATGCCATGGGTATTGTCAGCAGGCCTGAATAAAGCGACCCGAACACTATCGGTTTCTTCCTGCCTATCTTGTCTGCAAGGTCTCCTGCCAAAGGCCTTACTATCGACCCCACTATGCCTGCAGCAGTGAATGCCAGTCCGACCTCTGTGGCACTTGCCCCGATCTTCTCCGTTACGAATACTGGAAGAAGGGGTTCGATAAGGGCGTAGGCAAAGTTGAAAATAAAACCGGCGGCAAAGATGCTGAATATGGTCCTTGAAAGCGCATGGTTCTTTATCTCTTCATAATCCTCCTTGATCCAAGCAAAGGGGTTCTTGCGCTTTATGAGCTCCCTCTTCCTGCCCAGAGGGCATACATCAGGAACCGTCTCATGGATCTTGAACTTGATGAGGATGGGCATGCAACCCGTGATGACACCGCATATGATGAACGGCAGCTGTATTCCGTATATGTCCTTGAGAAAACCTCCGAATGCCGGCCCGAACATCAGCCCCACGCTTGTGGACATGCCAAGATATCCCATCGCCTTTCCTCTTTCATTGGCATTTACGCTGTCTGCGATAAGGGCAGAGGCCGCCGGCCAGACGCTAGCGGAGCACACGCCCTGCATGGCCCTCAAAAACATCAGAGTGTGAATGTCATGCGCGAAGGCGAAGCTTGACATAAATATCCCATAACCGATGAAACCATACATCAGCATGGGTTTTCTCCCTATCTTGTCGGAAAATGCGCCAAAGGGCCTTACCAGAAGGGTCCTGGTAAATGCGAAGCTGGTGGCGATAATGCCTATCTCGGTCTTTGAGGCCCCCATGGTGGACGCCAATGTTGGCAGGAGTGGGAATATCATCCCAAATCCTATCATGCTCATGAATATTGCAGTGCACAACAATAGCATGTTCTTGTGGGACAGAAGGAATTTGATATATTCCGCGCCTCTGTCAGTAACCATGGAGATGATTGATATATTCTCTTTATATCATTTTTCCATGAATTTGGCCAAAAAAATGAAGGAAATATTTAAATTTTGCATTGCCATGCAAGATTATGGACTTATTGTTATTGTCCCTTGTCTCCTTTGTGGTTACTTTCACCCTCACGCCCCTGCACATACGCATCTTCAAGGGGATGGGTGTGGTTGGCCGTGATAGGCACAAGCTCACACGCCCTGAGATACCGGAGATGGGTGGCATAGCAATATATCTCGGCATACTGTGCTCATTCCTATACATCATCGTCTCGGATGATGTCAAAGTTGCCCCATACGTACTGGCCTCCATTACTATCGTGTTCATAATTGGAGTTATCGATGACGTCTTCGCCCTCAGGCAAAGGATGAAGCTTGCCTTATTGACAGTATCTGCGCTCCCTCTTCTTCTATACAATTCGGGTACTCTGGACCTGGCGATGATTGAGATATCCTTTGGCGTCTTATATGCCATATGCGTTATTATAGGCATGGCGGCTTCATCGAATCTGACTAACATACTGGAAGGATTCAATGGGGAGTCGATCGGATTGGGCGTCATTTCGACCGGATTCCTGATATTGGATGCCCATATATTGGAAAATGAGACTATGATGTGGATCCTTGTCCCTGTCTTCTTCTCTTTATTGGCTTTCCTGTTCTTTAACAAGTATCCTGCAAAGGTATTCCCTGGAGACACTGGCACCCTGATGATCGGCGGAGCTATAGGAATATCTGTTATAATTGGCGGCAATGTCGTATTAGGAATAATTGTGCTTATCCCGCAGATAATGGAGTTCATTATAAAATCCAGGGTAAGGTTCCAAGGAGTGAAGTACGGGCCTACAAAGGTGGACGAGAATGGCTACCTATCGCCACCCCCATACCTTTCGGTCGCCAATATGTTCACATCCAAATTTAGGCTTAAAGAATATTCATTGGTCCTAGTCATATGGGCATTGGGGGCATTATTTGGCATTATAAGCCTATTAATTACATTATTTGTTCTTTGAGATTTTTTAAATATAATTTTTATCTTTGAGAACATTAATAATCATTATTATTTAATTTAAATCTACTAAAGAATCATATAGCATAGCTAATGAGACATAGATAAATCGTTTCGTGCGATAATTTAATATAATAGCATGACTTATACCAATACATAAAAATATTATATAATATTGATAATCAATTACATCGATTAGGTGATATTCATGTGCGGCATTGTTGGAATGATATCAAGAACTCCATTTGAAACAATAGACGTCCTTAAGGCCCTCAAGCGTTTGGAATACAGGGGTTACGATTCTGTTGGAATAGCTACCTCTGATGGGGATGTTGTAAAGGATATAGGGGAATTAGACAATTTCATCAAGGGATTTGTATCAACAAGCACCAATATGGCAATATCCCACACAAGATGGGCAACACATGGCAAGGTCACCGTTGAGAACGCCCACCCCCATGTCTCAAATGATGGGACCATAAGGGTGGTCCACAATGGCATATTGGAGAACTTTGAGTCGATGAGAGCTGAGTTGGTGGAAAAGGGATTTGAGTTCAGGTCCCAGACCGATACTGAGATTATAGCCAATTATATCCAAGACCGGCTTGACTCCGGAATGGGCATTGAGGACTCTATCAAGGCCTTCATGGAAGATGCGGTAGGCACCTTTGCCATCCTTCTCCTGAGGAACGGCGATGAGAGGCTGTATGCTCTGAAAAGGGATTCGCCCTTGGTATTGGGCATAATGGACGATGGATATATTCTGGCATCTGATATTTACGCCTTCTCTGACAAGACCACCAGATCAATATTCTTCGATGATGATGAGTATGCAATATTCAATTATGGAGATTTTTCATTTTACAATTCATCTGGAAAGATCGAAAAAAGCATCACCAACGTGAAATGGACCGGAACCGCCCAGATGGATGATAAGTATGATCACTACATGATCAAGGAGATTCACGAGCAGCCGGAGATGGCAAGGATGCTCCTTGGATCAATGGAGACCTCGCAGGCTCCAAAGATGGAGGAGCTGGCAGACCTTTGCAGGACGGCAAAAAGGGTGCTATTCGTAGCCGCTGGGACATCCTATCACGCTTCTCTGGCCGGAGTCTACATGCTCAACTCCATTGGCATAGAGGCACATACATTGATAGCATCTGAGTTCCAAAACTTCATGTTGGCGGATTCTGATGCGCTTGTAATAGCAATATCACAAAGCGGAGAGACCATGGATGTTGTGAAGGCGCTTAAATACGCAAAAGAACAGGGTTCTAAGTTAGTATCTATAGTCAACGTTCCCTACTCCACCATACAGAGACTATCTGACATCTCAATAGAGATACATGCCGGGCAGGAGATATGCGTTGCATCTACAAAGACATATACCAATCAGGTACTTGTCCTTGTGAAGCTCGCGAACATGTTAGGTTTCGGGACAGATATAGATATTTTCCCAAAGATGATCGAAGACACCATAAAAAGTTCAGAGGAAAAGGTCATCGAGCTATCCTCTGAAATGCGCGATGCCAAGGACATGTACATCATTGGCAGAGGCATCTCATATCCATTATCAAGGGAAGTGGCACTCAAGCTCAAGGAGATAGCATACATCCATGCAGAGGGCATGATGGGCGGTGAGCTCAAGCACGGCACCATCGCTCTGATAGAGGACGGTACCATCGTTTTCTCTTTCATACCTGACTCAGACTATGAGATGCTATCCAACACCCAAGAGGTTGAGGCAAGGGGCGCCAAAGTTATAATGATATCGGATAACAAGAAGTTTAACCCCACTTTCCTTCTCCCAGAGAGCGTGCCAGGGGCGTTCTCGATTACAGCTACCATAATTGGGCAGCTCTTTGCATACTATATTGCAAAGGAAAAGGGGCTGCCTATTGACAAGCCAAGAAATCTGGCAAAGAGCGTCACAGTGAAATGATGCCAAAGCTAGTCAAGCTTGCACCTTATCCATTCTTTTTCTTTTAAATTGGCCCCTTCGAATGTCGCTCCCCGTAGGTCACACCTTACCATGTTGCTTTCTTCGAGATTTGCATCTGTGAAATCTGCCTTTGATAGGTCTGCGCCTACAAAGTTAGATGCTTTTAAATTGGATCTTGCAAACTTTGCCCCTATAAGCTTTGTATGCACGAAGTTTACATCTTCCATTTCCATGTCGCTGAAGTCGTTCCCTGCGAGATCCATACTAACGAAGTTTGTGTTCTTTAGGTAAGCTCCATCGAATCTGCAACCTTTTATATCAGCCTTTACAAAATCAGCGTTCTTGAGATTAGCTCCGCTTAGATCGCAATTCATAAGGTCTGTTTTTAAGAGTTCGGCCCCCTCTAAGACAACATTTCTCAAATCTGACTTGCTCATCGACGCTTCTGATAAAATTGCCCCCATCAGATTGACTTTCTCGAACACTTGATCATTTATTTTGGCCTTTGATAGGTTCGCATGATAAAAATCAACACCTCTTATATCGGCATCTCTAAAGTCCGCTCCTTCAATGTTAGCATCATAGAAAACTGCATCTTTTAGCTCGGTATCTCTGAAATCTGAGTTAGAAAGGTCTGCTTCTTGGAATATCGCTGAGTTTAATTTTGAACCTCTGAAATTAACTCTTTTTAGGTCTGCTTTGGATAGATCAATGCCATTAAGATCCATATTGATCAGTGACTCTCTGGCAAGTTTTGCCCTTTTACCTTCTGGAATGTCGTCCAACCACATCTTATGCATTGACAATATGTCTTCGAGTTCATCTTTTTCCAAAATATAACCCCTTATATGATATATTTATTATCTATTTAAATATATCAATTTTCTACTCAAGAATATTTATATCTTATAAGTTCAATTATATTTAGGTGTAAATCAAATGACTGAGATAGTAGATAATGTAGTTAATTATCTGGAGAATCACAGATATTTGACCCTAGCTACGGTATCTTCAAACGGAGCACCTATGGCAGCTACAGTATCATATGCAAACAATGGCACGACAATATTCTTTTCAACAGGGAAGACCACTAACAAGTTCAAGAACATAACAAAAAATCCAAACATTGCCCTGACGGTCGATGAGGACTATGACAACTGGGGAGAGATCCAAGGCGTTCAACTGATGGGGAAGGCCCTGTTGCTTGAGGAGAGCTCTGATATAGATATGGCAAAGAAAACCCTAGGATGCAAGTTTCCCCAGATGGCCCATATGCCTAAGAATATTGATTTCGCATTTTTCAAGATCGAGCCTACTACTGCATATTTTCTCGACAATTCAAAGGGTTTTGGGCACAGGGACAAGGTAGAGCTATAAGCTCTATAACTCTTTTCTTTTTTTTTGGTGATTTTCAATGATACTCTCACAAGAGGTTTTCAAGAAGGTCGAAGATAATTTTAGGTCTGTTGCAAGAGAAATAGACAAAACTCTTTTTGATTATCATTTTGGTGAAGCGGACAGTGAGGATGTAGTAGAATGCCTGCTCAAATATCAGAACCGTGACGGTGGTTTTGGTAAGGCATTGGAGCCCGACTTTCGCTTGCCCTACTCATCAGCCATGGCAACATCGATTGCCCTGCGCATCTTATATCAGATCAATGACAGGGATGTGACAGAGTCGATGATCCTTTCATCTGTAGATTATCTTGAATGCACTTTTGAAGATGAATTAAGTGGCTGGTATTCAGTGCCACCAGAAGTCAACGATTTTCCCCACGCCCCTTGGTGGCATTATGACTCTGATGAGGGCATTACAGTAATAGACCGTTATTGGGGCAATCCAAATGCCGAGATCTTTGCATATCTCTACGCATACCAGGACTTGCTCGACACCATAGACATAGGGCTAATGGTGGAGCGGGCGATCGATAGATTTGTGGGGAGAGAGGAGTATGGTTCCCCACATGAGATATATTGCTATCAGAGGCTATACGAGGTCCTTCCGAAGAAGTTGTCCAAGAGGATGGAGGACAGCCTGGCTTTAGCCATCGGTCAAAATATTAGCATCGATACCAAGGAGTGGGGAGGGTACGTTCCTAGGCCTCTGGACTTTGTTCCCTCTCCAAAAAGCAATCACTTTGGCGTATCTAAGGAGCACATAGACCTAAACCTTGACTACATTATAGATATTTTGAACGAAAGATCAATCATCGGGCCACATTGGGGGACTGACATCTACTCCGAGGCCATGAAAACAGCAGAGGGGGAATGGAAGGGGAATCTTACATTAAGGTCGCTTAAGCTCCTTGACAGGTTCTCAAGAATTGAGAAATGAATACGTGGCAAGATATAAGAACTGTCATAATCATTAATTTTAGGTGTTTTATATGATTGACTTATCGCCCAAGGAGAGATATCTAAAAATTCTTGAAGGAAAAAAGGTAGATAGGGTGTCATGCAGCTGCCCATTACAGACCGGTACAGCCGATCTCATGAAGCTTACCGGATCATATTGGCCGGATGCACACAAGAATGCCGTTAAGATGGCAGACCTTTCATATGGGGCATGGGAGCACATGGGTCTTGAGAGTGTGAGGGTGCCGTTTTGCCTTACCATAGAGGCTGAGGCGCTTGGATGTGGCATTGATATTGACAGCCCTAAGTCTCAACCTGCCGTAAAAAAACATGTATTGACAGACCCTTCTGGGCTAGAGGATCTAAAGGTGCCAAATCCTGAGAAGGATTGTAGAATGCCAGTTGTTGGTGAGGCTATTTCAATCCTTAAGGAAAAGGTAGGCGATGAACTGCCAATAATTGGAGGCATACTATCGCCATTCACTTTGGCAGGCCATCTTCGGGGTGTTGAGAATCTTCTTATCGATACATTTGATAATCCAGGTTTCGTCGAGGATGTCGTATCATTTGCCAGTGAGGTTGCAATTGAGTATTCCAGATTCCTTTTAGAGATGGGTGCTGATTCAATCTGCTTGATAGACCCTTCTGCCACGACAGAGCTCATAGGTCCGGATATGTTTGCAAGTCTCGCAGGCCCGATGAATAAGAAGGTCATTGATAAAATAAACGCTCCTACTGTGCTGCACATATGCGGGGACACCACGGCAATTCTCGATTCTATGGAAAAGACAGGAGCAAATGGGGTCTCTGTTGATCCATTGGTAGACCGGAAGGTTGCTAAGTCCAAGATTAAGGATTCAATACTTGTGGGCAATATCAATCCAGTGGAGACCTTGCTCTTCGGAGATGTTGAAAAGGTCAAGGCGGAGGCCAGACAATGTATTGATGATGGTGTGGGTATTCTTGCCCCAGGTTGTGGTCTTTCACCAAACACACCATTGGAAAATGTAAAAGCTTACACTGAGCTAGTAAGAGGAAATTAAGAGATAGTTCTTTTTTTTCTTTTATTCTTCTGTTTCACCGATTATCTATATATATATACGTATTGATATTCTTATTTCATGAAGACAAGGTCAATGAAAAAGATTGACAATACAGAATACAGGGACCCTAGATTCTATGACCAATACATACAAAAAATGAGGACAAAGCACGGGATCAACGTGCCCGAATCTTCCAAGACACTGAAATGTCCCAAATGTGGATTTGTTTTCAATATTATATATGGTAGGGCAATAGCTTGTTCTGGTTGTCCCAGGGCTGCCACAGGATGCAAGCTGGCAAGATGTCCCCAATGTGATTTTGAATTTCCTTTGGACGGGGTCATGTCTAGAAATGGCATCCAGAGAATGTCAAATACTTTCTCTAGATATTACAACACCATTTAAATTATAAAATAATAAAAAATGGAAAATAATTAGTATTTTCCGTATTTTTCACAAGCTTGTGTCATTCCAAATACATTTGAAGGCGGTGATGGGGGTGGCAGTTCGCATCCTACGCAAAGGGAATAGACCTTTTTCATATCCTTCCCTTCCTCTATGTTCTTTAGGCATAGGTCTTGCCACTCATCATACTCGGCGGTCATAATCAACGGCGGATTGATATTTCCCATTAGATTGTAGTTGTCCCCGAATCTCTTGGCCTGCACATCCATCGGAACTTCTGGACCGAAGGACAATATGCCGTTCTCCCCGTTAGGTATCTCTTCTATCAAACCTGCCTCCATGGTCTGGTTGTGGTCTGAGCACCAATGCGTCCATATCAATGGAAGCCCCATGTCCAGCATTCCTTTATGCAGCTTCTTGACGTTTGGCAGAGGGAATTCCTTGAACATATTGACATCAATCAGTACATTGGAATCTGTGGGATTAGGGTCCCAGGGGATCCAAGTGTCCGTTCCAAAGTCCTCTACAAAGGATTCTGCCAAATTCAAGCCGAATTCTGTGGACAGTTTTAAGGCCTTCTTTGCAAGATCGGGTTCCTCTATCAACCACATCATGAAATCCTCTATAGAGACGATCATCGGCGCTGTTGAGGTTATCCATCCTCCAAATATGACCACCATGGGCATCTGCTTATTGTCTACACAAAGCTTTACCATCTCCCTGAACTCAGGCATCCATGCCCCCGTCCTTGGATCAGGCACCTCTAATTTATCAAGATCATCAACGGTCTTGCATGCGGGTTCCGCTGGTATCGGAGCTCCCATCTTTGGGTTATATGGCAATATGGTCTTTCCACCCCATACTTCGCATCCGTATCCTGGATCCATCATGAAGGGTGGCTGATCATAATTGTACAGTTCTCTTGTGACTACCTGTGCCTTGTAACTAAATTTAGGCTTAGAGTAATAATCGCCAAGATTGGGCATGCCCATTATCTTGGCACAATGTCCTGCACACATTGGCACATTAGGTATCCTGTCAGTTTTCTCGCCCTTTAACAAGGCAAGCCATCTATGTGACGCTTCCATCTCTTACGCCCCCTTCATGAGCTGCTCTGCGAGCTTGATGGCGCCGGGTCCGTTCACTGCGTATCCGTCCGCGCCTATCTTGTCCTTGTACTGCTCCGTGATGGGCGCCCCGCCCACCATGACCTTCACCTGGTCGCGTATGCCCGCGTTATTTAGCATCTCGATGACCTCGGGCATCCCGAGCATTGATGTGGACATCAGTGCCGACATCCCTATTATGTCAGCTTTTTTCTCCTTGGCGGTGTCCACAAAGCTCTGCAGCGGAACACTTCTCCCAAGATCTATGACGTCGAATCCCGCGATCTCCAGAAGTAGCTTTACAATGTTCTTCCCTATGTCGTGGATGTCTC
>Ga0272441_10001992_pt1 | contig 42620 bp, 61 predicted proteins | sample SSMProp6N_FD_193582 | JGI IMG/M metagenome (GOLD analysis project Ga0272441, IMG submission 193582) | Marine sediment archaeal communities from Little Sippewissett salt marsh, Falmouth, MA, United States - SSM-Prop-6N | ecosystem: Environmental > Aquatic > Marine > Wetlands > Sediment ...
CCGTGTCATCACTCTCGGCGGCAATCCAGAAGAAGACCCGCTTTACCAAAATCTTACATCAAGAGCAAACGCAATAAACGCATCCTTGACTGGCTCCGAGGGAGTGCTTGATCTTAACGCTCCACCGGCAGATCAAACAGTTGGTGCCACAGATTCAGGTGCCGCATCAGGACAGGCCGGTGGACTCCTTGCCCCGGACCCCATGAGGGCAAGGGCAGATGCTGCGCTTGCTAGCGGAGTTGGCGCTAGAACAAACCAGCCGCCAGCAAATGTTTCACCAGACGCAAGGCTGGCCGATGTTAGACCCGTTCAGCCAAGACCGGACGCCTCAACAACTGGTGGAGCAGCGGCAGCAGAACAGGCAGTGGCCGAATTGCCAGAGTCTTACTCTGACCTTGAGATGGCAATTCAGATGAACAACGAAGGTAAGGGAAACTACGTTGACATCATGATGTCAATGGACAAGGGATACACTCCTGAAATTATTCAGCTATTGCTCCAGAGGCGCAGAGAGATGGGCGGAGATCAAGCGCAACAGAGAATGAGTGAATTCATGTTCGGCGGCGGCGTACAGGCACCGCAAACAATTCCAGCCGCAAGAGGTAGAATGCGTGGGCTGGGAGGAAATGGCTAATGCCAAGACTATACGTACCGCAACTGGGGAAAGCTGTAGACTTCGCTGACGGCATGTCTGAAGAGGAGATGCGTGCTGAGGCCACAGCACTTGTTAGTGCTAATCAGCAACCATCTTTCCAAGGCACTACAGATAAAGAAGATACACCACCAGACTTTGCGGCAGAGAATCAAAAACTTTCCCAGGACTTTGCACAAGAGCACAACGCGGCAATGAACCTAAGGGAATCGCAGGGATACGACGAAGACCCTCCATGGCTGAACTCCGCCAGGTCTGCGTGGCAGGGCGCTATGGGTGCGCGTGCTAGCGGAGCAAGGGTGATTGGTGAGGGCCTTAGCTGGCTGTCTAAGCTTGGTGGAATGGAGGGGGCCGAATACGACTTTCTGCGTGGTGAGAATGCTGATGATATGCAGCGTCAGGCACGCATTAAAAAGATGGCAACCGACGACCCGAACTTCGACTTTGAAAACAGTTTCCTTGGGTGGCAGGGGAATATTCCAGACACGGCCCGTGCGCTCTTGCAGGAGTCAGGACCCACGCTTGCCATGGCTGCGGCGTCTGCTCCGTTGGGAGGGATTGCTCCAGCGGCTGGCTGGCTTGGCGCTGTTTCGAAGGCACCCGTGTGGGCACAGGCCGCACTTAGGGTTGCTCCGTTCTCCGTTGCCATGAGGGGAATGGAGGGTGCCGTTGAGGGTGGTGAAGTTGCGGACGAGATGAAGAGACGCGGACGGTCTGCGTCTGACGTTCAGGCTGCGGCGTTCAAGACTGTAGCAGCAAACATCCCGCTTGCCGCTCTTGATGTTGTTCAGGCCGGTGCGTTTTTGAGCATGCTACCAAGCCCGGCAAAGAAAGCGCTCAGCAAAGTAAGCAGGGAATACATTGGGCAGATCCCAATGTCTGTCCTGACAAAGATTGCCACACTCGGAGCCACAACAACGTCAGAGGGACTGGAAGAAACAGTTCAGGAGGAGATCCAGAACTGGGCTGTTGGCGCTGGGTTTGACCCGAAGGTTGTATACAATCCCGTATACGCTGCGAAGAAACACCCGGCTGCGTTCAACCTTGGTGCCCTGACCGGCCTAACCATGGGTGGTGCCAACGTTGCTGTTGACACGGTAATCCGTGCAGGCATGGATCAGATGGACCCGGAACAGGCTGCGGAAATCTTCAGAGACCCAGCAACCGCCGAGGAAAACAAGCGCATCATGGACGCCATGCGTGCTGCCCAGGAAGAGGCGTTCAAGGCCAACACAGATCCAGACGTTGCAGAAACATCAGTCGCACTTACAAACATTGACCCAATGACTGAGGAAGAATTCAGTCAGGTTGACAATCAGTTGCTTGATGGGTATCTAGGATTGAGTCCAGAAGACCACGCCGCCGAGGCTGCGCAGCAGGCATCCGCAGGAGAGATGGACGCACCGGCAGTACAGACGTGGAGAGCGCGGCTGTACATGGAAGAGCAGGAACAGCAGTCAACAATGGCGTCTGTGAGAACAAAGAACGCAGCGCTGAAGGAGAAGCAGGAAGCCAAGAAAGCCGCAAGGGAAGCCAAGAAGGCAGAGGCTATCGACAAGGCCAACAAGCAGGCGCGGGAAGATTTCGACCAGCAGTACGGACAGTACATTGCCCAGCAGCAGGTTGAACAGAAGACGCTTGAAGACGTTGGTGCAACGGGAACCATTGTAGACGACGACAACGCTATCGATCTTGACCAGTTGGCACCAGATTCCGCTGCCGGAATCATGTCATCAATGGATGCAGCCGCAACGAAAGATGAGGTCTTTAGGATTGCGGACGCAGTTGACAGACGTGGGAACCTATCAAATGAAATTAGAAACCACGCATCCCAGGTTGCTAAAAATCTACCAACTCAGGCAGAGCTTGACGCAGCACCGGCTCCGCAGTTTGCTGCCGAAGATGAACAGAATGTGCCGGTGGGTGACACTCAAGAGATTGGTGCGGTAGGCAGCACCCAAGAAAAACAGGCCGAGGATGTCGATAGTGTTATCCCACCGGCCACCCCTGAGGCACAGGCCGAGATTGACTTTGACCCACAGCAGGCAGTGGCAGACGAGGAGAGTCCGTTTGTCATGGACCGCGTCCGCGACGAGCTTAAGTGGGCTGATGAGGTGTGGGCAACCAAGGATGGTGCGGCGTTTAGATACGGCGACACAAAAGGGAGAGTCAGGGCGGCAGACTTTGTTGACCAGAAGAAAGCAAAGCAGGCAGCCAAGAAGCACAGGGTAACAGGACCATTCACTGTGCCAGCCCTGTTTGAGCAGGACGCAAGAACGGGCGATATTACGATTACCCTGTCAAGGGGTTACGATTTCAACACAAGGGCCAACAAGCAGAGTCTCAGCCATGAGGCGTTTCATGCCGCGAAGAGACTCGGCGTCTTGTCAGACGCGGAAGTTGCGTCAGTCTTCCAGCCATACTGGAGACAAGCGCTGAAAGAATCAGGCGTCAAGGTTAAGATGTCGGCAAGGGAAGCCCTGGGGGCAGATCCCAAACAGGTGCTGTCTGACAACATCACAGTTAGTGACATGTTGCAGTTGACTGAAGAGAAGGTTGCAGACAATTATGGCAACTGGGCACCCAAACATGGAAAAGTCTTGGGAAAGATTTGGCAGTGGATAAAGAACCTAGCACAGGTTGCTATCCAGGATGTGAAGGAAATACCTGGAAAACAAGCAGCTTACGAGAAGCTTCGCTCTGGCGAGGGAGTTGAGAAGGCTCCAGCAAAACCGGCGAAACAGGTCGTTAATAATGATCAACTTATTAACACTAACAAACAAGGTCAAAATGAAGGGATGTCTGCCGAAGATAAGCAGGCTGAGAAAGACTACCAGGAGACCGTAAAACCTGGACTCAACAAGAAGGAAATCAAGAACCTCGCCCGCAAGGCAGAGAAGAACAAGAAGAAGCTGGACAGGGCAGACTCCGCACTTGCCCAGGTTAGGTCAAAGGTCCCTGATGTTGAGGCTGCAATCTGGACCCCGACAAAAACCTTCAGAGCACAGACGCACTTCATGGCATACGATCAGGCCATGGAAGAGGGCAACCAGGACATCTTTGGCGAGTTCGGGAAGGACTGGATTGACGGGTTTGTGTTCCCGGACGGATCGTTCTACAACCGCGACGAGACGATGGAGAGAATCGGCATCGCAACCAGCGAAGAGCTGCGTGCAGTAAAGGCAGGAAAGACAGCCGAGTCAGCATATGAAACAACGGCAGAAGAGAACCCTGAAGTCACAGACGACGACATTGATGCCCTCGCCAGCCTGAGCGCACAGATCAGATACACTCCAGAACAACTACGGAGAGCGCAGGCAAAGTCAGAAGCTGAGGCGCAGGAAATGTTCGGAGATGAACAGGGCAGACCACGCGCCGTGTTCACAAGACAACGCATGCTGCGCCACCTTGGTGTTGACCAGCGCGATCTCCCAGGAACATATCTTGCAGAGCGTGAGAGACTGCTTGAAGAGGCTAACAACGTAGCCCAGGAAGAGCTACTGGCCCAAGTGAGAAGCGTCAAGGTGCTATCGCCACTGAAGAAGTTCCTGAGCAAGGCCCACCCGCTGATGTTTGACGAGAACGGCGACCCAATCCTGCTGTTTCATGGAACGTTTGCTAACATCGAAGAAATCGATCTGAAGAAAGTGTACCCAGGCGGGTACATCGGGAGAGCTTTTTATACTACAACTGACCCGGCTGATGCTTCTGAGAATTATGCCGACGAGGAGACCGCAAACCTCAGCGCACGCCGCAGAGGAGTTGTGCGGGACATGGAGTACGAAATTCAGGAAGCTCTGGTACAGGACATCAAGCCCAGCAAAGTTGCTGAGATGATTGCGAATGACCACGGATTTACCTTGACTGCGGCTGACAAAAAGTTTGTGAAGAAACTTGACGCACCAATCAATATTGACATGGATATGTTTGAAGATCATTGGGACGCAATTGGCGATGACCAGTTCATGCGTGATAGCCTAAACGCAGAGGCGCTTGCTGAGTGGGCCGGAACTAAGATTGCCGTTAATGATGGCGGGGCAAGAATCTATATGATGGTTATGTCTGCCGAAAACCCACTTGTTCTTGGCGCGTCAGAAAACAATTCAGACCAGACGTATTTTGAATATTCAATTGACCCAACAACAGGGGAACCAAGTGGATCTCTTAACGACTTTGTCCGCGCATTGGAAGATATTTCAATCGGGTCAACAGACGCAACCGTTGCTGATGCTGTCGTCGAAGAATTTGTAGACAGGATTGCAGAGTCTATTTCATATGTCGGGAAAGAAATTGAAGATGGTGTTTCTGCAAGAACAATTTATAACGCTCTTTCAGAAACAGATTCACTGTACGATGTTAGACTTGAACAGTCCTCACCCGGCGAAGAGGTTTCTCCCGGAGAAATCTTCCGACAAGTAATCGACAAGATGGGTTACGATGCCGTGATTATGGACGCTGGCGTTTTCAATTGGGTCAAAGAGAGTAACACTAAGCACTACATCACCTGGAAGCCAGCGAACGTGAAGTCATGGTCTGCCCCTGCCCCAACGAAAGAATCCACAAACATCGCGGCGCAGGTTAAGCCGATCAAGAACAGGGAAATGTTTAAGATCTGGTTCAAGGGGTCAAAGGCTGTGGACCCGGATGGCGAGCCATTGAGGCTATTCCATGGGACCGTTTTGGCGGGTGAAGATTTTGAATTCTTCGATCCAGAAATGTCAATCGGTGGCGAGCCGGGAGACGGCATCTACCTTGCCACAAACCCGGATGTTGCGAACAGGTACGCCCCCAACATTAAGGGTGGCGCAGTCTATGAGGTATACCTGTCTATCAAGAATCCATTCCTGTATGACGAGGTTCACTCAGGTCAGGACGCGAAGCGCATCCTTGATGCCGTTAAGCTAATCTCCAAGAACAGCCCGCTTCTTGACATCGCGCCAGATGCAGTTGAGAAGCTTGGCGAAAAGTTTACCGGAAGACAGCTAAGCAAGACAATCGGCAGCATGGCAATGACCCCGGTTCTTGAAGAGGCTGGATACGACGGTGTCATGCACAGGGCCGCAGATTGGGTTGGCAACCCGGCTGAGCCTGGGGCGGATACTGGAGACTACGGCAACACATGGGTTGCGTTCTATCCGCAGCAGGTCAAGTCCATCAATAATGAAGTGTGGTCACCACAGGCCAAAGAAATGCTGGGTCAGGTAAGACTTGCAAGGGATGTTCCTCCAGGCATGAGCCTTGATGAATTCAACGCGGCAATGGCAGCAGACCCAAGGCTACACCTGAAGAACTGGTATGCTGAGCGCGAAATCAGAGTACACTATGCAGCCGTTGAGGGCAGAAAACTACAGAAGAGAATTGCCGAGGTAGCTGGGCAGAAAAACTGGGCAAGACAGTACAAATATGGGCAGAAAGCCAGGGACCTTTCCAAAGCAATTCATGTATGGATTGACCTACAAGCTGAACCAACTGCGTACAATAGATTTTACGATCAGCTAAGCAATTATCAGAAAGAAATTGTTGATCTTGCAATGAATGAGGTCGCAAACTCACCAGAACTTCTTGCAATAGCTGATGAAATCAGGAGAGAATATGACAAAGCTGGACAGGAGGCTATGTCAAGCGGGCTTATTCACAACATGCGCGACAACTATGTCAACCGCGTGTGGAGACTCAACGGAAAATCAGCCAGCGAAAGCGGGAGAGCGTTTGGAACAACAACGCGCCACCGTAGAAAGCGTGTCCTTCCAACAATATTGCAGGGGTGGGCTGACGGTCTTGACATGGCCGCAGAAGATGCCGTAGAAAACCTTGTCATATATAAGGAGGAAGTCGCCAGAGCTATGGTGAATAAGGAGCTGATTAACTACCTAAGGATGGCTAAGGCTGACCCCGCAGATCCAGACTCTCCGTATGTATTTACGCACATTAATCCCGGTGCATACAACTACAAAGAGCTGAAGCATCCGAACATGAAATACTGGGTATTTGACGGCTTTAAAAACAAGGGAATAATTGAGGAAGAACCAACTACACCAAACTACAAAGTGGTTGGAAACAAGATGAGCTTCCGCAAATTCGCAGTCTATAAGCCTGGAGCAAAGGTTGCGAGCAGAGTCCTAAAAACATGGGACGAGGCAATCCAGTTCATCGCTGATAAGAATGACCCATCGCTTGAAATCCATGAGAGATGGGAGTCGTTGAGAAGTGAGCGTCTGTATGCTCCGGCCCAGCTTGCGGACCATCTAAACAAGATCACAGAAGAGGGTTATCAGGGCGACAAGATCAGGACCCTTCTCCGCTGGAACGCTAGAATCAAGTCAACCATCCTGCTTACCTCACTGTTCCACCACATGGCGTTCGCTAGATCCTTCTGGCTTGGAACAACCGGCAAACCGCTCAGTGCATCAGGCGAAAAGATTTCTAAGATTAGAATTCTGAAGGCATACCAGGAAGGTATGCGCATGATTGATGCGCACAACGCTGACGTAGAGACGTTGATTCGCGCTGGCCTAACCCTTGGCAGGCTACAGGACTGGGATGAAATTATTCTCCAGGACAAGAACAGGTTCAGCAAGTGGATGGACAACCACGGCAGGGTATCAAGGCAGATTAAGAACCTTGCGTCAGAGCTGAGACAGAGACAGACAACGTTCCTCTTTAAGAACTTCGGTGCCGGTCTGAAGGTTCAGGCTGCGCTTATTGAGCTTGCGCACAATAGGGAAAAGTTTGCCGGTAAACTGACAGATGAACAGATCGCTGAGTACAGCGCAGAGATCATCAACCAGGACTTTGGTGGCCTGAACTGGGACCGCATGGGTGTTGGCAAGAAACGGCAGCAGATCATGCGCACCCTATTGCTTGCCCCCGACTGGACCGGAAGTAACTTCCTAACCATCAAGAGGCTCGCACAGGCAATCCTGCGTAAGGTGGACAATCCAAAAGAGGTCCGCCAGATCTATCAGAAGTTTTGGGCAGGCATCCTGATGAAGGGGATCATCTCCACCGTTGCTATGAACATGATCATGGCTGGACTTGGTAACGCAATGAAGGGTGACGACGAGGAGAAAGACAACGCATTTACCGGATCGATGTACGCTTTTGAGGATGACTGGCAAAGACTGCTGTGGGCTGACGTGGATGTGACACCGCTGTACACGCTGTGGAACAAGTTCACTGGCAGTCAGGACGACGGTAGAAGAAGATACTTCAGTATCTTCGGACACTTCAAGGACCCGGTGAGGTGGGCAATCGATCCAATGAGATCGGTAATCCACAAGGGATCACCGGCGGCGCGTGTCATTCTTGAGGCGATTGAGGGCACAGATTGGAAGGGTGACGGCTTCACAACTGTGAGCGAATTGTTTGGCACAGATCAGGCCGGGTACTACAAGACAAGCGGTCCAGGCTACAAGGCTGGCGACCCCAAGGGAGGACAGCTAAAGGGCAAACTAACATCAAGAATGACAGATGCTCATCCGATTTCATATGACCAGATCCCAAGTTGGCTCATCACGCAGGCAAAGGGCAGCACACCTGTACAGGTTCAGGAAGCTCTCGCCGCAGTATGGGGGCAGAAGACTTGGTTTGATGCTCTGGCTAGATCCCTTGGTGCGCACATGTCTCCAAGTAGAGGAAGTCAGTTCGACATTGTTGCAACAAGGCTGAAAGAGTTTCAGGATGAGATGAGCGCGCTTAAACTGACAGATCCCAAGAAGTACGCTCAGGAGAGAAGAGACAACATCGACAAAGTCCGCGCCTTGATGGGGCTGCAAGGTTTTGAAAAGAGAATCAGAACGCTCAAGCTTAAGATCACAGCGCTGAGCAGGAACAAGACCATGTCGGATGACAAGAAAGCAGAGAAGAAGAGGCTATATGAAAAGCAGATCCTAGAAATAGAACAACAGTACGTTGATAGATTCGGAGAATTCCTTTAATGTCTATACCAGAGTTCCCGCCTGATCACAAGATGAGACCCGACTGCGCGAAGGAGTTTGGAAAGATTGAGGCCACCCTTCACGAACATGAAACATTTAGAAGAGAAGTAAAAGAATCACTATCTGATATTAAGAGATCTCTTGAAACAATCGTAGAGATCAAAGAGATGCTCGCCGTTATGAACACTGAGAGGGCGGCAGAAATTGCCAGAGTTGCTGCGCTGGAAGCAACCGGAGATAAGCTTGACAGAAGAATGTGGGGCGAGAGAGTAAAGATAGGCGGGTTCTCAGTTGTGCTTGTTGGGCTTATCAAGCTCATAGAATTGCTGGGAGGAAAATAATGACCGGGCAAATTGTAGACCCATCTGGGAGACCCTATAGCTGGGGTGAAAGATCACTCAGAATCAGGAGGGGACTACATCCAAAGTTGTTGACAGTGTTCGATGCGGCGCTGTACTATAGGGACATAGCGCTGTTGGAGGGACACAGGGATGAGGATACTCAAAATTTCTACTACACTACGGGGAAATCTAAAGTCCAATATCCTAACAGCAAACATAACGTATACCCATCCAGAGCGGTGGATGCTATACCCTATCCGTTCAATCCCGAATGGTGGAACGTGGAAAGATATTTCTACGTATGGTGTGAGTGGGGTAGCTGGGTTAAGGGTCTCGCCGCTGGAAAAGGCATTAAGCTTCGTTGGGGGTTTGATTGGGACGGTGACTTCGACCTAAAGGATCAGACGTTCTACGACGGGCCACACTTCGAACTTTGCGAGGAGGAAGAATGAGAAAACTATTCGTAGCACTAGCGTGCATCGTACTACTTGGATTCGCTTCGATTGCTGAATCTGACATCACAATGCCATACTGCTCATGTGAGCAGTTGGTGTACCTCGGACAGCCAATGCTCCCGGTGATTGAATCTGGACCGGCAGAGTCCTGGATTCTTGAAGACGTGCCCGGCATTATGTGGTACTTCGCTGTTGACCATGGCGACTTCCCGTGGTCTATGCCTGGGTACGGGTGGTTCGGATTTGAGCCTGTCACTGACCCACAGAGGCCAGAGGTGTCAGCCAACATCTACTCAACCAGCCTGCTTCTTAACGTGAAGTTCAACTACCTTGAATGTTGCAGCCAGTTCTTTGTGGATGTTAATGATCTACTGTTCTCGGACGATGGTGTCGCAATGCAGTGGGTGGACAGGATTGGTTACTATGTTGGGGACTATGATGGGGTTGTGTATGTCGGACGCTTTGATCCTGACCAGCCAGTCCTGCGGGTCTTCAGCTATCGACACACGGATGACCACCTTGTAATGGTTGCGTACTACAACATTCTAATCAGCCCCACGCCATACAGCAAGAGGGACATGAATGCGACGGTGGAATAATGGGAATTTTCAAAGGACTCAAAGGAAAAAAGATTGGCAAGAAAGCACTGGGCGTTCTCCAGTCTGTGGCACCAACGATTGCGCTTGCGCTCGGAGGACCACTAGCCGGGGCAGCAGTGCAGCAACTGAGCGTTGCCCTGACAGGAGGCAAGGACACAGACGAAGCTCAGATGGATGCGATGATCGCGGGCGGGGACTACGATACTGTTCTTGCTCTGAAGCAGGCTGAACATGATTTCGAAATCAAGATGGCAGAGATGGAGATCACCCAGGACCAGCTAGTGTTCCAAGACATTGACTCGGCCCGTCAGCGACATATCCAGGTTAAGGACAAAGAGCCTGCCAGATTGGCATATCTCGCCATGATTACATTCGGTGTGCTGGTTGGATTGGTGCTGACTCAGCAGGAAACATTCTCTGGCAGTGAGTTCGCTACTGTTATTGTCTCCACCATCATCGGTGCATCCATTGGGTGGGTTGACAAGGCGTACAACTTCTTCCTTGGGTCCTCACGTGGCAGCAAGGATAAGTCAGATGCAATGATCAGGGCCATCGGAGAGTTCAAAAAACAGTAATTTGAACGCATGTTTGGGAGTATGTTTTTTTTCATCGCATGTATTAATATTGTGTCATGATTGATTGACGGCTGTCAACAACCAGAAGAAAACTTTTTCCGCAAGATGGGGCTTCGGCCCCGTCTTTTTTTTGCTTGACAAACAGGACGATCTGTGGTAGGCTGTGTGTCGAATTGGAAAACGGAGGTCAGATGGTCAAGAGAAAATCGATTGTCAAACCCGGCGACCCTAACAGTGAGATGTCTAGGTTTGTGGCCCAGGCCATCTCAGACTACCTTACCAGATCCAGGCGCGACAACAGGATGGTGATCAGTGTCAACGACGAGGAGCTTGCCATGATCACTGAGGTAGCCAAACACCAGAACATGCCCAAGGCTACTGTACTTCGCGCATGCGCGATGCTTGGTGTGGCTCAGTTCCTTGAAGCAGTGGCGAAGCCAAAGAAATGATAGACGAAATCTCACTCCGAAACCAGTACAGGCTGGAACTCTTTTGCGCCATTAGGGATTCGCTGTACATTCCCAGGCGTAGCCCACACGCAAGGAAGACGCCAACCAGCGACCGCATCTTTGAGAACAACTTCAACAGATACAAAGCAATCAGGGAGGAAGCAAGGGACTGGATCAGAGAGGGATCATGTGACGCAACGGGCAAGACCCACGGGTTTGGTGTTGTATGGGCAACACTGATGATGCTCGGCTCAATCGACTGGAGCCTTGATGAGTTCGTTGAGAAGATGGAGGTTCTTTGGGAGAGAGTGGATGAAGACCCGGAGATAGGAGAATCGATACTCAGGCTGATGGGTGGCATCCTTGCCCAGGAGGATGGAAGGAGAGCCATCCGAGACCCACAGTCAGACTTCGACGAATGGCTTGGAAGATGAACTTCTTTGAAAAGATTGCGGCAGTAGCTGGTATCCTCAGGATGAGCGGCAAGAAGATTGTCGCCGTGAAGATATATGTTATGGAGAAGGATGCGGAAAAGGTTTTCCAGGAGTACAGAGAGATGGTTCCGGTGGCGAACCGAGCTATGCCGGACTCCATTAACACCTCCAACAACTTCACCATTACCGCCTCCAACAACTTCAACGGCATATATCAAACGTACAGTAACATTTTAAACAGCCAAATGTACAGCATGCAACATGGATTTCCTGGGCAACTAAACCCAGACTATGAGCCGGATGCGTCACACCATGTCATCATTAGCACAGACTCAGACGAGACCCCGGCAGAGATTTCCGAGACGGCGACACGTACCGCGAAGTATAAGAACGCGCTCGCCAGCCGCGAACTACAGGCAGCAAACGAAAGAGCCATGGCCGCTTATGAATCCATGCAGCAGCAGTTTGCTAGAAACATGACAGACAAGGAACGGCTCAATCAGCAGCAGTGGCACCCGCCCGAGGTCACACAGCTCCAGCGAAATCAAACGTTCGGAAGTTATACTGGAAGTTATACGCAGCCTAGCTCGGCAGGGATGACAAAAGCGTATCCGGCCCAGGCAACCCAAAAAACATTTGGAATATCTGATGGTCTACGAAAAGCAATGAAAGCGATGAGGGGGAAGAAGTGAAGAAGATCAACATTCGCAGGTACAATCCCAATAAGGAACAGGCCAACTCCATGCATTTGGCGAACCATGGTGGCTGGGTTCCGTACACGGACTACTGTAGAAAGGTTTCCCGCCTAGAAGCAAAGATCTCCCGCTTGCAGGAAACTATTATCAGGTCCAAGATGGGTGAGGTTGGGATGTAGTCCCTTCTCCAGCCGCACCAGCCGGGGAGCACCAGCTCCCCGGCATTTTTAACTATAGACAATGTACGCCCCGCAGTGATAGTATTTAGGTAACATCGATTAACTCTGTAAGGGGGGCTGTGTGAGACTTGAACCAAAGAAGTCGCTTGAAAATTCAGTTGCAACCAGAATCAGGCAGACATACAGAGACCCCGCGGAGTGGGTTGTCTACCTCAGAAACGGTGAGGTCTGCCACATCGTAGCTGACAAGTCTAACCTGCGAGTGGCGCGTGGCAAGGAACTCAACGAATCACTCAGGAAACAAATGAAGGGAGACGTTGAATTCATTAAGCACAAGCACGTCAACCGAAAGGTGGACACCGAAACAATGGTTAGGGAAACAGGGCTGAACCTTGGCGAAGGCGTCGAAGTTAATAGCTCAGTACCGGGAGATGTAGATGTCGTCGTCTGACGTATCAATGTTCGCGGAAGACCACGAAAAACTTCTCGGCTACCACAAGGATATGCCGAACGATGAGTACCACTCAGGCCCAGGTCTATCCAAGAGTGGGCTTGACCTCATCGACAAATCAATTCGCCACTTTATCATGCGTGATGAGGTTAGAAGAGAGACCGACGCAATGGTGCTCGGCACCGCAGTTCACAGCGCAATTCTGGAACCACACACATGGCCCGGCCAGTACATTAGGGGACCAGAGGACTGCGACATGCGGACCAAGGAGTGGAAGGCAGCGCTCCAGACCGCAGTGTCGAACAGTCAGACAATCATGAAACCGGAGAACTATGACAAGGTTGAGAACATCGCAACCTCTGCCCTGTCGATAGAAGATCCGTTGATTGATGACATCAAGAACCTCAACGGAATGGCAGAGTCTTCAATCTTTATGAGGGATGGAGAGACAGGACTGCTCGTCAAGTGCAGGCCGGACTTCCTCATCCCTGAGAGGAGAACGATCCTTGACGTGAAGACGACCAAGGATGCTTCGCCGGATGGGTTCGCAAGATCATGCGGCATGTTCAGGTACGATGTACAGGATGCGATGTACACGGACATTGTTGAGAAAATGTTTGGTGGTCAGTGGGACTTTGTATTCCTTGCGGTGGAGAATGTGCCGCCGTACAACGCTGGCATCTACAGGTTGTCCAAGAAGGACAAGGAGAATGGGAGGATCTTGTACCGGAGAAACATGGCTAAGGCCGCGGAATACTTTGGCGGGTACTCAAAGGTGACGGCATATTCCGACAAGCTTGAAACAATTCAAATCCCATACTACTTCAGGAGGAATCTGTGATTTCAGAAGACGATCCGGTCGGTGTCGAAACAACGTATCTCTGGGAGACAGTGTGCGACTCTGACCCAGGCACACTGAAGCACGTTACGCAGCGTGGTGGATTCACGGCCATCGCTGCGCAGGCACAGATCAAGAGAGCCACGGAGCTGTGGGGTCCATACGGATACAAGTGGGGGCTGAGGGACTGTAAGTTCAGCGGTCTTCCTGGGCAGGACGGTGCCGGGCTAGCGTGCCTTACGCTTGACGCAACGTTCTTCTACCCGTGCAGCCTTGACGGAGTGGTGCGTGAAGCGGTGTTTGAAATTTCCAGCGACATCGCGTATGACCCAAGGGGAGAATGTCGAAAGAAGCTCATGACAGACGTGACGACAAAGGCTCTGTCAAAGCTCGGATTCAACGCTGACGTGTTCCTTGACCAGATGAAGTGGGACGGGAACAAGTACATCAACAAGGTGAAGAAGGAGCAGGAGCAATCCGGCAAGCTCGCCGCAGTAGTTGATCTCCAGAAAATCAAGGACGACAAAACAAAAAACTTTGTCAGGGCATGCGTGGGAACTGGTGCATCTGCTGACCAGATCTCCAAGCTTCTTGGCGTTGAGGGATACGAATCTCTCAATGAAATCACGGTGAAGGAGAAGCGTGTTGCGTTCGTAAAAGCTTTGCGTGAGATGGTTGACAACAACCCTGCATAGTGGTAGGATGAATGTCCTGTCAGATTATTAACCCTTTACACAAATGGAGAGAACATGGGAGTCAACAGAGTAACGCTTCTTGGTAACGTTGGACGTGAGCCTGAGCTGCGGCAGGTTGGTGAAAATACGGTAGCCAACTTTTCACTGGCAACAACTGACCGCAGGTTCAAGGACAAGGACGGGAAGCCGCGCACAGAGTGGCACAACGTCTCAGCATGGGGCAAGCTAGCCGAGATCATTGGTCAGTATGTCAACAAGGGAACCACGCTCTACCTTGAGGGTAGAATCCAAACCCGCAGCTACGACAAGGAAGGCGTCAAGGTCTACCGCACTGAGGTCATCGCAGACCAGATGGAGATGTTGTCGAAGAGCGAAGCCGCTCCGGCACCAAGCAACACCATCTCCGAAGACGACTTCTGATGAAGTACGAAATCCAAACACTCAACGGGGACAAGGATTATCCCATCAACGTCAACCTCACAATCGAAACGCCGGAAGAGCTTGGCGATTTGGTTGGCCGCGCTGGCTTGATGATTGGTAGGAATCTTGAAATCAAGAACCTACTCAGAAACGCTCAACCGTTTGATGATCTTCCGGCCCCGGCTGATCTGCCAATGGAGAATTTCTATGTTGAGCTAGAAGAGTTTGTCGCGGAATTTCTCTACGACGAGGAGGGGTAAATGGGCTGGGGGAAAACGCCATCTGGGATGCCTATGCCCACCTGGGTTGAGGCTGTGGACGAAGAGTTCGAACAACTGAATGAAGCGGTAGAAGCACTGCATGATGACTCCATTGCCAGGAAGGCAACATGTGAGCACCTCATGTATGGAATAAAGGGCCAACGTGAACGGGTCGATGAACTGTATGGCATCGTCAAGAGGCAGGCGAAAGCGCTTCAAGATCAGCAAAAACAGATTGACGTGCTGAGGGACCTGGTGGAGTCGATGTATAATCTGTTTGACCACCTGTCTGACACGACATTCGACAACACACACTGGTCGATTGACGGTGAGTTCTTCACGCTCAGTGAAATCGCCTGCGCTCTCTTTGAAAAGCTTGGACTGGGCATCAAAGCAGAGCCTCCGAAGGAGTCCACGTTCGAAATCATTGACGCACCCAAGGAAGAAGAGTAGCACCATGCCGCTCTTTGAGTATCGCTGCACCTCCCTCTCCTGCCAGCTACTAAGCCAAGAGCTAGTGCTGGCGGGGGAGGCCCCGGAGGAAATCAAGTGCGCCCACTGTGGGGCACCAGCAAAGAAAACAATTAGCTCAGTCGTTCACAGGTTCTACGGGCCTGGATTCTACAAACCAAACGTGCGCAAACGTGGCGAGGGGATTGGAACCAAGAGAGCAACAGAGGAGTAGGGAGCTGAATGAAATATCTCTCAGTAAAAAATTGGGATAAGCATCAATCGGTAGTTCCTGAATCAAGAAGAAAAGAATACATTGCACTTCACACAGCGCTGATCGACGACCCTGAGTTTTGGGATCTACCGCCAGATCAACAGATCCTCGCAGTCAAGCTGTGGATTCTGCGTGGCAGAATAGGGCAGAACATACCCGCTGACCTGAGCTACCTGACAGACAGGATCGGCAGGTTCGCTGGTGACGACCTTGACTGGCTGATAGAAGACGGCTGGTTCTCCTACACTGACGAGAAGAAGCCAAAGAAGAGGGGAACCAAGAGCTACAAAAAGCGGCAGGGCTATACGGAAGACTTCGAAGAGTGGTACAAGCTGTACCCGCGCAAGAAGGTGAAGTCGGATGCCTTCCACGCATGGAACCAGACTGAGAAGGTCAGGCCCAACCAGGAAGAAATGATTCGCAAGACAAAGCTCTACGCCGAGAGTGTGAAGGACACCGAAGAGAAGTACATCAAGCTCCCCGCTGGCTGGCTTAGGGATAGAAGATGGGAAGACGACCTGAAGTCTACCAAGAAACCACACAGCAGAGAGAGAGCGCTCAACAGGATGCTTGACGCCGAGCAAGTTGAACACTTCGCTCACCCGAAATGGAAGACGTATGTTTCAGGCGTCATCGCTGGCGAGATCAAGCCTGGGTTCAAGGAGTTCCTGAGTGATTCATAGCAGCAACCAGGATGCGGAAGCGGCGGTGATCTCCGCAGTGCTGCTAGACCCGGCGATCCTGCCAGAGGTGGCTGATCTTCTGACGGCGGAAGACTTCTACTCTGACCAGCACAAAACTGTTTGGGAATGTATCATGGAGCTGGAGGCATCAGGCATCCACGCCGACATGGTCACAGTCACAGACAGGTTGCGAAGCACTGGCAGGCTAAGCCGGGTGGGTGGTGCTGCTGCCCTGTCGCAGATGACAGATGTCCTACCGTCGTTCAGTCAGGCAAGAGACTACGCTGGCATCGTCCGTGATGACTCAACCAGCCGCAAGATCGGTGCGATCATCATCAGGAGTAAGTCAATGGCTGAGTCCGGGGCCTCATCGTCTGAGGTCCTGGACTTCATCCAGACTGGCCTGGATGAACTGTCATCTACCGAAGCGTCAACCGTAGGTAAATTGCACGACATCGCCTCTGAGATCGCCGCTAGATCCAAAGACATGGTTGGGGGTAGGGTCGGAGTTGAGGGCGTTTCTACGGGCCTCCAGGGGCTTGACAGGTACATCACAACCCTGCACCCAGGAGAGCTGTACATCCTCGCAGCCCGGCCATCGGTTGGGAAGACATCGCTGGCGATCACAATCACGGCGAACGTGGCACGTGACGGTGGACGTGTGCTGTTCCTGTCGCTGGAGATGACCAAGCGGGAGCTTGGGGAAAAGCTTATTGCCATCGAAGCAGACGTAGACACAAGGTCATTCAGAACCGGCAAGTTCAACATGGACGGAACACCGAATGACCTGGAGCGTACTGAGGATGCGGCAAAAGTTTTTGTGGATTGGGACGTAACCATCGACGACCGCGCAGGTCTGTCAGCGCAGCAGGCGAGAGCGACGGCACGCAAGGTGCAGGCTGGTGGCAAGCTGGACCTCGTCGTCATCGACTACCTACAGTTGATGAGCGGGCCAGGAAAGACAAAGAACGAATCCGTCGAAGCGATTAGCAAGGCGATGAAGAATCTCGCCAAGGATCTCAAAGTCCCGGTAATTGTTTTGAGTCAGCTCTCAAGAACGTGCGTCATTGAGGGACGGGAGATGAGACCAAGGCTGTCGGATCTCCGTGACTCTGGATCAATTGAGCAGGACGCAGACAAGGTGATCTTCCTTGTCAGAGACAAAGAGAACAAGCCAAGGATAGCTCAGGCGCAGATCGCCAAGAACAGACAGGGTCCGATTGGTGATCTGCCACTTAACTTCAACCCGGCAGTGTCCCTGTTCACTGATGGATCATGGGAAGATTGGGTGAAAGATGACTGAGGAATACCTTATCGTTATGCTGCTTACGTGGGCGTCTGGCATCAGGTGTGGCTGGACAATGGACGCGGACCCAACGGCGGCGTCAATCTGGACAATCCCGTTGGCGCTCGGATGCTCTGCAATGGCGGCAATGCAAACCGCGAAAATGTTTCTGGAGATTGTATGACTAGCATTAGTGAGTATCAGGCGTTGTGTGCAGCGTGGAGAAGGAAAAACTTTCCTGACACCACGGCAACGGAGCAGTACATGGGGATGGTTGAGGAGCTTGGGGAACTCAGCCATGAGCTACTGAAGGACAAGCAGGGGATCAGGAGTGCCAGCGAAGCAAAGGCAAAGGACGCAGTCGGTGACCTGATGATCTTCACCTTGAACTTCTGTTCAATGCAGGGCTGGGACCTGGAAGAGATCATGGATGAGACCTGGGCAGAGGTGTCCCAGCGCAACTGGATAGACTACAAGGAGGACGGTGTTGGGAAGTAAAAGGGGAAAAGATTTGTGCGACTATGTCAAGCTTCAAACTTCCGGCGAGGAGATCACCAAGCTCGTCGTAGAGAAGAACCGCGCCTACGGTGATGCGGTGACAAAGGTCAACGCCATCCTCGCAGAGCTTTACCCCGACGGTGTTGAGCCTGATAGGTTCTCGGACATGCTGCTCCTAGTCAGGGTGCTTGACAAGCTGTGCAGGATTGCTGCCGGTGACCCGGACGCATTTGGGGAATCACCGTGGCGTGACATTGCCGGGTATGGAATCATCGGCATGGCGAAGGATGGAGACAAAGAGGATGGTTGAAGATCTGAGACACTACATTGACAGTCATCCGGGTGACACGGCGTCGCTCATCGTCAAGTATATCGACGAGGTCATTATACCAGTTCTTGCTACCAGAGACGATGATGAAACAAGGGAGTCTCTGGTCCAGCAACTACTGGAAAAAGACAAGATCATCGAAGAGCTGGAGAGCATCATCGAAAAGAACCACAGGACAATCGACACGCTGCAAGAGGAGAACCGTGATCTGAGATCCGGCACGGTTATCACAAAGCACATCTCAGACCCACGCCAGTATGGAGATTAGCAAAAAAGAATTCAACATAGTTAGGTTGAGGGTAACCGATTCCCTCGGCAACACAAAAGAATTTGAAACATTCATCCCGGCAGTCAAGACAGATGGACAGGTCACATCAATAGAAGTGACCGGCGTCAGCAGAGACATCAGGTTCTCTGGAGACTGGGCCTATGAGTCTGTGACCAGGGAGATGTGGGACGAGACAACATGAAGTTCATGCTGAGAGTTGAGCACAACGAAGAGCAAGACGAGACACAACTCAACTTCCAGTTCATTGTAAATGAGAGCGAAATGATGAGCGTGTCAAAGGACCTCATGAGGTACGTCACAGGCAACAGGGGAGATCCAACGCACGCGAAAAAGATTTTGGAAAAGCTACTCCACAGGGCAGAGATGAAGAAGTTTTGGGACAAGGGATTCTAGGAGACAAACGTGGAAGCAACCGTAAGGATACATGACCATCCAGACAGGTGCTCAAAGGTAGTAGACTTTCGCTTTGAGATTCCTGAAACGTACATCTCAGAACTCGGCGCGGTCGCAGGAGCATACCTTAGTGACAGGTCTCCGGTCGGTGCATTCATTGCCCTTGGAAAGGCGATGATGCTATGCACGGACGACGAGAACGTTGGTGCGCTGGAGGACCTGACCAGGGAGGTTGCGAAGGCTCACAAGAGACATGTGTCTTACATGCTTGCACGTGACGTGGAAAGGGCAATGCTAAATGGCAAAGGCGGGCGGTAAGAAAAGCAGGAACAAGGGAGCAAGCGGCGAGAACGAAGCATGTAAGTTACTGAGGAAAGATTTCCCTAGTGTTTGCAGGGAGCTGGAGCAATACCAGAAGACCCTTGGTCGTGACCTCTCAAACACTGAGCCGCTTTGCATCCAGGTAAAGCGTCACAAAACAATTTCAAAATCTGAAATCTGGAAAGCGTTTTACGAGGCTGAGTCATCAGTTGATTCTGAATACACTCAGCCCATCGTTATGTTCAGGGAGGACTATGGAACATGGCAGGTAGCCACGACGATGGAGGTAATGCTATCTCTGATGGAGATGGACGCGGTGGACCCGGACGTATCACTGATGCTTCAGATGGAAGCAGATCAGTTTCTGACTTGGCTCGCAAAAAGCAGAGAGTGGGAGCCAAGCGACCGGGTGAGATAAGCCGCGAAGGACGTGCGCTCTGCTACTACCTTGAGGGCGGCGGCGAATCCACACCAATGGGCAAGGTTGGGATTGGCCGGGGAACCACTGACAAGACAGGGTACATGGACCTGAAGGCAGAAATTGGTGACTCACTCAGGCGCGTGACTGAGGAGGAGCGCAGGTTGACCGGTCGGAGTGTTCGGGTGAATACGCTGGTCAAGCGTTGGGCAAACTATCTGGCAATGGTCAGGGCAAGGAATGCCCTCAAGACCTACACAAGGCTATCAAAGAAAGCGCAGAACTCCCTCCCCTCACCCTGGGCCTACGAGAAGCTGAAGGATGCAGAGGAGGGAATTCTGACTGAGCAGAAAACTCTTGAAGAAACATCTGAAAGAAACGAAAAGATTCGCCGGAGCACACTGTACATCAAGCTGATGGATGTGTTCAGGCAGGAGTTGAACAAACGCAACGTTCGCATTTAGAACCAACTGATTTCCCTGAGTTCTTCATGGTCAGGGATCGGACAGTCCTTCAGGTATGTCTTGTACTTAACCTTCCAGATCTCGGGGTCAGCATCGACCGGGGCAAGGAATGAATTGATCCGAAGACTTCTGGTGTCAAGCCCCTTCGCCTTGATCAGCTCTGTCAGCTCTGGAATCCTTGACACATCCCTCCAGGTGTAGAGCGACAGGGTGATGCCGTCCACATACGACAGCGTGTCTGCGATAAAGGACAGGTCGCCATCCCATGCGCTGTACACGTAGACCTTAGCGTCTGTCTGACGCTTGATCTCCTCAGCAACAGTTCGCAGCAGACCGGGTCGCATCAACGGCTCACCTCCAGTGAGAATGATTTCGTCATACCCACTGAGGTCTTCGTTGAAGAAGAACGGTTTCACGCTACCGCACTCAATGCTTTTGTTCGGACACGTTGAGCATGCCCTGGGACAGTCGCGCCACAGTATTAGTCTGAGCGTTTTCATCCGAAGATCCTCCCAATAAAAACGGCAAGCACCCACAGGAGGAAGCACAGAATAATGGCGGGCCACCAGACGCCAAAGCAAATTGCAATGATGCCATGTTCAACCATCTCTGTCATGCTCACCGCAGGAGAAGTCTCCTCCAAAAAGGTTGCAACCATTAATGCCGTGAAGACCATCACTCCCAAGTAAGCCCAAAGGTAAACCATCACTCCTCCCCAATGAAGTTCGCCCGCTCGCCGGTGTTGTCGGGGACGTCGTCGTCGATAGCGGCGCGGCACTGATCCAGACAGTCATTCCACTCTTGGTCGCACGGCGGCTCAAACTCTGGGCCACCCTTGCTGACACCGTGGTGGAGGTGGACGATCCAGTTCAGCAGATCCCGCGCCTCGGCAAGACTGTCACTCAGGTTCACATTTTCAATGTGCAGCCGGATTGACTTTCTGAGTGCGGAGTCGCGCTCCTTCTTCATCTCGGCCAGCTCGGCGGTGAGGCGGCGACAATCGTCGTGTTCGGCGGCGAGCGCAGCACCTAGCTTTTCAACGTCGGCCATTAAACGACGCTCTTCCTGTGTCGGATAGTCGGCCCTGAATTCAGTCATCACTTCACCTCCCCAGCGTCGATGGCGGCGCGGGACATTAAGTTGTCCCACTCGTCAATCTTCTCGCCCAATTGATCTAGCCACCTAGACTCCTCAGAGCCGCCGAAGCAACATGCTTCATATCCCTCTCGCAGCAACTCCCGCAGCTCGGCGTTCTCGGCGGTGAGGTGGTGCAGCCTGTCATCCTCCTCCTTAGCCTGAGAATGGTTGGTGAATGGTCCAACACAGACCCAGTGTGCCGTGCTGTTGAGCCGGTGTTTTGCTTCTGGGTCTTCCATTAGAGCCGAGTCGCCACAAACAACCCATGTTTCCATCACTCACCAATCCTTTCTAGCAGGGCGTTGGTTGCTCCATACCATTCCTCAAACAGTTCATTGCACGGATCTGCCGCCTGTGCCAACAACTCCCGCGCCTCGGCAAGCTGGTCTTTTAGCTTTGCGTTTTCAACCGCGCACCGCTGCTCGGTGTAAGATGGGAGTTCGCCCTCTGCCCGTTCTTTCATCTCGGCAAGCTCAGCGGTGAGGCGTTTGACTAGATCGTCAGTACTGATTGCCTCAGCTCGCTCAAATGCTGCATCGTTGATGGTGCGGCGGACCTCGGCAAGCTCGTCTTCCAGTGTTCCCTTGACCGCCCTCACAGTTTCGATCTCACCCTGAAGCCGGACGTTGTCGCGCCGTAACTCGGCAAGCTCGGCATCCTTGCGCTCATGACTGGCATACAGTTGTTGGATGCGCTCCTTGGATGCCTCAACCTCACCCTCCAACGACGCAATGTCGGTAGCGGCACGGGAATAGCGTGAGGTCATGGCGTCAAGCTCGGCTTCCAGTTCTTCGATGCGGTCGTCCTTGGGGTCATGTGGTGGGTTGGCCCTGAATGCTTGGTATACTTCTTCGCAGATACGCTCCCGCTGCTTCATCTTGTCAAGCTCGGCTTCCAGCTTCCGGTTCGTGGACTCTTGTTCAAACAGTCTGATCTCAAGTCTTCCAATGCGCTCACGCAGCCCACGGTTTTCGCCCTTCAGAAACATGTACGCGCACTTGTCTGTCTTGCCCATCTGTCAGCCTCCATGTATTTGGGAAAGTTTTTCAATTGCTCCGGCGTAGGCTTGGTTGACCTCCTGGATTCTATTGCTGTAAACTCTTTTGTAGTATTCACTTTCGCTGATCGACCTGAGTGTGCTCTCAACCTCCTCATCTTTCCATGTGTCAATGAGGTACCTGTCATGCTGACACATGTGCTCCCTGAACGCAAGCGTATCACCACGCTTGACGTAGATATCAGGCACGCAACTGTTAGCCAAGCCAGTCCGGATCATCACACGCGATGCATTGAGCAGGGTCGCTATGAACCCGGAGGAGTTGATGGCAACCCCATCCTTTGGAATGTCAAGACACAAACCACCATGCCCACACCACCTGGAGCTAAGTCTTTCCGCGTATCTGTGGTGCTTGTTGTAGCATTGGCGGGAGTATTCATTGAACACTCTCGGGCCTGAGCGGTTTGCATAGGTCACCCCAGGCGCACAAGAAAACTGGATGTTGTATGCGTCGTTCTGCCATATGATTTTATTGTCCCATCCTCTCCCACAGACTCTCCAGAGCGAAAGCTTTGCGAAGTAACACCCCTCACGGAACAACGTGGTTGTGATTTGGTTGGGCCACGCATTCAGATCTGCCCCGTGTTGCAGCTTCAGCTTCACAAGTTTTTTGTGGAGTCTGTCAACCATGTTGTCCGTGATTGTTTGCATCTCAGTCCTCCGGCTCCATGTCAAGCTCATCAATGATCGACAGACCCAGCCCCATGCAGTCGGGGCAGGGGACGAGGGTGTCCTCGTCGTCGCAGTTGCGCTCCCACACCTCACCCTTGCCACCACACCACACACACTTTGCGGTGGCTGCGCACATTGCCTCAACTTCCTCCATCTGCTTGGCGAACGTTGACCAGTCTTCGTAACCGTGGACGGGATCTTCAGGTGTTCTTTTCATCGGTTGCTCCCTTTCTGGATCTGTTCTTTCATCTTGATCGCAGCCTTGTGGATTGTGCGCTCGGAATTCTTTCGCAGGATATGGTTGATCTGGTACGCCAGTGCGGCTGACCCGGTCGCAATCTCTGTGGCGTGTATCGTTGTGTCTGTGCCCTTGGCTTCATTGATTGCGTGCTCGGTAACCGTGTTTGCGATGAGCGAAGTTGTGAAGTGTACAGCGATGTCATTCAGGGCGGCGGCGACAACATCCAACGCCATGTAGATTGTCCAGCCGACAACCCAGATGATGAGTGCGATGGTTCTATGTTGCTCTTCCTTTAGGAAAAAGCTGGCGACGAGGGCAACGATGGCGATGAACAGGTAGCTGCGGGCAATAGACTTGATGCGCATGTTTTTCTCCTAGTATCCGTAGCCGTGAGGCACATCGATTTCAATAATCTGTCCGAAGGGGATCTCATTGTCCGGCCAGTAGCACTTGACACTGTCAACCGGCTGGGTCGAAACCCACAGAACCGGGAACGATGGTACCCTATCCGGGAACGAACCGCACTCCATGTCGGAGCACACTATCATGGCGGTCGGGTCGCGGTCAACGTTTTCCTCCACCCACTTGAACGGGACGGGGAAGTACGTGCCGCCGTACCCGGAGTCGTCCTTGATGGGCAGGTCCTCACGGGTGTACTTCTTCACGCCCTGAATGTCAGAGTCGAAGTAAACCACGGTGATCTCCATGTCGAACTCCTCCAGCATTGCGTTGAGTTCCGACAGGAACTGCCGCCGCTCAAGCTTGGACACGGAGCCGGAATAGTCCATCGCAACGATGAGCCTCGGCTTACCCTCGGAGTGCAGGCCGGGGAAGCTGAAGTCCTCACCGGAGTAGCGGCGGTTGCGGCGGGTGAATGAGTAGTCGTCCTTTGTGGTCTCTTCCAAAAAGTTGCGAAGCACTTGACGCCAGTCAACCTTGGGGTTGGTCAGCTCGTCGATCATGCCCTTCATCCAGCCGGGCACGGACCCCTGCATTTTCTGCGCGACCTGTGCGGCCTGCACCATTTTTACCGCCCAGTCCTGCTCCAGCTTGCGCTGCTTGTCGCGCTCCATGCCTCCCTGTGGGGGCTGTTGCTGCTGCTGCTGGTCACCGTCCTGGTCACCGTCCTGGTCACCGTCCTGGTCACCGTCCTGGTCACCGTCCTGGTCCTGGTTGCCTCCTCCCTGCGGAGGCTGCACACCAACACCTCCACCTCCACCGCCGCCTTCGCCTTCACCTTCGCCGTCGCCGTCTTCGCTCTCCTCCTCCTCCAGGATCTTGTACGCCTGTTCGATTGTGACGGACGGGCTGATGTCGGGATGCGCAGGCCACGTTGGTGGGAGTTCGAACCCGGCCTCACGCGCAGCCACTCCGGTGATCATGCTGGACGCCATGTTCCAACGCTCGGCCTTGCGAGCACCACGCCGGAACGGGTGACCAAGACCGCACGCCAGCGACCCGGCTGCGAGAACACCCTTAAGCTGGTCGTCGGTTGCGCTGGCAACGAACTCATCCGGGAAGCTGAAGACCTCGCCGTCCACGGTCGGGATCTTCGTCTTCGCACCGGCACGCTTCAGGCCCAGGTTGAAGGCAAGCGTTGCGAACATAACCGCGTCGAAGCTCATGGAGCCACGCGCCTTGGTCAGTCTCTTGGAAAAGGTTTCGTCGTCCATGATCGGTTCGGTGTCGGCGTTGGTCGGCATGGCGGATGTCATCGCGCACCTCCCTGGATTGTGGTGATACTGCTTGCGAGTGCCTTGGCTGCGGCGTTGCGCTTGGCGTCGTCGTCGCGCAGGTCGTCAGCGCCCACTGCGACAATCGCCTGCTCAATTTCGCTGACCAGTTTGTTGATGGTTTGGTCGTCGCCAATGTTGAGATCCTTCAGCCAGCGCTGCTGCTCCTGGATGTTGGCGACAAGCGACCTGCGGATGCCGCGCGGGTCACCCTTGCGCAGGACCCTGAGCGATTTCCTGAACACCTCAACGGCCTCGGCGGCGACGGCGCTGCGCATGTCCTCCATGCGCTCGGCCATCTGCGATTCGAACGACCCAGCGATCTCCTCCACTGCCTCACGCGGCACGTCAAGCAACCAGTCAGGCTCGGACGGGAGTTCGTTCACGTAGTATTTCAGGTTGAACTTGCCGCTGAACTCATTGGTCGTCGGGTAGTCCTCGGCCTTGAACACCGGACCCAGGCGATCAGCCTGCTCGGCTACGATGCCCGGCCATTCAAGGGCCATCTCTTCGACGACTGCCTTGAATTGTTTCTTGTAGCTCTCCATCGTCTTGGCGTAGTCCAGTAGATCCTGGCCTCGGACGATGCCCACTCTGCGCCCGGCCCACGGGCGGGTCTTGCGGTAGTGGTAGCGGCGAGCCTGTCCCAAAATCTTTTTGGCGAGTTCCAGCCGACCGTCGATCACGGTGCGCTTGGTCACCTTCACGTCGTCGTGGTCGATCCCGTGCGCCTTGGCGCTGGCCTCGGTCATGTCGAAGTCGATCTTCTCGGGGGTGTAGCACGCTGCCTCAAACGTGATGAGTGCGAATCCCTGACGGGCGTTGGCGATGGCGGTTTCGATATCGGCAAATGTCATGGCTGACCTCCTGTTCGGTTCGGTCGTTTGTGTGAGACCCATGTAACGCACCCTTCACTACGTTCAGGGTGCGCTACAGGGTCACCCCAGGTTGTCACCCCTCAATCACGTCGGGGTTGTTCTGGAACCACTTGACAAAGTGGTTGGTGTTGGCGATGTCGGGGCAGCGGGTGAAGGCGTCCTTCACCGCGAAGGCACCGAAGTCTTGCGGCAGCTTCGCAACCAGTTCGAAGAACTGTTTCGCGTTTGCCTTGGTCGCACGCCCTGCGATGGCCGCAGTCGTGGCGTACAGCACGTCCACTTTGTCCAGGCCAGGGCACTTGAACGAAGACGGGTCGGTGTAGAGCAGGTCGATGTTCGGCAGGGCATGGAACATGCGGGAGAAGCCCAGCCACTCAATGGCCCAGCCGCCGTCGGTCGCACCGGCATACATCGCAAGCTCCAGCCCATCCGGGATGCCGTGAACGTAGGCGTCGAAGGCGTTGGTCACCGTGCGGGGGGTGCGCTCATTGTCGCAGCCGAGAGACGGCTTGAACTTGGGGTTGGCTCTCGCCCACAGGAACTCCAGCCCACGGAAGCGGATGAATGCCACGCACTCAGGCGGGTAGTTGTTGGCGATGGCCCACTTGGAGTAGTCCTCCACGGTCGGCTCCACCGTGTACAGGAACGCCCTGGTCTTGATGGTCGTGAGGAATCCCTCAACACCGGCCTTGTCCTCCGCACGGTTGGCGCACATGATGAACCGCACGTGGTCGGAGATCTTGTGGCCGTCGATCCTACGCTCCAGGATCAACTGCTGGATGGCGGCTTGCACCATGCGCGGTGCCTGCCCGAAGTCGTCCAGGAACACAACCAGCGGGCGGTCGGCTTCGATCATCCGGCGCAGGTCGCCGAAGGCGAAGAACTCTGCCCACTTGACACCGTTCTCGTCGGTGTTGAAGCCGGGCATGCCCTTGAAGTCGGTCGGGTCTGCGACCTGGGGATGCATGATCAGGATGTCATACGGGAGATTGTCCAGCTCGTAACGCAGGTTGGCGACAACCTGCTTGGCGATGTCTGTCTTCCCGATACCGGGCGCACCGAAGAGGATGCAGTTCTGCCGGTGCTGGACGTGAAACGTCAGGGCCTTGATGGCCTCCCCAATGGTGATGGTTGCGGTGCCCTGCGAAACGCTGGTGTTCTGTGCCATGCTGACCTCCATGTGTGTTGCGGGTTAGTAGATATGCGCTCAGTGACAGTTGTTGTTTCTGCTTTCGCCGCTTGTGTCTCCGGCGAAATACTTTGTACCTTCGCCGCACTGAGCGTAGCCTTCTGGCTCCGCCCAACCTGGACATCAGTTCACCGGCTCGTCGTCGCTGAACTTGGCGGCAGCCTGCATGCTCTCTGCGGTCGGGACGCTTGCGTTGGGGTTGATCACCTGCCCGCTCTGCCCGTCCACCTCCATGATCTGCCCGATCTTCGCAACGTATGCCTCGGCAGACATACAGGCGAAGGGAACAACTTCCGTGAAGAAGTTGGTGAACTCTTCGCCACCATCCACCTCTGCCTTGGCGTGCATGTCTGCGAGGGAATCGAACATCTCATGCAGTGCGTCTGCGTCTGCCCGGCCAACGATCCCTGCGGGGACACCATTGGGCGAGGTGATGGTGATGCAGCCGTTCTCTTCCAGGTCGTTGCCAACGACAACCATGCACATGAGTTGAGGGTTGGCGTCCTGGCAGAACAGCATGATCTCCTGGGTCACGCGCTCAATCGGGATATCGACGATGCCGGTGCTGGCAATCAGCGCCTCAACCTCATCGCCTCCCATGGGCGTGGACTTCTGCGACACAAGCTGCACCTGCGTGGTTGTCTCCGTTACTGGGCAGACAAACGCAAGCACAAGCTGCGCATCGATCACGTGGTTTTCGAAGTTGGCTTCCTTGCGGGTGATCTCGGTCATACTATTTCTCCTTTGTCCAATGGTCCGTTGATAATTGGCGACTGTCAACAACTATTTTCGCATCATCCACCGGGACAGCTCGGCCCACGTGGTCACGTGCTCGGGATAGTGGTAGCGCAAGCGCTCCGGGATTGCGGAATGGTCGCTGACCCTGTCGTACCAGTGAGACTTCCCATCCTTGCCCATGCACCACGGGTCGCTGTACTCGTAGTGGTGCGGGATCGGTGCGCCGGTATGCAGTGCCTGATGCACGGCGCGTCGGTAGGCCCGGTGCCATTGCCGCTTGTCGTCCTTTTCGCTGGGGCTGGTCGTCCAGCCGCTGACGGGGGAGCGTTTGAAGCTGCGGGCCATGTCTGCCTCCAATCGGTTTGGGTTTGTCGGTGGGGGGAAGTAGGATCTCTACCCCCTTCACTACGTTCAGGGGGTAGAGATCCTACTCCCCCGGTTTCTGCGGCATGATTTTGAAGTAGCCCTGCATATCTTCAGGCGGGGGAGTGGTCAGCGGCACATGCGCGGATGAGATGAACTTGTCGTCGCTAATGATCAGATTCCAGGTCCCGTCTGTCCACTTGATAACCCGCAGCCTGCCGATTCTGAAAGGCATCTTCGCCCACAGCTTGGACGTCACGTCCAGGCGCAGCGTCTTGAACTTCGCACCCCCACCGTGCGAGCCTGCAAGGTACATGGGCCGGTCAACAATCGCCTCATCCCAGGACATCGCGGTCATTTCAAACATGTTTTCTCCCTTCACCACGGGACCGACGCGCCGGTATCGCGGTCATGCATGATGAGATCGTAGATCTCTTGCGCATCATAGCCGTCGTCGCTGTAGTTCATCGCTGCTCCCTTTCGCTGAAAAGTTTTTGCATGACGTACCGTGGCACATGCTTGGTCATTTCGCCTGCGGTTTTAGCGGTGCGCACATGTGCCTTGGCGATCTTCAGGGTTTCGATCTCATCTTCAATGATATCTACGATATCATCACGGTCGGTCAGCTTTGCGTCCATCATGTGGAACAGTGTCCGTGCTGCACGGCCCCGGCCTTGAGCCACTGGGTCCGACCGATCCACTTGTCAAGTTCCTCGCCCTCATCCTTCAGGCTGTAGATCTTCACGACCTGATCGGTGGCGGTGTCCCAAACCGACAGGCGATCCCACTCAAACGGGTGGCCGACAAAGCCGAGCTTGCGCGTCATGACCAGCAGACCCGACGCCATGTCCAGGGCAAGCTCACGGGTGATTGCGGTACCGACAACGGTAGGGCGATTGGCGAACGGGTAACGGTTCCCACCTCGTCGGGCGTGCGCCTCTTCAATCACGATCTCGTACATATCTCACCTCCAAATGGTTTTCGAAATACCCTCAGCCGGGGAGGGTATTCCGAAACTCACTCGGTCAGCCCGCCTGCACCCAGGTTACCCAGGGCGCAACGGTGCGGGCGGTATCAACGTCGGCGGTCGCCACCTTGACCAGCCATTCCTCGTCCACCCATGCGGACTCGGCTGTGTAGTCCACGGTAAAGTTAACGCCCGCTGCCGAAAGCAGCCCGGCCACCTCGGCCACGTCGTCGCTAAACATGAGATCCGCCTTGTGCATGTTACTCTCCCCTCGCAACTGCGCTAGCCTGTTTATATTTCGACCCGTGCGCCTCCAGCCCGACGACAAACGTCCGGTCCCGGCGGGCGCAGAGACCGCAGGTCTCGCACGTTACCTCGCCCGCCTTGGCGGGACACATCACGACCTTGTGACCGTCGGGAGTCCGGTGATTTTTCTTGGTTCCCTTTGGAACCACTACGGCAACCGGCCCGATGCCGAGAGCCACCAGCTTGTCCGCATGGGCAAGGTTGTTCGCGCTGAGGTTCACGGTGAACCCGTTGTCGTTGGCGAACTTGATCAGTTGTCGGTTCGACTCGGCTACGCCGGGGAGGTCGGTATCCTCATCCAGCACAGGCTTGTGTGTGTAGGTAAACCCTCTGCGCCCACGGTTAGCCTCCACCTTCCGGCGAAACATTTCCGGGTTGATCACGTCGCCCTCGCCGGGTTGGTCGCCCACCATGCAGTCGCGCCACACGGTGCCCTCAGGCATGCACGTGATACCCTGGAGGAACTCATCGTAGGGCAACCCCCTGCGCCCAGCGGTTACCTCGTACCAGTGCATGTTACAGGGGAAATTCTCCCCGAAGCATCCGTTCCCCTTGAACGGACAGGCGGGCGGGCAGGTCGATTCGGGCGACGTGGTTCGGTGGATCGCGCCCAGTTTTTTGTGCTTTGTGGCGGGCGAGATGTGGTATAGCTCGGGCACTGCTACCTCCGTTTAGTTTTGGTTTGTAGGGCTGTTAGTATCTCTCACCCCTTCACTACGTTCAGGGGTGAGAGATTCTAACACCTCTTTTCAGTCGGCCAGCCCGGCGCTTTTCCAGACGGCGGCCTTCACCTGATACCTTAGCCGGTCTCGCAGCCGCATGGTATCATAAAGCATGCGCTTTTCATAGTCAAGCCGGGTCGGGTCGCCGGTTTCGGCTTGCCACTCCCGCGCCTCTTCAATCCTGCGCCTGCATGCACGCAGTTCGTTACTGAGGGCGAACAAGACGATACAAGCTTGCGAACGGTCCAGCGTATACTTTTCCATGTGCACCTCCGTTACTTTCGGCGCGGTCGCAGCCCAGCGGCGATCCGTGCAAGGTTATTCCCCCAGGTTTCCGGTGCATTTTCCAGATCTCGGAGCCGCTGCCCCGACTGGACACACACCCTCTTCACCTGCGACTTACTCACGGGCACGGAGCGTGGTTTGGTCTCCTCAATTTTGCTGGCAAGATTTTCGAATACCCTGCGCCATTCCTGCTGACGTTCCTTTTCGGTTTTTTTCACGGTGTCTCCTTTCGCACGGGTTAAGTCCCGCTTATGCTACCGCCCACACGGGGGCGGTAGGGAAAGCGTTACTCAGTGATCAGTTCGGTCGCCACGAATCCGGGCAGCCTAGACCACATACACTCCAGCGTTTCAATGGCGCGGTAGAAGCCGCGCACGGTCGGCTCGCCTACTTGGAGACTGACGGATTCACGGTCGGCGAAATGAATGACGAGATATCCACGCATGCTACACCCCCAGGATGTTAGTCAGAGATTTTGCGATGGTGCGGAGAGTGTTACGATGGCTGATCCGTTCGGCCATCAGTACCGCGTAGCGGTCGCGCTCTTCGAAGCTACCGTGCGCGTGGTGCTGCTTTCGCGCCGTTTCGAAAAAATCAATACAATCTTGGATTGTGTTGATCTCCCCACGGATGCACGTCAGTAACTCCGTGAGATTCGGGTTTTTCGGCAGGCTCCAGAGGTCGGGCGTGGTCGCGTCCTTTTTCGTGCGCATAGGTCACTCTCCAATCAGGTTCAGGTTCCAATCGATCATGACGTCCCCGTGAAACGACACGAAATCTTCGATCTCGTCGGTTTCCATGAGAAGATCCACCTCTTCGAAGCAGCGCAGTCGGACTTCAAAATCCCAGATCAAACCTCCCCAGTATTCCGCCCACTTGCAATGCACGGTATAATCCAGCCCGCGCTTGGTCAATTCGCCTGCGATATATCTCGCATTATCCTCAAAGTAGGCCGTGCCTTCGGCGGTGTCAATCTTTGTCGGAAAAAATTTCGCCATTGTAGCCTCCCCAGCTTGTTCTCAGAACCGACCTCACGCATGATGAATCACCATCGTAGCGTGCGCGGTTCTCAGAACACTCCGTGGTCCTGTCCTCTCTTGCCCGTTCGCTTCGCAGCGGTTCGGGACCGTTGATCAGTCGCCCGTCTGTTTATAACCCGCATGGTTCTTTCGCACCCGTGGGATTGAAAGCTATAACGTGGCACCCCAGGCTAGACTGTCGGGTAGCTCACACCCTGTACGCGGTCTCCGCACCTACGCAAGCGCCTGTGGTTGGTTCGCCGGGCCGACGGGCCGTGCGGCGTGGTAACCTAGACTTGCAGCCTGCTACCGCGTACTCTTCGATTGTCAAAGAACTGTTGGGTCACGAAACAAACCCCACATACGCAGCCGGTTAAGACTGCGCATGCGGGGGTGGTCTCAGCCCGCCTTGCGAACGGTGATCAAAACACCATCATCGTCGGAGTAGGTCACCAAGGTCGCACGGGTGAGCGTGGTTTTGATTTCGCGGATGTGGGCGCTGATGGCCTCCAAGACTTCGCCTAGCGGCGTGGTGGAATCGCATCCAAGATAATCGATGTGCTCAAATTCGCCGTCGGTGTAGGTTGCAACGATTTCGCGCATAGGTGACTCCTTTTCGCTTGCGGGCATGTGGTTATTTCGCTTGCGGGTGAACGAAAAACCGCCCACGTGGTGTCACCAACCTGCAATCCGCATCATGGCGGTGCCGGTTAGCGCTCTTCACGTGAGCGGTATTTGTCATTTCGCCTCCGCGCCGGAAGCTTCGCGGAAGTAGTCGGCGGAGATCTCCACGGCGGAGACCAGTTCTTCGCGGTATCCGCATGCGGTCCAAAGCTGCGCGACCACGTCAAGGTACCGCGCCAACTCGCCAAATTCCTCCGGCACGTTCGCCTCGCAGATGATTTCGTTCGACCAGTCCAATTTTGCCATGTTTCTCCCCCGTTTCTCCGAGTTAGGTTGTATATATCTCTCTCACCCCTTCGGGGAGAGATATATACAACCTAACTCGGGAAACGGGTGGAGGTTACGCCGATCAGCCCGTTTTCGGCACCGGACCAACCTGTCACAAACGACCCAACCTGACTAACCTGACACACCTGACAATCCTGCCACGGCGTGCATTTTGAGCACAGCGGCACTATCCGACCAAGCATGCCCAATCGGCCACGGCGTGACCATCCGACCAAGCTTGCCCATCATGACGATCAGGTGCGAAGTCTGAGAGGTTCGCCCACAGCCCGCAGGTAGTTCTCCGCATGCCCGGAATTTGAACGCTAGCGGGCCTGAGCCTGCGCGGAATGCTACCTGCGTGGGTCAGGGTATAAACGGGCGCACATGCGGTTTAAGGGCCGTTTCTGTTCGAAATTCGCCTAACGTTAACTTTAGTTAACGTTTCGACAAATTGGGGTTGTTGCAAGATGCAACACCCTACTACGTAGGGAGTTGAAATGGGGAACAAAAGGGAAAAGAGACCGCTGACGGAGATCCTACAACGGTACGGGGAAGCGAAGCTTCCAGGTTCGGAGCTGAAAGCCAAGGAACAACTAGCCGAGAACGTCTGGTCTCTCCTGACCAACGGGAAACTTTGTTTCCCGGATCACCGAGAGATTAAAGCCAGCGTGAAAGATTGGAAGGATACTGCTCAGTGGTTGTACAACCACTGTGATGGCGGCTTCCGTCCAACAGATCTCTCCGGCTCTGGACTAGAAGCGAAGCTTCAGTCCATGTCGGCAGAGGATCTTCGGTCCCGGATCTCGGCAGTCCGGTCGAAGCTGGAGCAGGAGACGGAGTCTCCTGAGGATTGAAGTCTGTGCACGAAGCTACGCTTTCATGCGCGGACTTTACGACGCGGTGTAAACGGAGGCGCGGCTGCGGTATAGCCGGGGGTGACGCGGTGTAGCTACCTAGGCGTAGTAGCGGAAAAGCCTCCAGCGACGAATGTCAATAACGTAATACCTGTCAGAGAAATGGCGCAAACATTTTTGGAAACTGCCTTGACGTTATTGACAATCTCATGGCGACAATGATATAATTCATATAACGTCGGAGGTTTGTCATGGGATACAATGAGATTGTCATGGGATACAATGAAGCGTATAGCGAACTACAGAAAGAATATGCTAGGCAGTATTACCAGAAGAACAGAGAGAAGATCAACGCAAGGAGAAGAGAGAAGTACAGGAAGGACCTGGAGGAATCCAGAAGGCTAGCAAAGAAGAGGCAGTCTGAATTCCGTAAGGCCAATCCCAAATACTACAGAAGGAAATACTACAAGAGCAAGAAGAAGCCAGACTGGGTAAAGAAACCGATCTGGTGGAGAAAGGAATTCGTCAACCGATATAAGGAGATGGTGGGCTGTGAAGAGTGTGGCGGTAGATACAAGGGCTACGTCCTAGACCTGCACCACATCGATCCAGGGCAAAAGAGTTTCACAGTGAGCGCCTGCAACGTAAACCGTAAACATGAACTCATCAGGCAAGAGATCAAGAAGTGTGAGGTTCTCTGTGCAAACTGTCACAGGGAACTCCACTACAACGCTTGACAGTAGTTGCCAGAACATGGTAGGATGTAATCATTATGGAGAACAAGATCAACACGGCATTGCTCCACAACGGACAGTGCTTCAACAGAATGGTCCGTGAGCTAATCAACATGACACAGGCTTCCAGGAAGAAGCTGAGCATGGAACAGGTAGTCATCATGAAGGAGATCTACAACATTGCCAGATGCTGGAAAGATCAGATTGAAGAAGACCTAACCGATAAAAACGTTACGAAGACGTAACATCTTGTAAAGAAGATGTAAAAGTTTTGGCTAAACCCCTAAAAAGTTGTTGACAGTCGTAGTCCAAGTATGACACAATACTAATACATGGGATGGGATGAAAAAAAACAAACACTCCCAAACATGCGTTCATTTTCAATGAACGTTTATTTTTGGAGGACACCATGACCTGAGGTCACACTGGTTGAGCTAGCTTTTAAGTATAAGGTTTTAGTGGAAACAGCTAGCGGGGGAAACAACATGTCCAGATTTTTTGTAGGCAACATTCCTTACGAGACAACACCTGAGCAACTGAGGGAAGCTCTCAGTGAGTTCAGGCCAGGGCAGATTGACATGGTACATGACAAGCTCACCGGAAGGTTCCGTGGCTACGCCTTTGTCGAAATGGATGCCGACTTTGATACCAATGAGAAAGTTGTTGTTGGAATCAGGAACCTCTTTTTCGGACGTACCCACTTTGAATAGGGAAGAGTTTGAGGCCAACTGCTGGCAGGACAACCCTGTCGAAAAGCTTTTTGACAGTGAGGAAGAACATCGCATTGTCGCTGGCTGGATTATTGCTGGTAACAGAATACAGACAGACGATCCAGAGATTATAATCCAAGCGACTGAGCCTACGACAAAGAGGTATGGCAAGAACATTGTTCTAAAGGGATCGAAGACGAAGGTTGCCATGCACGACTTTGTCTCTGGCTATCTGGATGACTTCTCCATTGCTACGGCCAGGAGGATAGAAGGCGGGGCTGTTCCACAGTTCAGGGAGATAGATGGAGAGACCATGGCTGCTAAGCTGAAGGTTGCTCACATCAATGACATCGCGAGATTCTTTTGTGATGGATCTGTTCCGCTTATTCCGGGCGTGTCCTTTGATGGTGACACCAGTGTGAAGTGTCCCATCCTCCCTTCGCTGTGTACTGAGCTGGACGAAAAACGACCTGGGTCATTCATATATCTTAGGGGTCGCCTGTTTAAAATCGTTGAGTCATACGACAAGAGGGGGCGGGGTCCATTTCCATACGCCATGATATCAACGTGTATGGTGATCCCTCCACAGTTTGAGAAGGTCGGTGCGATACCAATATCAATTGGTCAAATTTAGTTGTTGACAAACTCCGCATTGTTGTGATATATTGATTGGGTGCCTGCCAACAGGCATAGCGTTCTTTGAAAACAGCGACAGTCATTAAGCGGGTAGGGCAGGTGCCCAGCCGGGTCTCATAAGCCCGGCTTGCAGGGATCGTTACCCTGGCCCGCATCCATTATATATAGCTTCGGGGTCCGTTGGATGGACGCTTGGTTGTCAGCCAAGGTCGAAGCGGGTTCGATTCCCGTCGAAGCTGCCAGTTTATCTGTGTGTAGCTCAGTCTAGCAGAGCACCTGCCTTGGGAGCAGGGGGCCGTGGGTGCAAATCCTACCACACAGACCAGATCGTAGGCCGGGGAGAGCGGGGCCAGGGCGTCAACTGAGAGGGCGTTACCTGCGGTGTATTCCAATTCCTACGTGTGGCTCCGGCTTGCAGGGGTATGGTGTAACGGTAACATCTTCGGCTCCAACCCGAAGGATCTGCGTTCGAATCGTAGTGCCCTTGCCAATTTAGGTTCCACCTGACCAGCCCTGACGAAGGCGAACAGAGTGGGCGGACGACAGGTTACCCCTGAAAGAGTGTGCGCGGGCCTCGCCCCCGTGGTGGGCAAATTCTGCGCCATGGGTCTGTATCTCAGTTGGTAGAGAGTCCGGCTGTTAACCGGAATGTCGTAGGTTCAACCCCTACCGGACCCGCCAATGGATCAGTAGCTCAGATGGCAGAGCAGTTGGTTTACACCCAGAAGGTCGTAGGTTCGAAACCTACCTGATCCACCACACGTTGCTCTTCCCGGAGAGATGGCCTAGTCTTGTGCCGGATAAACAAGCAACGGCGGGGGAGCCGGGACCATCCCCCGTGACCGCCCCATAAGCATTTAAAGTGATGCAGTGGTCTTGTAAACCTCAGAACCGGGGGCAGTACCTGGATGGGGCTCCAATTAAAACTTGTGCGCCTGTAACTCAGCGAACAGAGTAAGTGGCTACGAACCATTTGGTCGGAGGTTTGAATCCTCCCAGGCGCTCCATATGCGGGTATGGTGTTTAACGGCAGCATTACAGTCTTCCAAACTGACGGTCCCGGTTCGAATCCGGGTGCCCGCTCCAAATAAAAGAGAAGGGAATGAGAACCTGTACACCTGAGCGAAATAAAATGTTACATGCAAGCTCCCGTAGCCTAGCGGAAAGGCATCTGTCTTCTAAACAGACCAACGTAGGTTCGAATCCTACCGGGAGTGCCAATACAATAATCCCACTGGAGAACAAGATGAGCAGATGTCCATATTGCGGTAGCAAAGAGATCAAGAATCGGAAAGAGAAGAGAGTCTGTTCGACGTGTAAGGCTGTTCTAAGATAGCGGGAGTATAGTAGAGTGGCGCTACAGTAGGCTTTTAACCTTCTAACCAGGGTTCGATTCCCTGTGCTCCCACCATTGGAGGGTAGCGACCAACGGTGGTCAAGCGGTCTTGAAAACCGTGCCTTCGGGTTAGTAGCCCGGCGGGGGTTCGATTCCTCTGCCCTCCTCCATTAACAACACACAGTCATGTTGAGGGTAGCTCAATTGGTAGAGCGCGTGGATGTGGCCCACGTCGTTGCGGGTTCGATTCCCGTCCCTCACCCCAGAGTCTTTCCTGAGCGTTTGTGCTATGATGGAAGCAGCAATCCATCAATATCCCCAAGGTTTCCGTGGACTCCGGCTGGTAGTCGGCCAGCTAAGGTGCTCAGGGGGTGGCATAACGATTAATGGGATCAGGAGTCCATGTGCCCCGGTGGTGGAACTGGTAGACACGCTGGTCTTAGGAACCAGTCTTCGGGTGAGGGTTCGAATCCCTCCTGGGGCACCATTACATAGGAGAACAAATGTTTTATAAGTGGGACGTAGAGACGGACGAGATCACAAAATGTGATGTCAACGAATTCTGTGAACGATATGAACGCGAAGTAGACGCGAAGGAAAGCGGAGATCCCAACCCAAGACGGCTGGAACTCAAAGAGTTCAAGATCTTCGGGTTCACAATTGCCTGGGTCTCCACTGTCTTCCTCGGCGTTGACCACTCCTGGGACGATGCGGACATGCCGCTGCTGTTTGAGACCATGGTCTTCCCAGGCGGATCATACCTGGAGAGTTACTGCGAAAGGTATGAGACAAGCGAAGAGGCAAGACGCGGACACAAGATCGCTGTGCGCTGGACCTTCTGGCGTTTGCCGAAGTTCCTTTATCTAAGGCTGAAGGACAAGCTAGGGAAAGGCGACGGAGATTGGTGAGCCGTGACTGCCTGCTAAGCAGTTGGTCCTCCGGGGCCTGAGAGTTCGATTCTCTCCCTTTCCGCCAAAGCATTCTTGGGGAGTAGCTCAACCGGAAGAGCAGCGGACTCTGAATCCGCGTGTTGAGAGTTCAAGTCTCTCCTCCCCTGCCAGGGGCCTTGGTGTAATGGAAGCACGTCAGACTTTGAATCTGACAGCGCTGGTTCGATACCAGCAGGCCCTTCCATACGGGTCGGTAGCCAAGCGGTAAGGCATGGGATTGCAAACCCCATCAACGTCGGTTCAACTCCGACCCGGCCCTCCAGATGTTTGCCGAGTGTTCCTCATCGCGGTCTGTAAAACCGCGGGCCATATAACTATGTGAGGTGGTTGGTCAGATGGTTCAATTCCTTCACTCGGCACCAAACTGCATCGGTAGCTCAGGAGTAGAGCGCCTGCCTGAAGAGCAGGGCGTCGGTGGTGCGATTCCATCCCGGTGCACCATATGGTTCTGTAGCTCAACTGGTAAGAGCGGGAGCTTAACGGCTCCGACACACACTTCGCGGCGAAGTAACCCACGTCGGGAGAAATGTGTAGGCAGGACTGGTTACCCTGTCGGTGCGGGTTCGAATCCCGCCAGAATCAACCATAATGGCTCATGGTGAAATGGTATCACAGGCGACTGATAATCGCCTATTCTTGGTTCGAATCCAGGTGAGCCAACCAAGTGTAATCAGACCCTGTAGGATAATGGTTAGTCCACTAGGCTTTCAACCTAGATATCGGGGTTCAATTCCCCGCGGGGTCACCATGATCACCCCTAGTTTAATGGCAAAACGGCCAACTTATAATTGGTTGATTCCTGGTTCGACTCCAGGGGGGTGTACCATGCTGGAGTGGCGAAATTGGAAAACGCGCCGGATTCAAACCCCGGTGTTTCGGCTTAAGGGTTCGACTCCCTTCTCCAGCACCACAAAAACATGTGCGCTTAAAGATGACCAGCCTCACTCCCGGTGGCTCCGGGAACCGCTGTCACACCCACCCGATAGGGTCCTTACATCCCTTAGCCGGGGTTGCGGCAGTCACGGCTGCCCAGCGTAAAATGTGTCGGGGCGCACCTTATATGTGTCTAATTCTGTGGCACGTTGGGCACAGTATAACAAGGTTTTCGATTGTATTGTTGTCCCTGTTATTATCAATGTGGTGGACTTCAAGAACGCTTGGCACCTCTGCCCATCCACAGTCCAGGCATTCGTGTTTATGTTCTCTTAGTGCCCTGGTTCTATATGTACGTTGCCCGCAAGCATAGTGAGGAGGATGGATTTCACTGAGTCCGCTTTCGATTCTTTGGCCGGTATCCTTGCATTTTCTACAGCAAAAATGAAGACCGCTTTTGGATGCCTTTATCCGGCTTGGCATTTTGTAAAATTTTTTCCCACATTGAGCGCAGACGACATTTGGCTGGTGGTTAACCCTGCGCTGGTTTGAAATCGATTCTCGTCGGCACCTCTTGCTGCAATACTTCGACAATCCCTTGCCGTGCCCGACGTATGAGGCTTCAAATTTTTTTCCACATATTTCGCATCGTCTTATCTTGTTGGCTGCCATTGTTCCTCCGTGTGGGGGTGTAGTGTAAATGGGAACACGCAAGTCTTGCAAACTTGAGTTGGAGGTTCGATCCCTCTCATCTCCACCATTCCAAGATGGATTATACCACACTTGGTGCAAAGCTGTCAACATCCACCATTATATTTAATCATATATATTATTATATAATAAGCTGTAAACGGGCGACTTCGTTAATTGTAAGTTATTCATTACATGGGGGTTATGTTGCACGTAAACGTGAAACCGTCGTATTTATTATATATTATATAAGTCTAATTAATGCAAATACCTGAAAACGCTAGACTTAGATATGAAACACTCACAGGTGACTCAAAGAAAACTTTTCTGAAAAGATACAAGAGACTCCGCAAGAAGGAAGGGAGAACCCCAGAAGTAGCGTCACTATTATGTTCTGGACTACTGCCTGACAATCTACGAAAGTGGCCCCCTGGACTTAGGTACAAGTTACACAATAGGGTTATTCAACATAACTTGATGGTTGGGACTGCGGCATGGCATCACGCACAGGAAGCCGAAATTGAAAAGATGGCTGACTGGATGGATGGGTGGTGGAAGCGTAACCATGAAAGGAATGACATGTCGCTGAGTAACAAAGATTTCAGAAACCGGCTTGAGGCCGGTAAGAAGTTTGAGGGGATGGTTGTTGACAGGCTGGTTGAGTTGGGTATACCGACTGACCAGATTGAATGGAATGAGACCGACGAGAAGCTTCTAAAGAAATGGAAGAAGGAAGACTTCACCAAGTACGACGTTGACATCGTAGCCTGTGACAAGATCATTGAAGTCAAATCCAGACAGTCAACATGTAAGTTTACCTGCATCGATGACTTCCCATTCCCCGACATCTTTGTCGATACGGAAGGAGGATGGCAGAAAAAGCTTAAGAAACCAGACTACTACGTTATCGTTTCGCAGGATACCGGAGGGATGCTTGTCATTCCAGGAAACACAAGGGATCAGTGGAAGACAAAGAAGATCTATGATAAGCTGAGCGGGTTTAAGACGAAGACCATGATTGCCGACAAAGAGTTGGCAAAAAGTTTTGAGTGGATGGCAGAAGAGATACAAAAAAGTTGTTGACAATATACCACAGTGTGTGGTACCATGGTCTATATTGGATATATTTAGCAGGTTTTAGTGGTGGGGAACATGGAATATCTCAATCATTTTGAAGAGGAATCTATCAAAGTTCTCGCAAATGATATTGCAAGAGAGTTCATGAAGGATAGAATTACTGGGCAGAGGCAGGTAATAAAGATGTTTCACCTGCGTACTGGCACCATATCCTGCTCCGTTCGTATGTCCAAGGAGGGTCATGTTTGGTTCAACGCCACCATGCCAGCCATGAGACACAACTGCGTAACCAGCAAGCCGTCAGCACCGTCTGGCGTGCTGATTGGCTCCAGGTTTGATGCCACAGACTTCGTTGAGTGGATCATTGAAGAGCTGAGAGAGACGCTCATCAGGGCTGAGATAGTAAAGAGGATTGAGGCAACCGCGAAAAACAACCTGCTCTCAATAATCATGAACAAGCAAAACATGAGTGTGGTTGATCCAGCGGAATGTCTCGGCGCAAGCAGAATCACATAACAATCAGAACGTTTCGTATTTTACTGGCCCCGGCTTTTGCCGGGGCCTTGGAGTTTATGAATGCACTATTCGCTGTCTGTTTACTGTCCACGGTGCGGAAGAACTGAGGACGGCAAAGTAAGCACAGAATCCGAATCCATCGTCTGCGGTGCCTGTGGGCACGTGATTGCCAGATGGGAGGAGGAGCGTGAAGATTACAGTTGGGTTAATGTAGATGAGCCAGATCCTAACACCCTATGATGAGGACTTTAGGGATGACCTTGAGTTCGCCACCCTGGCGCAAGTCGAACTCCTCAACAGAGAGTATGCAGAAGACTTCTACCTGTGGTGCGTAGATCTTGTACGCACGTCAGATGAGGCCACGCAACAACTGCTTGCTTTCCCCTCCGATAAAGCCTACCTGAAAGACCTTGCCTACATTCTTCAGCATGAGCCACGGGTGGCTATCCCTAAATCTCGCCGCATGTTTGTGTCCTGGCTGGTGTCGCTGTACTGTCAGTGGAAGGCAAGATTCCACCCGCATAACGCCATCTTCTTTCAGTCAGACACTGAGTCGAAGTCAGCTTACATTACAGACAAGAGAATCAAGTTCGTTGAGGACAACCTTGACCCGCTGTTCCGAAAAGATTACGAAGTCTTGAAGACGAAGTCTGGTCTTGTTGGGCGCATAACCTACAAGAGCACAGGCTCATATGTTTGGGCGATTGCCTCTGGAGACTCACAGATCCGGTCATACACCCCCTCGGTGCTTGTGATGGACGAGATTGAGTTCCATGGTGAGGGTGCTGCTTCCATGGCCGCGGCATTGGCTACCATTGAGAAGAAGGCTCAGATCATTGTTATTTCGACTTCCAACGGTCCCGGCAAGCCGCTGGCACAGATATGTGCTGGGGCGGGTTTCAACAGATGGAAATCAGCAAAGTAATTGGGCCACACGGCCCGCTTAAGAACCGGGAGGAAGCGTGGGAATCCCCGTAATTCTACAGGACAACAGCGAAGAACCCAGCACGCTGAGTGCGTATAGCGTAGCCAACGGAATGGAGTTCCGCGACAACATCGCCGCCGAGCAGTTGTTGAAGTCAGCCGAGGATCTAACGGATGATAGCTACTGGACAAACACAAACACAACTGACGTCGCCCAGCCTGATGGGTCAACGCTTGTAACCGCAACAGCAAACGGCACGTTTCCGAGTATTCAGCAGAATACAATCAACTGGATTCCGGTCTGGGCAAAAAACTTCGGTGCCCAGGTCAGTTTCAGGGCCGGAACAAGCACCGAAGCAACTATCAGCGTGTTTGCTAATGGGGGCATCGGCTTGACGGGAACATCCGCTGAAATCGTTTCCGGTCCTGGCGCAGTGTCAATGGTGAATAACCGCGCAGAAATCACAGGGCTATCAACGACCGAATACACGACAGTCTTCATGAAATGTCTGGAAGGCGTGGATCTTCCTTCCACAAACGACCTTGTCCTGTATCTTTACCCAAATTTGGTGAGCGATGGAAATGCTAACGTAGCCGGGGATTCCGTCTACATCAACCTCCCACAACTGGTCATTGGCGACCAAGTCAAGACCCGCCCCACGCAGACCGATGTCAACGA